>Ga0315334_10000366_pt1 | contig 27735 bp, 24 predicted proteins | sample M150034915metaG_FD_205555 | JGI IMG/M metagenome (GOLD analysis project Ga0315334, IMG submission 205555) | Ammonia-oxidizing marine archaeal communities from Monterey Bay, California, United States - M1 500m 34915 | ecosystem: Environmental > Aquatic > Marine > Intertidal zone | place: USA... | reverse complement strand
TGATCGCGATCATGGTGGCTTCATGATGTCCCTTGACCGGGGCGGGAAAGTCATAGATACCGATAAGGGGGTCTGGCAGCAGGGCAGATTCACTTGGCTATTAGGCGAGCTGTACAATAATGTCGAGAAATGTGATGAATGGCTCGAATTAGCCAAGCACGGGGCCAAGTTCATGGATGATCACTGCTTCGATGCGTCCGATGGGAGGATGTGGTTTCACCTGACCCGGGAAGGGGATCCGATCCGCAAAAGACGTTACGCTTTCTCGGAAAGTTTTGCTGCGATCGCTTATGGGGAGCTCTTCAAGGCCACGGGCGAGGAGCATTATGCGGAGAAGGCTCGAAGAACATTCGACCGATTCATTAGTCATAATCTTGATCCTCGTGGAGTCGATCCAAAGTTCACTGATGTTCGGCCCATGAAGAGTCTCGGGTTCCCAATGATTACAATCACAACAGCACAGGAGCTGCGCGATTCGATCGGTCTCACGGATGCTGAGGAGTGGATTGATCGTAGCATTGAGGAAATTCGCAGAGATCATCTCAAACCGGAACTTCAATGCGTATTGGAGAATGTAGGAACGAATGGAGAAATCATCGATCATTTTGATGGTCGAATGCTGAACCCCGGTCATGCAATCGAGGCGTCCTGGTTCATTATGCAAGAGGGAAAAATTCGGAACGATCCTAGCTTAATCAAGACCGGATGCCAGATCCTTGACTGGAGCTGGGAACGGGGTTGGGATAATGAGTTTGGAGGGATCCTGTACTTCGTTGATATGAACGGCATCCCCGTGCAGGAGTATTGGCATGATATGAAATTCTGGTGGCCGCAGGCCGAAGCCATCATTGCTACAATATTTGCTTTTTCTCTGACCGGTGACTCAAAATATGCGGAGAGGCACAGACAAGTTCACGAGTGGGCTTACCAGTTCTTTCCTGATCCTGAACATGGTGAATGGTTCGGCTACCTTCACCGTGATGGCAGTGTCAGTTCAACTCTGAAAGGAAACCTTTGGAAAGGTCCTTTTCATGTTCCGCGCATGCAATTGATCAGCTGGCAATTACTCGATGAGCTGTCAGATGGGCGGGTCCTTTGATGCTTTAATATGAAAAATAAAGAGGATCCTTTCTCATTAATTTATATCTGGGTATAACTCAGTAATTGATTCAAACGCTCAGATATTTTATTGGAATCCAAACTGCTCAGACCCTCTACACTGAATGATTCACAGTTGAAGCTGGCCATTACAGTGCCTCTGACCATGGCAGATTTGAGATCTTTAAAGCTTGGAGATTCTTGATTTTGTGACGCGATGAACCCTGCGATTGCACCCACATAGCAGTCACCCGCGCCTGTAGGATCTTCGACTTCTTCAAGTGGATAGGCTCCAAGACGGAAAAATTCGTTCTCATTTTTACCTAACAGCATGGACCCATGCTCTCCGGTCTTGATAATGACATTTTTTGGACCAAGATCCATTAATTTTTTTCCAGCCCTGATAAGATTTCTTGTTTCCATGAAAAGCTGGGCCTCCGATTCGTTAATGATCAAGAGATCAATTTTTTCTAGGAGTTCAAGCAATTCGTCCCGTTCATTATTGATCCAGATGTCCATCGTGTCAGCAATTGAATACTTTGCATTGTTGCATTGATCTAATACATCGAGCTGGTTTCTAGGATTCATGTTTGCGAGTAGAACAAGCTCAGTGTCAGAATAAGATTCAGGGATCTTAGGTTCATAGGCTTCTAGAACATTGATTGCGACGTCATGAGTTGTGCGCTCATCCATGTTTTCGTGATATTCTCCAGACCAATAAAAGCTATCCCCTTCACTGCGTTCAATGCCTTCAGTGCAGATCCCGTTACTTTCGAGTGTTGTAATGTGTTCTTTTGGAAAGTCCTTGCCAATGATGCCGACGATCCGGGTCGTTGCGAAAAAACTGCATGACATTGCAGCGTATGCTGCTGAACCACCCATCAGGCCAGTCCGCTCTACTTTAGGAGTTTTGACATCATCTATAGCGACAGTCCCAGCAACGATTACTTTCATGAGTTTTGATTTAAGCTATTTTTTCCTATTGATTTGATACGCGAGACATAAGATTTAATATCTTCACTTTGCAAGAGATTCGAAACAATCACGACGTTCTCGGCTCCGGCATTCAATACTTCGGGCAGTGTTTGTTCTGTGATGCCACCGATGCAGAATATGGGTAAGGGGACTTCATTATGGACCCGTGCAATTTCATTTAATCCGATCGCCGGTCTTCCGGGCTTAGTGGCTGTAGGATAGAGAGGTCCAAATCCTATATAATTAGCTCCTTCCTTATGAGCGTCCCTGGCCTGTTCTAGGGAATGGGTAGAACGTCCTACAATTTTGCAGTTTCCTGCCAATGCCCGTGCCTCATCTAAGTCACCATCATTTTGTCCTATATGGACTCCGTCCGCGCTGACCTCAGAGGCAATCTCAGGATAATCATTGATAATGAATGGAACTTCGTATTTGAAACAGATAGGCTTCACAATTTTAGCCATTTCAAGGATCTTTTCAGGAGCATGATTTTTTGCTCTGAGCTGAAGCATGTTGATGCCTGAATCACAGATTGATTCGGCTTTGATGGCTATGTCTTCTTCATCAACGTAACCAAGGTCCAGTATTGAATACAGCTTCACGATTGAGTTGTGATCACAGCTTTGATCGGACTGACAATGTTATTTAAGATCGTTCAAGAAAGCTTCTACCCAACCAATATTATAGTTCCCGCTACGGAAATCAGAGTTCTTAATGATCGCGTCCTGGAATGGGATCGTGGTCTTGATGCCCTCAATCAAAAATTCATTCAATGCTCTCTGCATTCTGTCTATGGCTATTTCACGAGTCGCTCCTGTCACGATGAGCTTGGCTATCATTGAGTCATAAAATGGAGGAACCTGATATCCTGAATAAACGTGCGTGTCTACCCTGACCCCACGACCACCTGGCTGGAACCAAAATTCAATTTTTCCGGGACTCGGTGTAAAATTATTGTAAGGGTCCTCGGCATTGATACGGCACTCAATGGAGTGTTGGCGTGGGGTACTGTTTTGAACATGTTCACTGAGCTTTTCGCCGGCAGCGATTCTGATCTGTTCCTTGATGAGATCGCATCCGTTGATTTCTTCAGTGATCGGATGCTCGACCTGAATCCTTGTGTTCATTTCCATGAAATAGAAGTCTCCGTTTTCATCTACAAGGTATTCGATCGTGCCACAATTTTCGTAACCGATTTCTTTGACTAAGCGGACCGATGCATCTCCCATTTTTTTCCTTAGGCGCTTATTCTTATTGAGCAAAGGTGATGGTGCTTCTTCAATGATCTTCTGGTTCCTTCGCTGTAGTGAACAGTCTCGTTCGCCGAGGTGAACAACATTGCCATGTGAATCCGCCACTATTTGAAACTCGATGTGGTGTGGGTTGAGAATGAGTTTTTCAATGTAAACGTCACCATTTCCGAAGGTTTTTTCTGCTTCGTTGCGGGCATTTTGAAAACTTGATTCCAAATTCGCCTCGTTGAAGCACGGGCGCATTCCTTTGCCGCCACCGCCGGCAGACGCTTTGATCATGACGGGATATCCTATCTTGGCTGCTTCTTCACTTGCCTCCTGCACATTACTAACGATCCCTTCAGTTCCCGGAATAACGGGGACTTTGAATTTTTTTGCAGTTGCCCTGGCTTCATTCTTGTCACCCATTATTGAAATGACTTTTGCTGATGGGCCTATGAATTTAATTTTACAGCTTTCACAAATCTCAGCAAAGTCGGGATTTTCTGAAAGGAATCCGTAACCTGGGTGGATTGCATCCACGTTAGCAACTTCTGCAGCGCTGATGATACAGTTAGCCTTGAGGTAGCTTTCCGCGCTCGCGCTTGGTCCAATGCAGATTGCTTCGTCAGCGAGTTGAACATGCATCGAATCAATGTCGGCTTCTGAATATACGGCAACGCTTCTGACTCCGAGCTCTTTGCACGCACGGATAATGCGGAGAGCGATTTCACCGCGATTGGCAACGAGGACCTTTTTGAACATTCTATTGGCGAATCGAGCCTTCTTATTCTCAGGCTATTACGAAAAGGCCCTGGCCGAATTCGACCGAGGATGCATCATCCACAAGTATGCGTTGTATGACGCCTGACTTCTCGGCCTTAATTTGGTTCATTACCTTCATTGCTTCAATAATACAGACGACAGTATTTTCGTCGATCGCGTCACCTACCTTGACGAACGCGTCAGCGTCTGGTGAGGGAGCCTTGTAGAAGGTTCCTACCATTGGAGATGTTATTTGTTCTGTGTCTTCAGCAATGATCTTTTCACTTGCTGGGTCTGGGGCCGGTTCAGGGGCTACGATAGGAGCTACCACTTGTTCCGGGGAACTACCCTTTTCAAGCCGAACTTTGAATCCGGCATCCTCTAACTCAAAGGCTGTCAGTTCATGGTCTTCCATGAGTTTGATCAATTCTTTGATCTTATCTAGATCAATTTCTGATTTTGGAGGTTTTTCTTCCTCAGATTTACGATTTCTTCTTGTAACTGGCATGGGCCTTGGCTGATTTACCGATGATTTTGTATATTAGATCCTCCTTTTCTGTTCCAGAGTCAAGCCTTAGGAATTAGTGCTGAGTGCTAAAATTTCTATAGTACGGTCAATTTCTGTTTCGGTATTATAGAAATGCGGGCTAAATCGCAGGAATTGCTCACCTGAACGGTCTTTCCTGCACGAGCAAATAATTCCTGCTTTATTGAGTTTATCGAATATTACTGATGCGTTCCCTGAGGATGGCTTGAATGTAGTAATTGCTGAAGCATTATGCCCACTTCTAGGGCCGTTAATGAAGAATCCGAGTGATTCTAAGTTGTTAACCAGATGTGATTTCAGCTTTAAAAGCTGCGAGGAAATGTTGTCCATACCGAATTCCTCGATCAGTTCCAGTACCGCTCTAAGGCCTACGATCCCGGAAGCATTTAGAACGCCCGGCTCGTATCGTCTGGCCGTTGGGTGAAATTTAATTTTTTCCTGTGTGATGTAATCAGGAGAATGCACGTTCCATGCTCCGAGGAGGGTCGGCCTTAGCATCTCGAAGTTTTCTTGCTTCACGTAAACGATTCCTATGGCCATCGGCCCGAGCAACCACTTGTGAGCATCGCAGCTCATGAAATCAACATTTTCTACGGGCGTAGGAAAGGCGCCGCAGGTTTGTATGCCATCCAAGGCAAAGAGAATTCCCCGATCCTTGAGCATCTTGCCTATTGCATCAATGTCGATCCTATAACCTGTCAGGTAATGGCAACTGGCCAGTGCGACGAGGCGCGTTTCTGGCCCGATCGATGATTCGACCAGTTCAGGAGTAATGGCGCCTGGTTCTTCTGGCTCAAGGAACTTCGTTTTAATCCCTTTGCGTTGTAGTTCGACCCACGGGTAAACGTTTGCTGGATAATCATCCTGATAGCAAAGTACCTCGTCTCCGGTCCTCCAGTCGATCCCGTTTGCAAATAGACTAAGGCCTAATGAGGTAGGACCTAGGAGGGCGATTTCTGAAGCCTTAGCTCCGATCAGGTTTGCTGCTAAGCTCCTGGTACGGTTCATCGTTTCAATGAATTCAGGAAATTCCTGATGGTCTAGGCTACTTGAATGCGCGTATTGTGCCATTGCTTCAGCGGCGCACTGAGGAAGGGCAGTCACTGCGGCATGGCTTAAGAAGATTTTTTCCTTTGCTATTGGAAAACGCAGGATCCTTTCGTCTTCGTTGTTGAGTAAATTTTCAAGGGTCATTGCATTGACTCTTGTATTGGTTATTTGGATTAATTTGTCTTCTTATCTTATAATCGCTTCGCCTTTTCACCTTCCTTGATCATTGACCAGAAATGTTTTGAATCGCCCAGTGCCTTGTCCTCTGAAACCGGTAACTTCGATCTGAACAGAAAGTCTTTCAGAGTATTTTTATGCAATACTCGATGAACTATGACGCTATCATCCATCACCTCGAAATAAATCCTGTAGTCCTTTGATCTGTACCGGTATAATTTTATTCCGTCCCTCTCGATAATGCCGAATGGGCTTTCGTTACTGGTCCGTTCCAGATCCTCGTGCTCTACTTTGAATTCATTTAGGAGTTCAAGCTGATCGATAGTGTTGAGATCCGAAATTTCGGCCGCGCTGATTTCATTGAAGATGATTTGGAACACTGATAACTATGATTGCGTTTGAATTTAGCTCTGATTTTATTGCGAATCTATATTTCTTTTATGTACGGATGACTCTCTCGACTCTTGGAGAAATTCCTGTAAGAATTTCCCAAGGGATCGTTTTTGCCTTTGAAGCCAGTTCTACAGCTGTGATAGGTTTTTCCATCTGTCCTCCGAGCAAGGTCACTTCGTCACCTGGACAAGGGGAAGAGCTCAGTTCACTGACATCGATCATTATCATGTCCATCGTGACATTACCGAGTAACGGGCAGCGTTTGCCCTGGATGATGACTTCCGCATCATTTCCGGAAACTGATCTCGGATAGCCGTCCCCGTAACCTACCGCGACCGTTGCGACTAGAGTATCTTTATCGGTAATGAATGTCTGTCCATAACTGATCCCCGATCCCGGAGGCAATTTTCTTATCTGAGTGATTCGAGTCTTCCATTCCATGGCTGGTTTGAGCTTGTGGCTTGGATCGTTTGTTGAGGAAATTCCGTAAAGCATCAGCCCCGGGCGGATCATATTACCGCCGGCATTCCCAAAATTGATTATTCCTGCACTGTTCGCAAGGTGGATCCAACGCGGTTTTAATTTTGTTTCCTTAATGATCGATTCAAATTTTTCAATTTGATTCTTGGTGAATTCTAGGTCCACGTCAGAGCACGGAAAGTGGGTAGCGATCCCCTCGGTTTCAATGTTCGATAATGAAGATATTTGAGGGCATTCAGAGATAAATTCTTTTTCAGTAAATCCGAGACGTCCCATCCCAGTGTCCAAGACAAGATGGGATCTGACCCGAGAACCGATCCGTTGTCCAGTTTCATTATATTTTCTTGCTTCCAGTAAGCTTGAAATTGTGACATGCAGTCCGGCACTGACGGCATCTTCACGTTCATCAGGTAAGAGTGCTCCGAGGATCATGATGTCTGTAGTCTTTTGAGTTACTGACGAAACGGCCAATGCCTCATTCAAAGTTGCAACGCCAAAGGCACTGACCTCAGAATCGAGTGCCTTTATCGTTTCTTCAAAACCATGACCATATGCGTCGGCCTTGACGACAGCCATCACATCGGCTCCTCCTGCCACTTCACGAGCATAGTAGAGATTTGCTCTAAGAGCGTTCGGATCAATTTCGACCCAGGTCCGCTTAGGTTTTACCGTGCCCATCAGTTGGACTTATTTAATTTTTTTTTACGTGCCCTGAGACGTTCTTCAGGGAGGATAGGGAACAATTTACTGGGCACATGTGCCTTGGCCATGATCGATTCAATTTTTTCCAGTATTTTTGGATTAAGATCAGCGACATTTTTAGTTTCGCCGGGATCCAGTTCGAGATTGTAGAGTTCAGTATTAATGTCTGCGGTTGTCTTTGCCTTGGATATTTTTTGCCTGATCCCTTTCCAGTTCCCTAGCCTGACAGCTTGCTGGCTTCCATAAGATGGAAATTCCCAATATAAAAATTTATGAGATTCCTGCTTTTTGCCGATCATGGCCGGTAATAATGAGATACCGTCCGTAGCATCAGGTGCCTTTGTCCCTGCAATTTCAGCGAGTGTTGGCATCCAGTCCCAGAAAGCACTGACATGGTCACTAGTGGTTCCGGGTTTTATTTTTCCTGGCCACCGAACGATCGTGGGGACTCTTATTCCTCCCTCATAGAGGCTACCTTTGAGTCCCTTAAAAACACCGGCACTCTTGAAAAAATCAGAATCAGACCCTCCGAGTCGATTAAAGGTTGGCCCATTATCAGACGTGAAAACAATCAAGGTGTTATTATTCAATCCTAACCCTTTGATCAGTGATAGAACTTGCCCGACAGAATCATCCATTTGTGTGATCATTGCTGCGTATCCTGCACGTGGGAAAGGATGCTTAAGGTAACCTCTGTGAGTGTACTCCTCTTCAGGGATCACTTTCTTGTATTCGTTGAGCCACTTATCCGTTGTTTGAATGCTCAGGTGGGGAATGGCGAATGGAAGGTAAAGGAAGAATGGATTCTCTTTATTTTTCTTGATGAAACCCAAGGCTTCCTCGGTGAATGCGTCTTGGGAGTGAACCTTTCCGCCCAGCTTCCGATCATTTCCAGGTAAGGGAACTTTTTTGTTATTCCTCCATAAGAATCTTGGGAAATGGTTATGAGCATGTCGCTGGCAATTATAACCGAAGAACAGATCGAACCCTTGTTTGTTAGGGTCCCCGCTAGATCCGAAGTGGCCGAGCCCCCACTTGCCGATGGCTGCGGTTGTGTAGCCCTCTGTTTTCAAGATTTCTGCAATAGTGATTTCATCATCTGGGATTGGATTCTGTCCGGGAAAAGGGAAATGTTTAGTTGAGCCGTCCTTAGGGTCCCCGTTATCTCTTATGTATGCATGACCAGTATGCTTTCCCGTCATGAGCACGCAGCGGCAAGGCGCGCAGACTGCCTGTCCAGAATAGTGTTGGGTGAACTTAATTCCTTCCTTTGCGAGTCGATCAATCTGAGGAGTTTTGATCCATTTCTGTCCAAAGCATCCGAGCTCATTATAGCCTAGGTCATCGGCAAGGATGAAGATGATGTTTGGTTTGCGAGCGAAGCTATTAAGAGCACTGAACGCAATTGCTAGAGTGATTATTATGATTTTTCGCATATCCATCATGATGCTACGCATTCATTGCGGTGCAATGGTAGTAATAAATGTATGAAATTTAAATTCTTCGGTTATTTCACTTAGAGTCAATCCGCGGGCTTGACCAGAGGAGAATACTTGTTCAAAAAATAGCTATGAGCAAAGTAGTTAGTATTCACCCTTATTTCAAAGTTCATCCTGAGAAAATGGAGGAGTTTAGAAAAATTCTCGATCAGTTCGTCGAAGCAACGGCCAAGGAAGATGGCTGTTTGTGGTATGATTTCACGATGTCAGGTGATGTTGTCCATTGCCGTGAGGCTTATGATGGGGCCGAAGGATTACTGGCCCACGCTGACAATGTTGGTTCTATCATTGGTGAGGCATTAGGTATTTCTGACCTCTTGCGCTTGGAGATTCATGCTGCCAAGGAGGAGATAGAGAAATTAAAAGAACCGTTCGCTGAATTGAGTCCTGAGTATTATGAATTTCAACTCGGCATCGGTAAGCCGGAACTAACAGTCTAACTATGATAACGAGGATCGGTCTTTATGGTGCGGGTGATATCGCTGATCTGCATGCCGCTGGCGTTCAGGGCTGTGACGGTGCGGACTTAGTGGGCCTGTTCGATATTGATAAGAAAAGGTCGCAGGAAAAGTCTCTCCAATACAATTGCAAGTCCTACGATTCGGCAGAGTCGATGCTATCAGATCCCGCAATTGATGCAGTCTTTGTCCTGACACCATTGGAGGAGCATTGTGAATGCGCGGTCAGTGCCCTGCGTTCAGGAAAACATGTTCTCCTTGAAAAGCCGGTCGGTTCTACCATCAATGAGATCGAAGAGATTAAGGCCGCAGCAAAAGAATCTGGAAAGCTCTGCGTTCCGGTACATAATTACTTGTATGAGGATAGTGTGATCCGAACTCGTGAACTTTTGGACTCAGGCAAGCTCGGCGACTTGGTGGCCATTTATGTTTTTTATAACATCCATCATCCCGAAGAAGTTGCCCAGCGATACCCGGGGGTCATCAGGCAAATTCTTACGCATCACGCCTACATTACATGTTTCCTTGGAGGGAAGCCCAGGAAGGTCATGGCGATGGCTTCGACTATCAATGACGGGACCGTTGCCAAAGAAAATCTGGCCATGGCCATTCTGGAACTTGAGGGGGGCGCTTTAGCCCATCTTCAGGCCAGCTTTGCTGCCGATGATCATGCCGATGATAACTGGACATTTAAGATAAAATTGATAGGGACTGCAGGATCGACGCGTTTTAGTCACGCTGATTGGGTCCAGAATCAGAAGGCTGTTGTGCATTCTCACACTTATTCAGCCTACCATTACTCGATACTTAATACTGTTCGTTATTTTATTGAGGAATGCATTGAGCGTGACCGGGCCCCGCTCTCTAGCCTTGAGGATGCCATCACGGCGCAGAAAATCATTGAAGTAATCGAGAGTTCTGTCAGGGAGGGCAAAGCGGTAGATCTATAATTATAATCTTTTTCGCAGTTTTGAAAAAACGTTACTGGTCGGCTTTGCTGGCAGAGTACTTTGTCATTGCATTAACATTTTTTTCAATGGATTGATAACCAAATCATACAGTTCGACATATTGAATATTCCGATTAATTACCAGTTTTCGCTTACGACTACATAGGAGACCCAGTGCCGCATTGACCGGGAATTTAAGAATCGGACCAAGCACTAGTAGGTTCAGGGAAACTGAAACTCTCTTCATATTTTTAGATTCGAGTAGTCTTTAGCGTTAGCCCAGAACGGTTGAATTTATAATGAGGGGAAGCAAGGTGATAAAGCCTATGTATCCAAACCCAGCTCAGGTTCAGTTCCTGAAGCATGACTGGGTGCAGCGATGCCCAGTTTTTCATAAGAGCGTTTCATTGCTACCCGACCTCTGGGGGTCCTAGTGAGCATTCCCTGCATGACGAGATAAGGCTCATAAACTTCTTCGATCGTTGAGGAGTCCTCGCTGACCGCGACGGCCAATGAATTTAGTCCCACGGGTCCACCGTCAAATTTGTAGATCAGGGCCTCGAGTATTCTCTTGTCCATTTCATCGAGGCCATCATCATCAATGTCGATCATTTTAAGGGCCCCGTCTGCAATGTCCTGGGTAATGATGCCGTCCGCTTTGACCTGAGCAAAGTCCCGGACCCACCTCAATAATGAGTTTGCAATTCTGGGAGTTCCTCGTGAACGGGAGGCGATTTCAAGTGCACCGCCCGATTGAATCTCAACCTTGAGCAGGTCAGCTGATCTGCTCACGATCTTAGTCAGTTCCTCTGCATTGTAGTAATCGAGCCGGTTCGTCATCGTGAACCTTGATCTGAGAGGGGCGGTCAGCATTCCGGCACGTGTCGTTGCTCCGATCAAGGTGAACCTCGGTAATGAGAGCTCAATGGTTCTGGCATTGGGGCCCTGATCAATGATGATGTCCAGGCGATAGTCCTCCATTGCCGGATACAGATATTCTTCGATGGCCGGGTGCAGCCTATGGATCTCATCGATGAATAAGACGTCACCCCTCTTAAGGTTTGTGAGTATACCGGCCAAGTCCCCAGCCTTTTCAATTTGTGGCCCGCTCGTCGAATGTAATTTGGATCCGGTAGCGAAGGCGATGATATGTGCCAGAGTCGTTTTGCCAAGGCCTGGGGGGCCGGACAATAAGATGTGAGCCAGCACATCTTTCCTCTTTTGTGCGGCTTCTATCATTAAGGAAATCCGCTCTTTGATTTTTTCTTGTCCAAAAAATTCCGTCAATTCTGGCGGTCTCAAAGAGATATCAAGGTCTGTTTCTTGGGCTTCTGTGGCTTCTGTATAAAAATTTTCCTGCACGATTTATTTGATTTTTCCTATTAATATCACTTGAAGCGAACAAAAATTAATTAATATTAACAAACTTTTATAAACTTAGCCATTAAACCAAATAATTATATAAACAAAAGCAGAGCTCATTAATACCATAATTTACTCATTATAAGTAATTTATATAAAACAATGGATCCAATCTGTGATCCATAAGTTAACAAAAGAAGACAAAAGAAAAACAATTAACTTTCACTTATTATTTAATTAATGGCTTGAATGGAGCCGAGCCATTTGCCCATAATCCTCCTGATCTTCAATAAGATACTCCGAATACCATAATGACACCTCACTTAAGGCAATTAATTCAAGCCGCGTTCATTTTCCTTTTTCTAGTACTTGGTCAGTCCTTTCTACATGCTGAGAAGATCACTGATATTTCTATTCAGTATGCCGGAGCTCAAACAGTTGACCGCGCTGCTCTCATTACCCAGATACGGAGTAAAGTTGGTAGCGAACTGGATGCGATGGAGGTCGAGAAGGACATCAAGAATCTTTATTCGAGTGGTCTAGTCGATAATGTGAGGGTATTGACTGAGCCTCATGATGGTGGCGTTCGTGTTATCTTTCTGGTCCGGACCCGTGCTATTTTAGGGGAAGTTTCTTTTATTGGAAATTCTTTAGCCACTAACAGATTGCGCAAGGAGACGGAACTTGAAATTGGTGAAGCATTTGATGATACGGTTCTTGAAACGGCTCGCGTGAATTTGGAGGACCTGTACAAGAGGAAGGGCTTTTCCAATGTAGGCATTACCTATAAAGTTGGCGGTGCAGAGAGGCCTGGATTTTCTAGGGTGACATTTGTTGTGGATGAGGGTGTTCTGGAAAGGCTCAACAAGATTAAATTTTATGGCAATGAATCCATTTCCGATCGGCTCCTCTCAGGACAGATGCATGTGAAGGCGAGCCGTGCCTATAATATTTTCAAAAAGAACCAAGGAATCGATTCTTCTGAACTTGAGGAAGACATTGTCAGGATCGAAGAGTATTATCGTAACGAAGGATACATTAATGCACGTGTGACGGATGTGGTGCGTGAGCCTGCAGGTAGTAAGGTTGATCTTGTCATTCATATCAATGAGGGAAGGAGGTTCACGGTAAATGAGGTTTCTGTTTCAGGAATAAAGGCCGTGTCGCAGAAGGAGGTTTTGCCTCTACTGGAGATGAGAGAGGGTGCTGTTTATTCTTCTGAAAGCATCAATACGGACCTGGCTGGGTTGCGCAGGTATTACTCGGATAACGGCTATTCAAATGTGCGCATTTCTCCCCGAGTTGACGCTGCATCAGAGACCATGATCAATATCGAATACGCCGTGTCAGAGGGCGTTCAGTCAACGATTGAGTTGATCAATATCAGTGGCAATGACCGGACAATTGATAAGGTCATTCGCCGTGAACTGGCCCTCAGTCCTGGAGATGTTTACAATGAAACGAGACTCGAAGTGAGCCGTAACCGGCTCATGGGATTGGGATTTTTTCACGGGGTCAATGTGACTCCATCCGATTCTGAAACGCCTGACCATACAGACATTAATATTGAAGTGAGAGAGAAATCGACAGGCACGGTGAACTTTGGTGCCGGGTTCAGTTCAATTGATAATTTGGTCGGATTCATGGACATCGTACAGACCAATTTCAGACTATTTGGTAAGCCGCATACTGGTGCCGGTGAGAAGATTCGTTTGGGGGTTCAGTACGGTAGGAGACGTAAAGATTTTCAGTTTGATTATTCTCAACCGTGGCTCTTTGATAAGAAGCTGGCACTTGGTACGGGCCTCTATTATAGGGACCTCTTATATCTTTCTAATAAGTATGATCAGACCATTGGTGGTGGTTACCTGAGTCTGCGTAAGCCACTCGGTGAATACACAACACTTTCTTTCAAGACGAGCCTGGAGCATTATGAGATCGATGTGGATTCAAATTCAACTGATACCCTCAAGAAGGAAGAGGGAGAGTATGATCGTGCCCTCCTTGCAGTTAATTACGTGATAGACACTACAGACAGCCAGTACCTGACCAGGCGCGGGCATCGTTTATCATTAGGCACTGATTTTTCTTTTGGGGATGTGGAAACTTATGGGGTGCAGCTTTCAGGGTCCAAATATTTTCTCCTCCCCTTTGACACTGTTCTGAGCATTAATGGCCAGTACCGCAGTGTTGACGGTAATGATAATGTCCCAATCTTTGAGCGTGAGTTTTTGGGGGGTGCTCGTAGCTTGCGAGGATATGAGTACCGTGAAGCGAGCAGTGCTGCGCTTCGTGATGAGCAGGGAGAACCGTTAGGGGGAAGGACAGCAGCTTATTTCACTGCCGAGTACAGTTTCCCATTAGTTAATCTAAAGAAGTTCAGGGGACATGTTTTCTATGATGGTGGAATACTTTCCAACGATTCTTGGGACTTTGGTGGAGACTATTTGTCTGATTATGGATTTGGAGTCGACTTGTACTTGCCGATGGGCCCGATCCGGTTAGATGTGGCTTGGCCCATGCAAACAAATGAATGGGTAGAGGATAAGATGAGGTTCCAGTTCAATATGGGCTATCAGTTCCGCTAATTTTTAGTGTGAACTACCGCATCATTGCATAGGGGCTTCAGGGAACCTAGTATTTATCTTGAAAAGCGAACTATTGTGGAGGATTCTCCTCTTATTGTTATGACTAAATCTGCCTTCTTTCTTCCAGTTGTTATAATCAGTCTAGTCTTCATGATGTCCGGTGCCGGTGCTCAGGGAATGAAGATCGGGATCGTTGATATGAATCGGGTCTTTGCAGAATATTACAAGACAAAGGACGCTGATAAGGTAGTAAACGAACAAAAAGAAGCTGCTAAGAAGGAGCTTGAGACAATCAATAACGAATATAAAAAGCTCTTGGACAGTTATCAGAAGCTGGCAAAAGAAATTAAGGATCCGGCAATTGGTGAAGAGCTTCGCAAGAAGAAGCAGAATGAGGCGAAAGAAGTGGCGTCCAAGGCCCGCGCACTGGAGCGTGAGAAGAAGGAGCTCTCGGACAGGAGACAAAGAATGCTACTCACAGAGGTTGACCGGAAGCGTAAATCTTTGATTGAAGAGATTCAGGACGTTGTAGGTGATATGGCCAAGAAAAAGAATTATGACATAGTCTTCGATAAGTCAGGCCTTGGAACGCGCGGCATTCCTTTTCTACTGCATTCCAAGGACGCAGTTGATTTTAGTGAAGAACTAATTGGCATATTGAATAAGAATGCATCTTCTCCTTAGTCCGAGTGCATCGTTAAATAGAAGGAGGAAAGCCTCCAACCCGTGCAGATTAAACTTTGCGACATAATATCTAAGCTTGAAGCTGAAGTCATTAACCCTGCCCAGGAGGAAGTTGGGATAGAGGGTCTGGCTTCTCTTTCGGGGGCCGGTCCGGACGAGTTATCTTTTTATCATGACGGCCGTTACTTGAAAGATCTAAAATCAACTAACGCTGCTGCTGTTCTTGTTTCCTTAGAATTTGATGAAGAGGTTGACCATGTTCCACTCATTAAAGTTAAGAGCCCATCCTTGGCATTTAATGAAATTGCCAAGGACATGTATTCATCAGAATCAGATTCATACGGGAAGGGCATTCATTCTAGTGCAATCATTGCTGAGGACGTTCAAATAGATCCGAGTACTGTCAGTGTAGGGCCGAACGTTGTCATCGGTGCCGGGACAAAGATAGGGAAAGGCACTACGATTGGTGCCGGAGTCATTATGGGTTCCAATGTGGAAGTAGATGAGAACGGTTATTTTTATCCAAACGTTGTGATTTATGACCGGTCAAGGATCGGAAAACGCGTGATTGTACATGGAGGAAGCGTGATTGGTTCTGATGGTTTTGGGTTTGAATATGACGGATCAGCGCATCAAAAGATTGAGCATTTTGGTTATGTGATCATCGAAGACGATGTTGAGATTGGAGCAAATTGCACAATAGACCGTGGCCGTTTCGGAAAAACCTTGATAGGTCAAGGAACCAAATTTGATAATCTGGTCCAGGTAGGACATAACGTAACCATAGGTAAGAATTGTATCTTCGTTGCTGATACGGCCATAGGAGGGAGTTGTAAGATTGGGGATAACGTGACCATGGCTGCTCAGGTAGGTGTGGCCGGGCACATAGAGATTGGATCCAATGTTGTGCTAGTCGCAAGGACCGGAGTCACGAAGAGCTTAACAGGTGGAGAGCCTGATAAGCCGGCATTCTATTCCGGTTTTCCTGCCGGCCCCATTGACCGGGTCCGCAAAGAAATGGTCTTTCCAAGGAGGTTTCCTAATATCTTGTCCCGGCTAAAGGCGATCGAGGATCAATTGTCCTCAGAATAAAGAGACTGGAAAATTAATCTAAATTAATTTCTTCTCCTGGAGTAGGAACGATCACTTCGGTCTCAGGTAACCTCTGACGGAGATTTTGTTTCATCCAATCAATGGCTGGCTGGTCACCATGCACTAGGAGGATTTTTTTAGGTAGAACTGATTCCGCATATTCAATGAGGCTCTCTCTCGGGGCATGCCCGCTAAAATCAAAACTTTGTATTGAGCATTGACGTTTTACCGGCTCCTTCTTTGAATCTAATAGGACCTCTTCTCCTCTCTCTGACTCGATTAGTCTTGCTAGCGGTGAGTCAGGGTCAGCATAGCCGACGCAGGCGAGAAGGTTACGCGGATTAGCAATGAATTGCTGTGCTAGCCTATTTGACATTGTCTTTTCTGTCATCATACCGCTGGACAATGTATAGACGTTGCCCTGTTCTAGCTTGGGAAGTTCTCCCCTCGACTGAGGGGTAGATAATAAACCTTTCACTCGCATCAGATTCAATCCTTTATGATTGCGTCTGATGCGCTTCGAAAACCGGTCATAGATTTTTGTCATTTTGATACTGAGTCCGCCTATCAGGAATGATACTTTCCGTAACTTCCTGGCCCTCTGAAGTTCGTACAGCATCATGATCGTTTCCTGGGTCCTTCCCATTGCAAATAGAGGGATCATGACCGAGCCCTTGCCCTCGAGACATTCTTCCATGCTCAATGCGAGCCGTTCGGCTTCAGAGCATCTGGTATATTCAGGATCACGTGCGACTCCGCCACGAGTGCATTCCAATATGAGAACGTCAATTCTTTCACGTGGAAAGTCCGCTCCCTTAAGAATGCTCTGATCCTCAAAGTGTACGTCGCCCGTGTAAAATATTTTTTTCCCAGAAAATTCGAAGAGGGAACCGACCGCTCCCATGACATGGCCTGCATCATAGAAGGTACAGGAAGCGCCCCCAGTCTCATGCAATTCAAATTTTTTTCCGTTCCTTCTTGAATGCCATTGTCTATTCACTTTGTGTATTTCACGGTGAGTAAATAGAGGGTACTCATTAATTCCGAGTTCTTCTCTCTTAGATGTCATTACATTCACAGAATTGTGCAGGAGTGCCTGGGCCAGGGCATCAGTGGCTTCACTCATGAAGACCGGCATTTCCGGGTAATGCCTCTGGATGACCGGCAAGGATCCGGAATGGTCGAGGTGAGCGTGGGAAAGGATAGCCGCGTCTAATGGTTCATTAAGGATTTTATCGAACTGGGGTATTGCATCCGATGACTCTGCTTTCGGGTGCATTCCTGAATCAATTAGAATTCGCTTATCCCCTAAGCTCAGGAGGTAACAATTCGCGCCAATTTCTATGTTGCGAGTTAGGCTTTGAAAGCGAATCATTTAGTGGGACTAATTATCTAATGCTTCAAATTGCTTACGCCAAGTAATAAACTCATATCTTTAATATCCTTTTTCTTTGATTAAGATTTCATTCATTGAATTTGATTCTAAAAGCCTAATATCTCATGAACCATTTTATCAGAAAACTTTTCGCGGTAATTGCATTCCTTCCTTGCTATGTCTGGTCTGATCTTTCAGATGCAGCAGAAAGGCCCAACATTGTTCTGATCATGGCCGATGATCTTGGATTTGCGGATCTGGGTTGCTATGGAGGTGAGATTAAGACTCCAGTCCTGGACAGTTTAGCGGAGAACGGTCTCCGTTTCTCTCAGTTCTATAATACGGCCAAGTGTCATTCTTCCAGAGTGGATTTATTGACAGGAAAGTATTGCGGCCAGGCAGGCTCTGCCAAACTCTCTAACGGATCGACCATTGCCGAGGTTCTCAGGCCCGCAGGCTATGAGACCCTGATGGTAGGGAAGTGGCACCTGGACAAGGAGCCGACCGATAAGGGTTTCAGTAGATACTTTGGTCATTTGAGTGGTGCCACTAATTTCTTCACTGGTGATAATTCATTTCGTCTTGATGGTGAGAAATTTGATGTTCCAAAGGAAGGATTTTATACGACAGACGCGAACACGGACCATGCGATTCGTTTCGTGAATGAAAGTCTGGCCGAGGACAAGGACAGACCATTCTTCCTGTACCTCGCTTACAATGCACCTCATTACCCGCTCCAGGCACCTAAGGAAGAAGTCATGAAATATCGAGGCAAGTACGCGGGCGGCTGGGACCGGCTACGAGAGAAGCGTTATGCCCGGCAACTTGGCCTCGGGCTAATAGAGCGAGACTGGCCCCTGAGCCCGAGACCTCAGAACGTCAGGCCATGGAATGATCTGACCGATAAAGAGAAGGACTGGGAGGATTTTCGTATGGCCACTTATGCAGGGATGATTGATCGAATGGATCAGGGGATCGGGAAACTCGTTGAAAGGCTCAAGGAGATCGGTGCTTTTGAAAATACATTATTCATGTTCTGTTCTGATAATGGAGCATGTCCTTTTGAACGGACTCGTGGTGCTGATAAGATGCCTTGGGATCCTGAAAGTTATTGGACTTACGATACTGGTTGGGCGCATGCGGGTAATACGCCTTTCCGCTGGTACAAACAGAACCAGCACGAGGGAGGGATAAGTAGCCCGATGATCGTTCACTGGCCCAAGGGGCTGAGAACAAAGAAAGGTACGATCACAGACCAGGTAGGGCATCTCGTTGATTTTATGCCTACCTGCATGGATCTGGCCGGTGCAGATCATCCGGACAAGGATCCTGAATCAAAGTTAATGGGAAAATCACTCTTGCCGATTTTTAAAGGGAAGAGGAGAGAAGATCATGAGTTTCTTTATTTTCATTTCGGCAATAATCGTGCAGTTCGGAAAGGAAAATGGAAAGTGGTTTCTGCTCGGGGCGGGCCCTGGGAACTTTATGATATGCTCGCAGACCGTACCGAGTTGAAGGATCTCTCGAAGTCCAAGCCGCAGATCAGGGACGAACTGGTAAAGGTTTGGCATGACTTTGCTGAGGGCACTGATCGTTTATCTCAGAAGCAGAGGAGGCCCGTATCCAAATCATCCCAACCATGGAGGAAGCGAGGTTAATCAGGACTGGCTAACGCATTTCTACCTTTGCTCCGGGCCTGACCAGGTCCGAAAGACGGACAACGTCCCAATTAGCCAGCCTCACGCAACCCGCACTTCTGGACCGGCCAATTGTGTGTGGAGACGAAGTCCCATGCAGACCGATCCCGCCCTTATTTAGTCCTGCCCAGAAGATTCCTATCGGACTGTTTGGGCCCGGTGGAAGTAGGTGAGCTTCGTTACTACGTTTCCCCGTATCTAGCATGCTCTGATCCCATCTGAACGTTGGGGTAGTGATCATATTTTGAATGACCCAGTTCCCGCGGTGAATGAATTTTTCTTGTCCTGGCGTTATAGGAAATGCAGCCAGGATCTTTTTTTTGTCCCATATGGTGACAAGCTTTTGGCTGGTATCGACGATGACTAAACGCTTGCTGAGTTTGCGTTCTCTCAGGAATGACTTGTCTTTTTTTACGTCTTCAATTTTAAACGAAGTCACGTTTGGAACCTTGATGACGGTCCCTGCGACTACCTTTTCCCAATCTGTTTCAGGGTTTATTTTTGTGAGGTATTTCTCGTCAGAATGAAAACGTTCGGCTGCAAATTCGAGGATTGATCTGTAGTAAAGGTAATCAATTTCTGCCTGCTCAGAAGGTTCGAAAGAGACTTCCCCAACAAACTTATAATCTTCTTCCTTGATAGTGTAAGTAGTAAAGAGCTGATCAACGGCCGCATTTGATTCATTGATCACCTTGTAATAATTATCATATTGCAGATCGTACCCAAAATTGTAATGAGCGACCGCCTTACGGGTGAACTGTCCCATCCGACCGTCAATTTTGCCGGGCCCGTACATTTTCTCATCAAGAAATATCTGAATCCGGAGAATAGTTTCAGTGTCTTTTTTTGAAGGTTCAGGCAAGTGCCCAATTTTCTTTTTGCTGAACCCGTTAGGTGCCAAATAAATTATCCCGAGGATGATTAACAGACTTTTGTACAATGTTTACTGCGTGTGATTTGGTTAAGTGGTTGAGATTGGTTTTTGTTGGGGATTTATTATTTGAAAATATATTGGGCCAATGAGCTTCTATAAGTTGAAGGCACTATGGACGATATTTGCCGATTGCTCAAGGTCCTCTTCTTTGATGATGACTGCAGTTTTTATTTCTGAGGTAGATATCATTTGAATATTGATACCGTTTTTTGCCAGGGCAGCAAACATTTGAGCGGCGACGCCGGAATGAGAGCGCATGCCAATTCCAACCACGCTCAGTTTTCCGATCCCGTCAGTCGTTTCTATGGAGGATTCATTACCCAGATCGTTAAGGATAGGTTCTATCGTTTCTTTTGCCTTTTTAAGGTCCGAACTGTGCAAGGTGAACGAGATATCAGTCTGGTTCGTTTTTGAGACGTTCTGGACGATCATGTCGATCACGACGCCTGAATCGGAAATGGCATGAAATATCTTGGCTGCGACTCCCGGCTCATCGGAAACATTCTCGATGGTGACCTTTGCCTGTTCTCGTTCAATGCTCACTCCGCGAACAACTACGGATTCCATGTTAGGGTGTTCTTCTGTCACGATTGTTCCTGGGTTTTCATTTAGACTACTTCGTACTTCAAATTTAACTCCAAATTTTTTGGCAAACTCGACGGACCTTGCCTGCATTACCTTAGAGCCAGATGAAGCCATTTCCAGCATTTCATCATAGGAAATTTCATTAATTTTACGGGCCTCAGGCACGACACGTGGGTCGCAGGTGTAGACACCGTCAACGTCGGTCAGTATCTGGCAGAGGTCAGCATCTATTGCCGAAGCCATCGCTATAGCGGTCAGGTCAGAACCGCCGCGCCCGAGCGTTGTGACACGACCGTCTGGGCTCCTGCCCTGAAAACCGGCCAGAATCACGATGTGATTTTCATCAAGGAGTCGATGAACCTCGTCCGGTGTGATGTTTGATATTTTTGCTCTGGTATGGTCCCCGTCCGTGACAATTCCTGCCTGAGCCCCGGTCAATGAAATGGCCTTGCCTCCGATAGCGTTAATGGCCATCGAGGTCAGGGCAATGGTCGTTTGTTCTCCGGTAGCTAAGAGAACATCCATTTCGCGGTCCGTCGGCTCATGGACCGGCGATACTTCGTTGGCCATTTCAATGAGCCTATTCGTGACCCCGGCCATGGCTGAGACCACGGCCACGACCTGATTCCCTGCCCTTTGAGTCTCAAGGATTCGCTTGGCTACATCGTTGATTCTTTCAGTACTGCCGACTGAAGTGCCTCCGTATTTCTGTACTATGAGTGACAAGTTCCCTTCCTGATTAAAATTAACTGGCAACTAATTACAATAATTCAAGATTTGAAAGAGCTAATGTGAGTCTTATTGCAAAATATTCTCTTCCAGATATTTTCTTATTGCATCTGTATTTGCCGGTAATCTTTCTTTTTGAGGCGTTCGTTCCCTGAGCCTTTCAAGGCTAGGATGTGTCGGGCTTTCATTGATTGCCTCGGTGATTGTTTTCGGGAACTTTGCAGGATGAGCGGTGGCCAGTATGATAGTTGTCTGAGAAGGGGTCATCTCATTAAAACAGCAGGACGTGTGTGGGTCCGAAACATAATTAAAGAGGTCCTTGGCTTTACGAATGTTTTCAATGATGCCGGAGTCATCGGTCCGTGTAGCGGAGAATTCTCCAGCATTAAATCCAGGAATGATAAGTTCGTTCCCCTTCTTAATTTCATTCATTATCTCTGAGGTCCTTTGGCCGTCTCCGTCAAGATGGTAGTGAAGGAAACGTTCAAAGTTTGACGCGACCTGAATGTCCATCGAAGGGGCCAGTGACGGGTTCACTTTCTTCGGCTCGTAAATGCCTTCCGTGAATAAACGGTAAAGTAAATCATTCTGGTTCGTTGCTACTGTGAATTCTTCGGCCGGCAATCCCATCCGGCCCGCTAACCATCCTGCCAGGACGTTACCAAAGTTGCCGGTCGGTACAACGTAACGGACACTATCCTTGTGACCTTCGGGCAATTGCTGATATGCGTGAATGTAGTAAACGCACTGAGCTAATATTCTGGCCAGATTAATTGAGTTCACTGCCGAGAGACGGGCCCTGTCCTTGAACTCAAGGTCCTCGAACAGGTCCTTCACGATCCTCTGTGCGTCGTCGAAGGATCCCTCGATGGATATGGGAAAAATGTTATCAGATCCGGTGCAGGTCATTTGACGTTCCTGGATATCTGAAATTCTACCCTCAGGATAGAGGACGAAGACACGGGCACCTTCCTTGTCGGCGAGACCATGGATAGCTGCTGATCCTGTGTCCCCCGAAGTCGCTCCTAGGACGTTGATCACTTTGCCGGTCCTGGCAATTTGTTCTTCAAACATGTTACCGACGAGTTGGAGCCCGAAATCCTTGAAGGCGAACGTTGGTCCATGAAATAACTCCAAAACGTAAGTATCATCACTCAGTTCAATTAGCGGTGCTGCGTTGTCGGGATCTTCAAAACTTGAGTATGATTTTTCAAAGAGTTCATTAATTTCTTCGGCTGAATGATCTTCGTCGAACAATTTAAAGAATTCCGCTGCCAGTTCCGGATACCGTGTCGGTCCTTTTTCCAGTAGCGGTTCGATTGATGGGAGCCTTTCCGGTACATAGAGTCCTCCGTCCGGTGCGAGACCTGAAGCAAATGCATCAGCAAAACTGAGCGGAGGGGCAGAACCTCTTGTCGAAAGAAATCGCAAGGCTATTGAATGGTTATTGTTCCAGTGTTTCCACGCGTAAGAGCGTGTGTTCCGGTTCTACCGTGTCCAGCTCCAGTATGGATTTGAGCGCGTCCTGAACGGTTCCGAAACTGGCGTCATGCAGGAGAAGGACCAGAGGAATGTGCTCTGTGGAGGATTCCGGTTCCGGCTGGATCACGGAAAGAATTCCCACATCATTATTACCCGTGATCGTTGCAATCTTGGCAAGAACGCCCGGCCTGTCAGCGACGCTCAATCGTAAGTAGTATTGTGAGATGGTCTCGGCGAGGGGAAGGACTGTGCCGAAGTCTCCTTTTGGGACAAATCCCGTGCAGCCGACCCGGTTATTGATATTCTTCGCCGCGTCGGCCACGTCACTGATGACAGCACTCGAAGTCGCGTCCTGCCCGGCACCGCTTCCGTAAAAGAGGGTCTCGCCGACAACGTCTCCGTGCACCGCGACCGCGTTAAAGACTCCGTCCACTGAAGAGAGGATATGGTCTTTCGGGATCAGGGTCGGTGAGACGCGGACCTCGATACGGTGATCGTTCTCCGCCTGCCTGATAACACCGAGCAGTTTTATCTCATAACCTAGATCATTGGCGAAGGCGACATCGTCCAGGGAAATGTCTTCGATACCGGTAACGGAAACCTCTTCAGGGCGCAGCCACTGACCGTAGGATAACCATCCGAGAATGATTGCCTTGTGGCCAGCGTCCCAACCATTGATGTCCAGCGAAGGGTCCGCCTCGGCGTATCCCTTTTCCGTCGCCTCTGCGAGAGCCTCAGTGAATTCAATGCCTGCCGAGTTCATTCTCGTTAGAATATAGTTCGAGGTCCCATTGATGATTCCGTAGATAGATCCTATCCTGTTTCCAATGAGTGCCTCCTTCACCGCTTTGATGATTGGTATTCCTCCGGCAACGGCCGCTTCACAGTAGAGCGGAGCGTTCTGTTTTTCTGAAAGTTCAATTAATTCTTTACCGCGCTCTGCCAGAACCGCTTTATTTCCTGTGACCACGGCCTTATTCGCATTCAGTGCTCCGCTAATTAGCTTGAAGGCTTCGTCCACGCCTCCGATCAACTCCACGATCACATCGATGTCAGGGTCTTCGATTAATTCGTTCCAGTCCGTAGTGATTAATTCTTTAGGAACTTCAATGTCCCGTTTCCGGTTCTCATCCTTCACCGCGATCTTTGTGACCACGAGAGTTGTTCCGGTCCTCTCACTCAATAGGTCCTGGTTCTTGAGCAGGTTCTTGTACACGCCGGTCCCGACGTTTCCTAGCCCGGCAAGACCAATTCGCAGTTGTTTTCCTTTTTCTTCCACTTCTCTTTGTAAACGATCAGCACTATCCTGTTTAAGATGCTCATGTGCAAGCGATTCTGCCAAGCTTTGAGGATCATTCTGGTCAGTTCAATGAATTTGAATTAGAATCTGAACATGGCAAAGACTGCTCTACTACTGGATCCGGTATTCAAACGTCATGACACTGGCCCCGGTCATCCGGAATCGGTGGCCCGTTACCTTGCCATTACTGAGACACTGAATAAAGCTGGTGTTCCGGAAAAGTGCCTAAAGATTGATCTCCGCAATGCGACAGATTTAGAGATTTTAGGCTGCCATACTGCTCAGTATCTGGACACCGTGAGGAAGGACATTTTCGAAGGCAAAAAAGAGTTGAGCACTGGTGACACGAACGTATGCAAGGAATCATATAAGGTAGCGTTGCAGGCTGCCGGTTCAGTGCTCGAGGCAATTGATAACGTTTTTGATAAAAAGTGTAATAATGCATTTTGTGCGGTCCGTCCTCCGGGCCATCATGCTTCGGCGGACCGAGGAATGGGTTTCTGCATCTTTAATAATGTTGCCGTTGCTGCCCGTTACGCCCGGGCCAAGCACGGGGCCGAAAGAGTGGCTATCATTGATTGGGACGTTCATCACGGGAACGGGACCCAGGACATTTTTTATGATGATGATTCGGTCTTCTACTTTAGTATCCATCAGTCACCCTGGTATCCCGGTACCGGCGCACATAATGAGACCGGTAACGGGAAAGGAAAAGGAGCGACCATGAACCGGCCCATGCCGGCAGGATCAGGATTCAAGGAGCTGGGACCTTTTTTCAGTGAAGACTTCATGGAGGCAATGAAAGAATTTAAACCGGACCTGATCCTGATATCGGCCGGCTTTGATTCCAGGCTCGGGGACCCTCTTGGTCATTTCAGGCTCACTGATGAGAATTTTATCGAATTGACTAAGGTGCTCCTTGACGTTGCCCATAAGTATTCGGGTGGGAGGCTCGTGTCTATGCTCGAGGGAGGATACAATGTCGATGGGCTCGGGGACGCTGTCGAGAGTCACGTTAGTCAGCTCATCAAGGCCTGACATCTTAAGCCTTTAAATGGACGACTTAACTGACCCCATTGTGAAGAAGAAAAGTCCAAAGGTGAATGAGCTAAGCGATTTAAGTTTCTTTGACGATGTTTTTCTTGTTGAAAAACGCTAAAATAATAGGAGATTCTACATCTATCTCGATGTAGATGCCGGCTTAGCTCAGTTGGTAGAGCAACTGATTTGTAATCAGTAGGTCTGCGGTTCGAGTCCGCAAGCCGGCTTTCTCACTTCACTCTGCATATACAGGTTCTTAGACTACCAGTGCAAATAAGGTACAAAACATTGTACCCAAAATAAGAGGGGTGTACAACACTTTGTACAATATCAGCCCCCTTTTTTTGACCCTTATCGGGGATTCCTATAACTCATTACCATCCTCATCAACACGCTTGCCATACTTCCAATACTTTTGAGAGCCTTGGATTTTCTCACCATCCTTAAAAGTCACCTCTCCAGCCTTAACCCCATCCTCCTGCCACCCCAGCTGTACCCCATCCATTCTTCCATTCTTATAGTTAAATATAGCCCTCGTCACCCCACTGGGATATTTCATGTGAGCTTTACCTGTGTAGGGAGTTTCTGAACCTTTAACGTAAAAGGTCTGGTTACGATTATCTAAATTATAAAAACTGATACCTACATCAACCTTACCTTCACAACCCAAGAGAAATACAGATAAGACAAGCGCCAGAAGGATTCTCATGGCTCCATACTAGTGACTCATGGTTAAGCGTACAAGATCAAGGTACACGGGTTCATGGGGGTTACTTTAGGGAACCTTCGACTATCTTACCGTCCTTGTAGGTTGCTTCCATTTCCTTCTGCCCGTTTTCATGCCAAGTCACCCATAGCCCTTCCTGTTTGCCGTTCTTCCAGTTTCCTTCAGACCACTTCTGTCCGTTTTCATGCCAAGAAACTGATAACCCATCCGGCTTGCCGTCCTTGTAGTTTCCTTCATACATCTTCTGCCCGTTTTCATGCAATGTGAAAACTTTCCCTGTGTAAGGAGTGTCTGAATCTTTAAGATATCGTATGCCTTCACTTACTTTTGATTCTTTGAGATTAACGCCATCTGGTTCAGCCTTAGCATCAGTAACAGGTTCTATAGGCTTAATTTCTTTTTTAACTTCTGGCTGTTTTACTTCTACAGGCTTAACCTCAGCAACAGGTTCTATAGGTTTAGCTTCAGCAACGGGTTCTACAACTTCAGTAACAACTTCTTTCTTCCCACACCCCACGAATAAAACAAAGAAAAAGAATATTAGAATCTTCATCCCAAAACCCTAACACCTCACCACGAACCGACCAATTACAAAATCCACCGAAGATTATAACGGGAACTAGTGAGTTAATGGCTCAGGACAAGTGATCCCTATTCCTCCTCATCTGGATTTTTATCCTGTTGAGCTCTGCAATATTCATCCGCTTTGACTAATAGCTCATAGGCCTCATCGATTAAGTCGTGATATCCTTCGTTATTACGAAGGAGAGCAGCGATCTTAGCTACATCTACTGGGTCAGGAAAAGACATACCTCTTTATACACACAGACCCGCCCGAACCAAATAAAAAAAATCTGAGAACTAGTGGGGTTATTTTTTGAAAGATTCTTTCATTGAATCAACAGGGTCGCCTTTGCTGTTCCAGAATTTCTCAGAACCTTTGACAAGTTCACCATCCTCCCAGTTTACTTCCCTCCACTTCTGTCCATTTTCATGGAATCCCACCGATAGCCCATCCTGCTTACCTTCCTTGTAGTTTACTTTACTCGCCTTCTTCCCGTTTTCATGCCAAGACTCCGATAGCCCATCCAACTTGCCGTCAATGTAGTTTGTTTCTACCCTCTGCTGTCCCGACCACTCTTCGAAAACCTTACCTGTATAAGGAGCGTCTGAACCTTTCAGATAATAAAGGTCGTCTAACCGATATTCTATTTTATCACGATTAACGCCATCTAATTCAGGTTTAGTTTCAGTAGTAGGTACTTCTGAGGGTGCTAAAGCTTTCGATAAAGGGTGTTCTGATGATAGCTCAATTTCTCCTGTAACACCACACCCCACCACGAGAATGGTGATAGCGATCAGGAGGAGGTTCTTCATGGCTTAAGGTACAGGATAAATGGCGCAGTGACTACTCAATCCCTAAGCTTTCATGTACTGAAAACACCTTAGTCATCGAAGCCTTGGAAAAAGATCAAAAATGCGGTAAACATGAGGCATGAAAAAATCAATTAATCTGATTTGGTTAACACTTCTGGCAAATTGTAGTTCAATTCCTAATGATAATTTCAAAGAAATATATCAGAGAGAAATATGCGACAAGTATTCATTGTACGCTAATAGTAAAGATTTAAATGGTAGCTTATCTCTTTATGCAGATGATGCTATAGTTAACGGCAGTGCAGTGGAACCAATTGTTGGTATAGAAACAATTAAAGAAAATTTCATAAAATGGCATGAAAGTACTGAAACAATTAATCACAGTGCAACTGTAATTTCTGCTAAAGTATTTGGGAATGAGGCATTTGCGTATGGTA
>Ga0315334_10000365_pt1 | contig 27742 bp, 25 predicted proteins | sample M150034915metaG_FD_205555 | JGI IMG/M metagenome (GOLD analysis project Ga0315334, IMG submission 205555) | Ammonia-oxidizing marine archaeal communities from Monterey Bay, California, United States - M1 500m 34915 | ecosystem: Environmental > Aquatic > Marine > Intertidal zone | place: USA... | reverse complement strand
AAAAATTCTTTCATTATATGCTAATAACCACAAATTCAGATTATATTTTGTTTCAAATTTTTCTAAATATTTTAAACTATATTTTTTATTTTTTTTTATTGCATCATGATAAAACCAGATTTTTTCATAATTAACAAATTTTTGATTTAAAAAAAACTCTTTTGGTTTTTTTACAGTGTCAATGATTGCATATAATCTTAAATCATTTTCCTGAAGAGAATAAGCCAAATTATAATCGTACCAATCACTAGTTTGCCAAAATAAGATTTTATTATTCATTATCAACAATCAATGGTTTAATTCTTTCCCAAAAAAATTATTATTTATAAATATTTTAACATTTCTACTTTTCAATTGTATTTTCTTAGATTTTTTGGATCAATTTTTAATTTACGTATAATATTGATATGATGAACTAATTGAGTTAATTCATCAGTATTTATTGAAGTTGCAGCATCCGGTCCTTTAGATTCTTTTAATTTTACGTGCTTTTCAATTAGAATATGTTTTGATCTTTGTTCTTTTTTTAGAATTGCAAAAATTATTGGTGCAATAATTCCAATTGTATGATCTGAAAATCCTTCAAAGTTTTTAGCCTTTTTCCAATCAATTTTTTTAAATTCTAATGGATAATCAGAGATACAATAACAGAATATAGTTTTATTTGATGAAAAAATATTTGTAATTTTTTTCTTATTTCCTCCCATACCCATGCTAATTATTATTGGTTTCTTCGTCTTTGCTTTAGCTTGTAATGTCTCAAGTGAAAATGGATCTCGAAAAATACAAGTTCTTGATGCTACTTTGTATCTCTTTACATTGATAGATTCTAAGAACTCAATTGCCTCAGGAAAGAATACACTACAAAAAAACTCAATTCCAATTTTATCCGCATATTCTTTTAATATCTTAACATTTTTAAAATTTAATTCAGATTTTTTAATGTTTTTCCATTGAGGATGATTTATCGAGTACAAGTCTTCAGCTCTCCAAATTTGGAATTTAACTGCATCCGCTCCCGCATTCTTAATTAAACGAATTAATTTTTTAGCTTTTGTTAAATTGCCTTCCCAATTAGACCCAATCTCTGCAACTATAGTAACACGCACAATAATCTTCCATGGTTCGTGAATTTATTCTTTATACCCAATCTTGAAATAGGTACTTTTCAAAAAAGGGATATGTCAGAAAATGAAATTAAGTTGAAAGAGGTTAACGAATCAGATCTTAAATTTTTATATCAACATCTGAAAGAAAGGGATCCTATAACTAGAATTTCTCACAAAAAAATGCCTACATTTTCTGAACATAGAAAATTCGTAGCATCAAACCCATATACCAAATGGTATATTATAATTCAAAAAAATAGAAAAATTGGAAGCATATATCTTACAGAAATGAACGAGATTGGACTATTTTTAAAAAAGGGATTTCAAGCTAAAGGTTTAGGTCAGAGTTCATTAGAATTGTTGATGAAATTAAATCCTAGATCTAGATACCTAGCTAATGTCAGTCCTAAGAATAAAAAATCAGCTGAATTTTTTAAAAAAAATAATTTTAAGCTGATTCAACACACATATGAATTCGAAATTTAAGTTAGTGGTGAACCAGAGATGTTTTGTAGTAACATTTCTTTTTCAAATATAGGATAATCAATTTTTAAAATAACAATTCTATTTTTGAAGTTATGGTTACTAGAATCATATATTTCTTCTAGATAAGAATATTTTTCATAATTATGATAAAGATCATCAAGGAATAATGAATTATTTTTTTCTACCAAAACAATATGACTAAGACCATCATCTTTTGAATTAATAATATAATCCTCTAATGTTGTAAAATTCTTGGATGGGATTTTTTTGATAAAGAATGTGATTTTATTATCATTTCCTAATGGTAATGAATTTGGCCAATTATTTTCCAATGTTGCAATTTTCACGAACGAATTTCCAGGGTAAGTATTTACACCATTAACATTTTTTATTATATCTTTCGTAACTTGATAAATTTCATTATGATACGTATAATCTGGTTGATCATAATTTAGTAAAAGGATTGAAGATAAGATGACTATAGAAATAATTAGAATTATGTATTTGCTTTGTTTCAATCTTTGTGTCAAATCAAGTCCATATACAGAAATAACACAAAAAATTGGAAATAGAATGAATAGATATCTTGCGTCTAGAAATTCTCTTCCATACGCATACATTGCTGGAAGAATCATGAAAATAGACAAAATTATAAGATATACTAGATTGGGATTTTTAGTTTTGATTAGGCGATACACTCCACCAGGTAAGAGAACAACAAAAATGGGGATTGAAATTAAACCTAGAAACTTAAATGTGTTAAAAAATAGATTGGAAGTGAAAGTTTCTAATGTTTCAGATCTTGTTGGATCAGGTTCTGCTTGCGTTGATTCATCTATCAGATTTGTAAGATATGAAGTAGATGGGGAAGTAAAAACGTCTAATACATGACTTGTTAATCCATCAACATTATTTGATTCCATTCTAAGTGTCGCAGTTGGGAGTAAAATCAAGATAAAAATTAGAATGAATAGAGGATATTTGATATATGAAATTTTTTCTTTACGAAATCGTATGAAAAAAATAATGGATAAAGGGATTAGAAGTAATAATGATTCATATCTAACAATCGATGATAATGCAAGAAAGATAAACGATAAAAGAAATAGTTTTTTGTTTTTATCTAAAGCAAATATTAGCATTAATGTAATTAGAAAGATAAACAATGATTCAGCTATACCTAAAATTGAATTTTCAATTAATTGATGATTAAAACCAAATAAACCTGCTCCAATCAGTGAATATTTTGGTGAAACAAATTTTTTACAAAGAAAATAAACAGGTATGATAGTTAAAGATGACATAAAAATACTAGCAATTCTTTGTACGTTAATCAATGTCATCATATCTGAATGGCCAATCAATGAAAAAATTGGAGATAAGAATAATGGCCAACCATCATTTGTATGTAAAATACCAACTGGAAAATTGTGAGATTTAGAAACTTCGAAAGCAAAAGAAAAGAAATCTATGGCATCAGTTTTGAAAGGGGTTTCAAACGGTAAAAAATATAATCTAATAGATAATCCAATTATTACTAAGATCGATAAGAAAATAATATTATTATTTGCACTATAGAGATTTGTACTAAGATTCATTTTTGATTACACCTTTAATTTTTTGAGTTTTTGATTGTTTTATAGACAGTTAATGTTTTTTTACTCATATCTTTTGAATTTAGTTCATCCATTACCATTTGATATCCAGTTAAACCTAATGAATCACGTTTGTCAGTATTAGATATTAATTCCAGTATTAATTCAGATAACTCTTCAAAATTTTCTGGCTCAAATAATAGTCCATTTGTATTATGTTTAACAGTGTATGGAATACCATCCGTATTGGTACTTATGATAGTTTTTTTGAACGCAAATCCTTCCAACGGAACTAAAGGTGATAATTCCCATCTAGAAGGTAAAATTAAAAACTCACACTCTTGATATGCAGATATTACATCGGCACGAACAGGATTACGAATTATATGAATAGAAGTTTCAATTTCAAGTTCATTTATCAAGTCATACATTTGTTTTTGATATCCAAAATCAACACCCATAATCACAAATTTGATATTTTTTAATTTTGGTTTATCTTTTAGAAGATTAATTGCGCGCAATAAAATATCAATTCCTTTTGAATGACTAAACCTACCAACAAATAAAATAAACTTATCATTTATACAAAATTTTTCTCTAAAGTTATTTTTTGATGGAGTTAATGTTTCTAAATTTACTCCATTATTAATAATTTCAATTTTAGATTTATTAGTAAATTTTTCAAAAATCTTTTTTTCATATTCATTTGGAACGGTAATTTTTGTCGCATGATTAATGATAAATTTAATAATTGGAAATTGTAATTTGTAAAAAATTCTTTTTATAAAACCACTCTCATGCAAGAAAGGATGTGTAGTTAATCCACCTTGATCAGATATCACTAGAGGGATTTTTTTTTGTTTAGATACTAACGTAGCAATAATTGATTGGAAACTCTTGATTCCAACAGTATGTATTACATCAGGAGTATCCTTTAGCATCTGAATGAACATTCCAGGATTTACATAAAACAAACTATAGGTAAACCAGACATGTGAACGTTTTATTGTAAAATTTTGAATTTTCTCTTGTCTTGGGAGATTTTTATTAAATGTAGTTCCATCGCTTGCAAAATCTAAGTCAGTAGTGTAAATTGTTACATTATGACCCAATTTAGATATTTCTTTTGCTAAATCAACACAAAGAAAGAGTATTCCACCAAATTGCACAGCTGGTAATGAAGCGGGACATACTAATGCTACATTCATAAGATTTTTTTTTATTTATGGTATATAGGATTCACTAGGATTTTATCATGGTTGAAGTGTAAAAAAAAATAAAGTTTTAAAATTCCATTATTAAAACAGATTTTAACCAATCCATTAGAATGTAAATGTGGTATAATTAATTAAGAAATAACTCATTAAAGTTTTGATGTATAAAAAGATAAAATTAGCAATAATATACAAAAAATCATATAATTATTTCCAACCATCTCATTTTGATAAAACAACTGCAGATTTTTTCTTAAGAGCCTTTGAGAGAAATAAAGAATTAGATATCAAGTATTATCCTTGTGAGAAAAATTTTGATGTATTAAAAATTAAGAATGAATGTGATGTAATTATATTACCTAATAATCGTGCTGATGGGGCTCCTGACAAATTAGAAAATATTGAAAATGTAAGTATTCCAGTGATCTCAAGAACTGGAGATCCACATTGGGCAAAAAAATACAATCAGGTAGAATTTATGGAAAAAAATAAAATTGATTTTGTGTTCAGTTCACACCCAGATAGCTATATCTATAAATTTTATCCGAAACATATCAACCATAGAACAATAATCTACGGATTAGAAAAACAGTTGTATGAAAAAGTTAACCCATTCAAGGAACGAATTAAAGATAAGATTTTGTGCACTGGAGCGACTGGAAAAACAAACACCAAATCTAGAGTTGCAAATGCAATTATAAACCCAAAAAGATCAGGTTGGTATTTTTATAAATTAAGAACGTTATGTACAAAATTACCATATGTAGAATATTCTAGAATCAAGAATGGAAAATATTTGAATGATGATTATATTACATATCTTACTAGATTTAGAGCGTCAATTGCAGCTACGACATTCTATCCTACTTTGAAATATTGGGAAAATGCTGCTGCAGGATGTTTAACATTCATGGAAATCACAGAAAAGAATGATGGAAAATTTATTGGTTTTAAGGATAACGAATCTGCCATTTTCATAAATGAGAATAATTACCAGAAAAGATTTCAAGAGTTTTTGTCTGATCCTGATAATCCAAAATGGGAAGAAATTGCGCACTTGGGAAGAGAATTTGCAATGAATGAACTGAATAACGATAAAGCTGTAGAAACAATTATGGAAATAATTAAAGAGTTAATTAAATAAAAAAATAATAGAATAGGATATTTTATAATGTATTCGTTAAACTGGTAATTATGAATTGGTCTGGACTGAATGTTTTGATAACTGGAGGTGCAGGTCATATAGGTTCCAATCTTGCATTGGAACTAATAAAAAAAGGTGCGAATATTAGAATTGCAGATAATCTATGGAGAGGTAAAAAAGAGTATCTTTATGAGAATGGAAGACCGATAATAGATTTTGATAAAGATTTTCTTGAAATGGATCTAACAGAAATGAAAAATTGTGAAAAAGCAGTGGATGGAATTGATGTTGTCTTTCATTTAGCAGATATTGTTGCAGGAATTGATTTTGTTTTTGGAAATGAGGCTTATGTCTATCGACAAAATGTTCTTATAAATTCAAATATGTTTGCGGCTTCACATAAAGCAAAATTAGAAAAATTGTCATATGTAGGTGCAGCTTGTGCTTATCCTTTAGAAAAGCAAAATGATCCTAATCACCCTCTTTTCAAAGAAGAAGACATGTACCCTGCACATCCTGAATCATCATATGGATGGGGGAAATTGATGGGAGAATACGAATGCGAATTATATAGTAGAACAGGAATGCTCGATGCGTCAATACTTAGATTGCATAATGTGTATGGTCCAAATACTGATCTTTCTCCAGAAAGATCACAAGTAATACCTGCAACAATAAGAAAAGCGATAAGATATCCTGAAGAAGATTTTATTATTTGGGGAAATGGAGAACAAAATAGAGCGTTTATGTATGTATCAGATGTTGTTGATGCATTAATTCTCTCACTAGAAAAGGGAATTAATAAAGGACCGATACAAATTGGTAATGAGACCAAAACAACAATTAACGAAATTGCTGATAGAGTGATTGAAATTTCGGGAAAGAATATTAAAAAAAAATATGATTTGACAAAACCTGTAGGAGATCTAGGTAGAGCAGCAGACTGTAGTCTTGCAGAAAAAGTTCTAGGTTGGAAACCAAAAGTTGGCCTAGATGAAGGATTAAGAATGACGTATGAATGGGCAGAACAATTTTTAAAAACCCAACAGATGAAATAATAAATGAATCAATTCTCAGAAAACTTTTGGGATGATACGCGTATATTAGTCACAGGTGGTGCTAGTTTCATTGGAAGCCATCTAGTAGACAAATTAGTTACTCTAGGCTCTAATGTCACTGTTATAGATGATTTATCTAGTGGAAAAAAAGAGAACCTCTCTCAGTCCTGGGATAAAATACAATTTAAAAAAAATGATTTAGAATACATAACTAAATCAGAATTAAATAATCTATTTAGAGATCAGGAAATTGTCTTTCATTTAGCTGCAATTCATGGAGGAAGGGGTTTTATCACAACACATCCTGCAGACGTGAGTTCAAATTTTTCAATAGATCATCATGTTTTTGAGGCATGCATGAATTCAAATGTAAAAAATTTAGTTTTTGCAAGTACTGCATGTGTATATCCTACAGAATTACAAAATGAAATTGGATCGAATTATAAATTAAAAGAAGAGGATTCCGATCCACTGAAATTAGATGGGTATATGAGTGCAGATATAGAATATGGATGGGGAAAATTGATGAGTGAAATGCAATTACATGCATTTAGAAAACAATATGGATTGAAAGGATGTCCTGTAAGATTTGTCACAGCATATGGTCCAAGAGAGAATAAGACACATGCAATAATTGCACTGATTTACAAAGCAATTGAAAAAATGGAGCCTTTTGAGATATGGGGAAATGGAGAACAGGAAAGAGATTTCACATATGTAGAAGACATAGTAGAAGGTTCTATTTTAGCGGGAGAAAAAATATTTGATGGTACACCAATTAACTTAGGAACTGGTACAAGATATAAGATTAAAGAAGTTGTCGAAATGATTTGTAAAATACTAAATTGGAGACCTGATAATTTTAAATTTGATACATCAAAACCTGTTGGTGCATTATCCAGAGCGTTAGATAATTCTACAGCAAAAAAATTACTTGGGTGGGAACCAAGATTTACGTTAGAAGATGGATTAGAGAAAACAATAGAATGGTATCTTCATAATCATAAGCAAGAAGGAAGTGTGAATGAAGAAGAGTTGTTAGAGCATAGTTAACTATTTTTTATTTGAAAATGACAAAACCTAATATTTTATTTTTAGTAATTGATTCATTCAGAGCTGATAAGTTCTATGGAGATAAAAAAACATCAATAACACCAAATCTAGATAAACTTCTTGAGAATGGTGTGTATTTTTCACAGGCTGTTAGTTCAGCACCGGCCTCATTACCAGCAGTCTCGAGTATTTTAACTGGATTATATCCATTTACAACATTATCACTAGAAGGAAAGGTGTATAATCTAAAAAGAGATATTCCGACAATTGGACAAAAACTAGAAACTAATGGTTACAAAAATTTTGCAACCATACCAAAAATTTTAACGTTGATGAATTTGGATCATGTTTTTGGATCTAATATTGAATTTTATGAAGATGAATTGACATTATATGACGGAGTGGGAGAACAAATCCTTAGAACAATTGATAAGATAAGATCAGCTGAACCATGGTTTTATTACATTCATTTGAATGATATTCATGGTCAAGCTGTTTTTAACAAAGAAATAATTCCAGAAAAATTTCATGATGAAAAACTTGGGAAAAATCAGTATGAAAGAATGATATCATTGATGGATGTATGGTTAGGAAAGATTTTTGAGAAACTTGAATTTTCTAATACTCTTCTTATGATTACAGCAGATCATAGTTCAGACGTAGGAATATTTGATGATAAATTAGAAGAATTGTATTCCACATCAAAAAAAAATATAATGGTTAAAAAAAATTCAATTATTAGACTTAGTCAAAAAATATTTTCAAAATCACCCGAGTCATTTAGACCAATACGCACTAAATTATCCAATAGATATAGAGAAAAAAGAGACTCAATAATAGAGGAAAGAAGGACCCCAATGCTTGAAAGTATTGAGGAAACAGAAGATAATGTTTACAGAAAACGTATTATGAAAAATATTGTAAAAGGTACTGCACAAGTCTTTGATGATAGATTCATGATTCCATTATTATTATATGGGTGGGGAATTAAAAAAAATAGAATTATCAAACAGCAAGTAAGAAGTATTGACATCTATCCAACAATTTTTGATATATTAGGATGTAAAATTAAAGATAAAATTCATGGTTCAAGTCTTGTTCCACTAATCGATGATATCAATATGGAAGAAAATCCTGCGTTCTTTGAAAGTCATATCAATGTGATTGAAGGAATAACATCTAATACAATAGGAATCAGAACTTCAGAATCCAAATATTTTAGAAACAAAGATTTTTCAGAAAAGAATGTTAATCTTTTTGATTTGAAAAATGATCCTTTTGAGACAGAAAATATTGCAAAATCAAATAAGGGATTAGTCACAAAGATGGAAAAATTACTCGTACAGATTTACAATGAAAGGTTCTACTAGCAAATTAATCAAACCATTCTCTATCAATATTATCGAAGAACTTAAGATCTTTATCGCTTCTAAATTTTCTTGATTTTACAAACTCTAATAGTTCATCGTTGATTTCTTTCATATCCTTCCTCTGCTCTTCAGTTAGTTTTTCTTCGCTTAATTTCCTTAGTAAGTTTATCATTTTGAGGTTAAGAACAAGAAGTACATCAGAGTTAACTAGAGTTCTTAAGACGTAAGGATTTGTCTCAATTAATATATCAACTTCTGCTTTTCTAGCCTTGGTTCTTTTGTAATGAGTGTAACCAACTATGGTAAGAAGAGGAATTCCGGTTGTGCATATAATAATTATATAGACTTCAAAGGAGGGGAAAACTTCTTTCAGTGATGGATAGTTTTCAATAGCCAGATAATATGTTACCGTTAGAGTGTTAATTGCCGCAAAAATAAAAGCAAAATAAGTTGACCAACCCATTCTGAAATAGTACCATGCCCTAAATCCTAGAGAATCATGAGTTCTTTTTGTCATTCTTGGAATAAATTCGTCATCATCATTTAATATCAATTGCTATAAACCAATATGAATAGCATGAAAATTGGGATTATTTCGGACAGTCATGATGATATTACAAACGTGAATAAGGCAATTGGAATTTTTGAAGAAATGAATGTGGAAGCTATAATACATGCAGGAGATATTATTTCTCCGCCTATAATCAAGGAATTTAAAAAATTAACTGAAAGTGGAGTGAAATTATTTGCTGTATTTGGAAATAATGATGGAGAGAAAAAGGGTTTAAAGAGTGCAATTAATTCTATTGGGGGAAATCTTCTAGGAGATATAGGAAAAATTGAGATTGCTGGTTTAAAATTCTGTATATATCACGGGCAAGATCTAAAAAAGAAGGAAAAAATAATTAATTCAGAAAAATTTGATGTGTTTGTTTACGGTCATAGTCATACAAAAGATCCTAAATATGAAAATGATGTAAGAATAGGTAACAAAACAATTGTAATGAATCCAGGCTCGTCTCATAGTGCTGCAAGATCTAATTTTTCAGAACCACCTTATTTTCCTAATCCATCAATTATTATCTTTGATTCAATAACGAAAAAGATCGAATTTGTGAATTTGTAAGTATTATTTAGTAAAAAGACTCATATAATTTTTTTTAGATTCACTGATTATTGCTTATAATTTCTCAAAACGCAACAAATTATAATTTAGATTATCCTGATGATGCTGTTCTGAGATTAAATTTAGCCTGGTGCAATAGCCTAGATGAAATTAAGATTATTTTAAAAAAACATAGAGAAAATAGTATATTTCTTGATTTGCCAATTGGAAGAATTAAACCACCAGATAACAAATACACATTATCAGAAATTATTCCAATTCTAGAATCTAATAAAAATATACATTATTTGGCCATATCAAATATTGAAGATGAGAGTAGTTTGGATGAATTTTTAAGATCAATACCAAAACGTGTAACAATAATTCCAAAAATTGAGAGTCCAAAAGGTGTAAAAAATATTGAGAAGATTATGGCAAAATTAGATTACAATGAACGATATGTAATGCTAGACCACGATGATTTGTTTTCAAGCATAAAAAGAGAAAATGGGGATCCATCAGATTTTCAGAAATATATTAAAATTTTAATTGGCAAATGTAAAGAAAATAAAGTAGGACTTCTCAGAACCGTGGGAGTTGTGTTTAGTGATGATGAAAAACGCGAAACACAGTATATTAAATAATTAAATCGTTATTTTATTAATATTATGCCATTTTTTAGATTTATCTACCATCAATTGTTAAAAAGAAATTATTACGCAATTACCGGTCCAACCAGAGTTTTGCCAGATTTTTTAATTATTGGTGCAAAGAGATGTGGTACAACATCATTATTTTCACATCTACCAGAGCATCCATCAATTTCAAAATCACACCATGACAATATGGGTTTTTTTAACGATAATTTTCATTTGGGTGTAAATTGGTACAAATCATTTTTTCCAACGATTTCACATAAAATAAAAATTCAAAAGCAGTATGGGAAGTTTTTGGCATTTGATGTTACAACTAGATATATGGAAAGTAAAACTACGGCAGAAAATATTAAAAAAACTAAACCAGACATGAAAATAATCATAATGTTAAGGAATCCTGTTGACAGAGCATATTCTCAATTTAATGTTTCAGTTAAAGAAAAAGCTGAACGGTTGGATTTTGAAAAAGCAATTTCTGAAGAGATCAGCAGATTAAATTATGAATTGGATGAAAGTCAAAGAAAATCACTTGAATTCTCTATAAGTGATCGACATTATATTAAAAAAGGATTGTATGCAAAACAATTGAAACCATGGTTTGATATTTTTTCTAAAGAAAACATTTTGGTGTTATCTACAGAAGAATTTAAGAGAAATGGTAGAGAGATATACAAAGAAATTTTCAGTTTTCTAGATATACCAGATTTTAAGATTAATGGAAAAGAAATGATGGAGAAAGGAGATTATTTACCTATGAAGGTCAATACACGTAAAATACTGTTAGATTTTTTCAGAGAACATAATGAAGAACTCTTTGAATTGATTGGTAAAAAATTCGAATGGGATACTTAAGACAGTTTTTTAATAATTAAATCAATAGTAAAATCAGATATTTTATGTTCAGAATGAGTATCATCAAAAATTATATTAAAATTACCAGAACTGAGATTAGACACAAAATCATTAATTGAATCATAATAATTCTCAGATATATTCCCAGCAAAACAGCATGGATCATACTTGTTGAATATTTGAGTAAATTCTCTATCTTGACCATATGAACTCATTATGTATAATTCAAAATAATTTAAAATTGAATAGAATTTTTTATTATATTGTTCATAATCCCCTACATCACCAATCGTGTTACGTAAAGATAGAGGTAGTGAGCCTGCAACTGAGAAAGATTTTGAGATTCGTGTATCAATAGCTGGATAAACAGTAGATGCCCATCCACCACCAGAGATTCCAACCATATGGTATTCATCAAACGAGTAGTTTTCGATAAGATGATTCAGCGTTATATTAATAGGAGTAAAGAAATAATTCATACTAGAAAACTCGTCAGAATCTAAGAGAATTAATTGATTATGTTTAAAGAATTGTATAGGACCAAAATTTTCTATTTGGACTGTAGGTTGATTATTTAATCCAATTAGTGGCATAGAGAATGCAGCTACAGAAAAACCAGAATTAAGAAATGCCTGAATTATTTGTTTGCCATTAACAAAACCTCCGGAATGACCTTGATGATATAAAATTAGTTTTCCATTACTTGTTTCAGGGAGAAATATGTAAGGATAAGAATGAAATCCATCTTTCATAAATATAGAAAGCTTTTCAATTTTTCTTAGATTTTGAAGATCATCAAAACGTGAATCAGTAAAATTAGTTTCAACTAGATTAGGAAGATCAATTGGTAATTGTTCAGTGTGCCAAAGAAAATTAATTAATTCACTTCGTTTTTGGGCAATTTGAGATTCATCTTGGAAACTAGTAAATTTTTCAATATTGATTGTTTCAGTTTCTAATTGATTAGAAAGTGATTGTTTTTCAGAATCAATATAGATCGATTTTTGTTCATTAATTGATAATGATGTGGAACCAACAAACATTCCAAAAATAAAAACTACTATTACAGACACAACAAAAATTAATAGAGTAGGTTTAATCATAAAATCTCTATTTTTGCATCCTTTTAAAATATTCGAACCAATGTTTAGAATAAAACAATCAATTTTGAAAAGGAAAGTGTGGGAGATTTAATATTAGAAGAGATTTTAAAAAGTAATATTGAAATTGCTAATTGCGTATGGCAGTTTGGGAAAATTATTTCATTTAAAAGAATTTTCTGATGCATTAGAAAAACAAAATATACAAGTGAAATTAATTAAAGATACAGATTATAGTAGAGGGTTTCCAAGTAAACGAATTTCTGATTGGTTTAATGGAGATAAAAGATTCAAAGAGTTAATTAAAGAATTCAAACCTGATGCAATCTTTACAGATCGTCAAACCCATTTTGCATTGCACTCAATAAATTCGAAAATACCAACATTCATTCTTTTACGAGGTCATTATTGGCAAGAATATTTTTGGGCAATGAAAACACTTGGAAATAATTTAAAAACACGTTCAACCATGTGGTTTAGAAACAGAATATCAGAGAAAGTTTTTAAGAACGCAACAGCTGTGTTGCCAATTTGTAAATATTTAGACGATGTTGTAAAAAAGCGCTATCCAAATCAAAATACAGGAGTGTTTTTAGAAGGAATAAATTCTGAACATTGGTTCCATACAGAAAAAATGGAATTAAAACACCCATGTGTTGGATTAGTACAAGATGCCAACTGGTGGGGTAAAACAAAAGAAATGTTGATTTTAGAAAAGGTTCTTGAAAAAATGCCAGATGTAAATTTTTACTGGGTAGGCGATGGACAGTATCGTCAAAGAATTACAGATAAGTTAGAAGAGTTTGAGAACTTTAAATGGTTAGGAAGATTAGAATATCCTGAGAAGATTAGAAAGTTTTTAGAAACAATCGATGTTTATGCGTTGATCACTGGAATGGATCTTGCTCCACTAACACTAAAAGAAGCACAGTTGATGGGAAAACCAGTCGTTGCAACAGATGTTGGAGGAGATAGAGAGATGATGGTGGATGAGAAAACTGGGTTATTATTAAAAGAAGGTAATTCTAAAGACATCATAGAAAAAATATCAAAGATATTAGAAAATGAACTACTGGCAAAAAAGATGGGAAAAGAAGGGACAAAATTCATCAAAGAGCAATTTAATTGGGAACTAGTAACAAAAAAATTTCTACAAATAATCAGGCCATATGTAAATACAAGATAGATCTTATTTTGTATATTTTTTATGAATGGTTTTGGAATTTTTTACTTTTTTTGAATATTTTTGATTTATAATTTTTATGAGATCAAGGGTTTGATTCTGCATAAGCTCTAAATTTGGGATTACACAATGACCTCCAATAAATCCAGGGTACATTTTGGGTCTGTTTCCTAAGATTTTATGAATTTCATCAGAAAATGCCCACATTTCATCATAATCAACGTTATGCTGAATTGCAATTGTATTAGTTAATTGTGCATAATTAATCAACCATCCAAGATAAGAAGTGTCACATAGGATTTTTGCTAATTCCAAAGTTTTGGGTTTGGACATTCTTTGAGTTTTTATTCCAGATTTTTTCATAGATTTACTAAATTGAGAAATTGCCCATTCTTTTTTTGGTGCATTATGAGATATTGAAAAAAATTTTGTGTATCTTTTGAGATCTTTTATCATTCTTTTATGAACACCTCTAGTTGCGCTATAGATTATTGGAATTTTCAACTTTTTTTGAATATTTTCAGTAGTTCCAGGACTTATAGTACTATGAATTACAATACATTCTGGTAAAAATGTATTGTACAATTCAATTATGTTTGAATTGAAATTTTTAGTTACAGGTATAGCAATATGCAGCAAACAAGTTTGGAATTTTTCAAATTTTTTGTATTTCGTCTGATTCATTAGTGTTTTATTTTTATCATACCCAATTACATTTTGATTTTTTGAGAGTAATTTGTAAATTGGATCACCAATTTCTCCTAATCCTGCTACAATATCTTTTTTCATTTTATTTTCACCTTATAATACTAAATTAATCTAATGTAGTATTGCTATTCATTTCTTTTGTAATGAACAGTCTATACCATATTTCACAAGCAAGTAACCCCAAAAATTTATTCACATACATTATGTTAAGATCTTGATTATCAATATGTTTTAGAATCCAGTCTTTATTTATCCAACCACCTTCAACTAATCTTGATTTATCAAAGAATTCTTTACATAAATCATAACCATGTGTTTTCCAGAGATTTAGTGTGTTAACATTAAAACCTAATTTTTCAGTACTTACCAGCGAAGCAACATTATTCTGTTCCAATAATGTTCGAAGTGGTAATTTTCCAATATTTTTTTGTTCATCATATTTCTGCGCAGTAGGAATATGAGGAGCAATCGAAAGTAATTCATCATTCAGTAAAGGTGTTAATAGATTCATATCAAAATAATCAGTTATTTGAGAGTTTATTGGAGCAAAATTGTATAAGAGTTTTCCATTATAATCAGCCAAAAAAACTTGATTAATTCTTGACAATTCGTTATCAAAAAAAGGTAAGAGTTTATTGTAGATTAAATTCCATGAAAAATTACAATTTCTAGAAAATATATCTTCTTGATCAGGTACCCTATCTCTTTCATGACATTCTAAATATGCTTTAGATTTTTCAATAGGAGTTGAATTTTCAGAAGTTAGTTCTAAGAATTTTTTATATCTGAATGTGTAACCAGCGAAAAGCTCGTCACCACCATCACCAGAAATCAATGTTTTCGATAAAGTTTGAGATTTTTTTACAACATAATACCAATGTATATCCCAAAATGGCATTTGGATAATACTAATTGCTTTAGGCAATTCAGATAGATAATTTTCAAGATAAATGACATGGTGTTCAGCATCAAATTTTTCCGCAATTTTTGATGCCATAGGAATTTCATTTACACTGTTAGCAAATTCTACCGATACTGCATGGATTTTTTTTTCAGGTTTTATTTTATGAAGTAATGATAGTACTAATGTTGAATCAACACCACCACTTAAAGCAATTGAAAGTTCTTTATCATCTAAAACTTCTAATTTCTTTTTTATTTCATTACAAATTGAATCTTCATAATATTTTATAGTGTAAGAATTTTCGTTTGGTAAGAAATCATGCACTGATTTTTTTGGAAGATTTGGAGTTAGTGAAGGATCATAACGAAGAGTTAGAATATCAATTAGGGATGAAGGATTAATCTCCACGTCCTAATCCTCTAAAAATTAATTTTTCTTTTTTTGCTTCAGCAGGATCTATTATTCCTCGTGTATCGATTAAGATGGATTGAAATGTTTGCGAAAATATGGAAAGTTTTAATTTTTTAAATTCATCGTGAGCAGTGACAATTATTGCAGCATCAACTTTTGGTATGATTTTTTCAATATCATTCTCAGTCGTAATTCCAAATACTTCATTTGAAACAAAATATGGATCGTAGACATAGATTTTTGCACCTAAATTCTGTAATTTTTTTATGATTTTTTCTGCAGGTGCCAATTGAATATCTTTAACGTTTGGTTTGTATGAGACACCAAGAATAAGGATCTTACTGTTTTGTATTGGTTTGTTACACATAGTAAACGCGTCAGAGGTTAGTTTAACAACATGTTCTGGCATTTTTTCATTTATTTTTCTTCCCCATTCAATTATGTTAAGTTTAGACCCAGTTCTTTTAGCTGTGTTAATCAATTGATAAGAATTGATAGGTAAACAAGGCCCGCCCACACCAGAACCAGGATAATGAACTTGAAAATTATATTTCTTTTTGGCAGCTTCAAGAACTTTAATTGTATCAATCCCAAGTTTATCAAACATTAGAGATAATTCACTTACAAATGCAATATTGATATCACGAAACACATTAGTTGTTAATTTAACAGCATTTGCAGTTTTACAATCAGGCATTTCCACAAGTTCAACTGAAAAAACAAACTTGTAGATTTCTTTGATAATTTTTGTAATATTATGATTTATCCCTCCAACTAGTCTTGGAAGATTCGTGAAGTCATGTAAAATTTCTCCCGGATTAGCATTTTCAGGACAAACACCGATGAAAAAATTCTTTTCTATTTCTAATCTCCCAGACTTTGAAATTATAGAAACCATCTCATCCTCAATGAATCCTGGTTCAATGGTACTCTCAACTATAATTAATGAGTTTGGTGATAATATTTCTGAGAGTTTTGTTGCAACATTTCTCAATGCTGAATAGTTTGGGATATTATTTTCATCCATTGGAGTAGGTAATGATAATAATAATAGATCTGAATTTGGAACTGCGTCTTCAATATTTGTAGTTGCAAAGAATTTTTTATTTTTTATTACATCGTCAAATATTTCATTATATCCTGGCTCGTCCTTTAGTGGAAATTTTCCAGAATTGATGTTTTGTACTAAGTTTTCATTAATATCAACCCCAATTGTTTGTAGTCCAGATTTTGCAAAAGATAACGCAGTAGGAAGACCAATTCTACCAATACCGATAACACAAACTCGAAGTGTTTTTGAATCTAATGATTTTCTCACATCTTCTATATTATTCATATTAGGTTTTGAACTGGACATTAATATCACAAATACTGATATTTTTGAACCTGTTTTGACCTATTATAATTTTGTAATGATAGCTATTCATCCAAAATTTTAAAGGCTTAATGATAAGACTAAGAATGGATTTTTGTGACTAGGGTTGTAATTACCGCAGCGGGAAGGGGTACAAGGTTATTACCATTTACGAAAGAAATGCCTAAGGAAATGATGCCAATTTTTTCACAGACTTTTACAAAAAATAGAGTAGTTTTACCATTATTACAATATATCTATGAACAACTGTATTCTATGAATTTTAGAGATTATTGCTTTATTGTTGGTAGAGAAAAGAGAAGCATCGAGGATCATTTTACTCCACATGAAACATACCTAAAGGAGTTAACTGGTGATTATAAAAAATTCATAACAAAGTTTTACCAAAAACTAGAAAATTCACATTTGGTTTGGATTAATCAAAACAAACCATTAGGATTCGGAGATGCAGTAAGACGTGCAGAAAGATATGTAGGAAAAGAAGATTTTATAGTTCATGCAGGAGATGTAACTATTCTCAGTCGTTCAAAACATCCTATCTTAAGATTAATTGAAACAGCTGAAAAAAATCCAGATGCAAAAGCAATCTTACTTTGTAAAAAAATCATAAATTTTGAAAAATATGGAGTGCCTACTATAGAAAAAATATCTAATAATTTATTCTCAGTAAAAGAAGTTATAGAAAAACCAGATAACCCAAAATCAAATTTTGGAATTTTACCCCTATATTATTTCAGGTCAGATATATTTTCCAGTTTAAAAAAAATAAAACCTGGAAAGGGAAAAGAGTTTCAACTTACAGATGCAATTCAAAATTTAATAAAAGAGAAACAAAAAGTTCTTGCAATTACATTAAATAAAAATGAAGAAGAGATCGATGTGGGTACAGTTGAATCCTACAAGAACTCACAAGAGATAACATTTAGGAAAGCATAGTTGTTAAAGGGTGATTTTGGTGAAAATAGGCATTATAGGATTAGGATTTGTTGGATTATCACTTACTAGTGTTTTGGCTTCTAAGGGATATGATGTAGTTGGAATAGATGTAGATAAAGCAAAATGTGAGAAGATTGTTGATGGGATTTCGCCATTCTATGAACCAGATTTAGATAGAATATTAAAAAGAGGATTAAAAATGAAATTAAAAATTAGCGATGATTTTTCATTGATTAATAATTGTGATTTTATTTTTGTTACAGTAGGAACACCCCAGAACGAAAATGGTACAATTAATCTATCAATAATTAAAAAAGCGGTTTCCACTATCGGAAAAAATCTCAAAGGAAATAAGAAAAAGCCAACAGTTCTTATCAAAAGCACTGTTATTCCAGGAACGATGAAGAATGTTATTTTACCAATTTTAGAAAAGAAATCAAACAAGAAAGCTGGAAAAGATTTTGGATTGATATCAAATCCTGAGTTTCTACAAGAAAGTAGTGCAATAAGAGATACAAAATTTCCTCATGTAGTAGTACTTGGAGGTTATCAGACAGGATTCATGAAAAAAACAAAAAAATTCTTCATGGGATTACATCCAAATGTACCAATTATAATTACTAATCATCAAATAGCAGAGATGATAAAATATGCAAATAATTCATTTCTTGCGACTAAGATCAGTTTTATCAATCAATTATCAACTATTTGCCAGAAAATTCCAGGAGCAAATGTTGACGAGATAGCAAAAATAATTGGCTTGGATCCTAGAATTGGAAAATTATTTCTTAACGCAGGACCTGGTTATGGTGGTTCTTGTCTACCAAAAGATATGAAAGCGTTGATTAATTTTGCAAATATATCTGGAATCAAACCAACACTTCTAAATGCTGTTGAAGAGGTTAATACTAAACAATTAGAACAGATAATCTCGATTACTAAACAAAGATTAGGAGATTTAACCTCAAAGAGGATTACAATTTTAGGAACAGCATTTAAACCAAATACCGATGATATTCGAGATTCTATTGCGATAGAATTAATTGAAAAATTTCTAAAGAGAAAAGCCAAAATTACAGTTCATGATCCAAAAGCAATTAAAAATACTAGGAATATTTTTGAAAATAGAATAAGATACGCAAAATCAGTTAGAGATGCATTATCAAAAAGTCAATGTGTTATTATTATGACACAATGGAAGCAATATGAAAAATTAAACAATAATGAATTTAAGTACATGACAAAAAAAATTGTTATTGATTGTAGAAGAATGTTGGTGGAAAAACAATTAGATGTTGATTATTTTGCAATTGGGATAGGTAAATAAGATCATAATGGATTAGTTAGATTTTAAGATCTTAATTATTGTGCTAGGTTTCATAGTATGCTCATTATATGATTCGCTCAATCCTAATAATTTAGGAGTAATTATGGTTTTACTTTTTTCCAACATGACAGTTGAATCTTCAAGTTTTGTGGGTAGTTTTTCAAATTCTTCTCTACTAAAACCAGTTTTATCTAGTAATTGTTTTTTAGATTCTTCATTAGAGGTTTTCCATGCCCTACCCAAATCAGAATCATAAAGAATTTTGTTGCGTGGGAGTTGTTTGTATATCTGGAATTCATTTTTGGATAAATTAGTCTGTAAACACACTTTTTCGATTTGTGATACTGACAAATCATTAAGGTAAATTCCTTCATTAGATCTATAATGCATTTTATGGTTTTCTAAAGATGGAAAAAATCCACGATAGGATCTAATATAACTAAATTTCTTCGTTGATTTGATAATTTTTGAAAGAAATAGATCTGGATTATAGACATGATCAATTACATCAAAAGAAACGACTAGATCATAATACTTGATTTTTTGAGTTTTAAGGAAGTCATCACAAATAAACACTCCATTGGAAAAATTATTTTTTGCAATATCTAATGATTTTTGTGAGAGATCGATTCCAGTATAACGTTTTTTTGAGAATATATCTGAGAAGATTATAGGTAATAATCCAGTACTACATCCAATTTCTAATACAGAATCAAATTTTTCGTTTTTTATAAATTCATAAAAGTTTTTCATTGCAGAAAGTTTACTGAAAAACATACGTAGATAGTAATCTTCATGATCTTCTTCAAAACCACCTTCTTTGAATTTTTTTCCCAGTTCAGTTTTAAATCCAAGATCGTGTTTTATTCTTCCAGAATATGTATTGAAAATTGCTTTGAAATCTTTCATAAAATTTACTAAACAATGGCATTAATAATTTGTTTCATAAAAATTTCCAGATTTTCATTGATTAGATAATAGTTAGAGATTTAGATAGTTAAAAAATGAAATTAATATGAAATATTTGATTACAGGTGGAGCAGGTTTCATAGGAAGCAATATCGCAAAGAAATTAGTGGCTCAAGGAGAACAGATTACAATAATTGACAACCTAAATACAGGGAAAGAAAAAAATTTGGAATCCATAAAAGATAAGATAGATTTTGTTAATGGAACTATTTTGGATGTAAAACTACTTGAGAAATTAACAAAAGATGTAGATGGGGTGTTTCACCAAGCCGCACTTGCATCAGTACAAGATTCATTTTCTAAACCAGAAGAATATTATGATGTTAATGTTAATGGAACAGAAAATATTTTAGAATTAGCAACGAAAAATAATTTCAAGGTTGTGTATGCAAGTTCATCCAGTGTTTATGGAAATCCAGTAAAAATTCCAATTATAGAATCGGATGAGAAGAAACCTATTAACCCATATGCAGAAACAAAAGTGAAAAAAGAAGAATTAGCAGTAAAATATTCAAAAATGGGCGTAAAAGTAATTGGGTTACGTTATTTCAATGTCTTTGGAAAAGGACAATCAAAAGAATATGCAGGAGTTTTGAAATTATTTTTGGAGCGTGTTAGAGATAAATTACCTCCAAAAATTAACGGAGATGGAACACAATTTAGAGATTTTGTGTATGTAGAAGATGTTGCAAATGCGAACATAATGTCAATGAATAGTAATGTCAATCATGCATTCTTTAATGTAGGAACAAATACCTCAATCACAATATTAGATTTAGCAAAGACAATTGTGAAATATTCAGGATTAAACGTAAAACTAATTTTTGGTCCCGCATTAAAGGGAGACGTACAAGGAACAATCGCAAATATAGATTTAATTAAAGAAAAGATTGGATGGGCTCCAACTGTAACACTTGATAAGTGGATTGAGGAAATAATTTCTGCGAATAAATTTGACGAAATTTAGTTACAAATTATACGAGTAGATATTATAGTTGAAAAAATATCTAGAATTAAGTTGAAATTATTAATTGGTGGATCAAGCTCAAAAATTTTTCATTTAAATGAATTTGCCAAAAATTTAGAAAAAAATAATGTAAAGTGTAAAGTTGTATTTGATTCAGATTATGCAGATGGATTCCCAAGCAGAAAAATAAAAAATTGGTTTAGTACAAATAAAAAATTTAAAAAACTAATTGATAGTTTTAAACCTGATGTAATTTTTGTTGATAGAACTAGACATTTTGCAGTTGAAGCATCAAAAATTGATATTCCGTTAATAGTTCATTTGCGTGGAAACCAATGGAAAGAATTTGTCATGGCAAGAGAAACACTATACAAATCAAAAGAAAAGAGAATTGCACTAAAAAAATGGGAAGAGATGGGAGAAGAATGTATTCAGAAATCAGATTTAATGCTGCCAATCTGTGATCATCTTTCAGATATTACAAGAGAAAAGTATCCAAACAAGGCAACTGAGACTCTTTATCAAGGAATAACTCCAGGAAATTGGTTTCAAAAAAAAGGAATGGAACTAAAACATCCTTGTGTTGGGATTTTGCAGAGTGCAACAATTTGGGAGAAGACAAAAGAGATGTTAATTTTGCCAAAAATTTTAGAAAAGATGTCTGATGTTCATTTCTATTGGGCAGGAGATGGAGTTTACAAAGATCAAGTTTTACCTACACTAGAGAAATATGAAAATTTTCATTGGCTTGGTTCACTAGAATATCCAAACAAAGTTAGAGAATTTCTAACAGAGATTGATGTTTATGCATTAATCAGCGGAATAGATATGTCTCCACTTACACTGCAAGAGGCACAATTAATGGAAAATCCAATTGTTGCAACTAATGTGGGAGGCATTCCAGAGTTGATGGTAGATGGAGAAACAGGATATCTAGTTGAGAAAGACAATGCAGATGATCTCTTTGAGAAACTTTCCACATTGATCAATGATCAAGAGAAAGCAAAAAAGATGGGAAAAGAAGGGAAAAAATTTGTGGCAAAGAGTTTCAGTTGGGATAAGATTTGTAATGATTTTTTAAATCATTTAAAAAAACACAATATAGGAGGTATGTAGTTTGAAGATTCCATTTTTTATTCAAGAATTTACTGATGAAATGGAAGAAGCGGTTATTCATGCATTAAGAAATGAGTCATTTGTTGGAGGGGAAAGTGTTTTAAAATTTGAAGAAGAATTTGCAAGATATATAGGAACTAAACATGCAGTTTCAGTTAGTTCAGGAAATAGTGCATTACAGATATCATTAATGGCTATAGGAATTTCAGATGGTTCAAAAGTTATCACACCAACAAATTCGTTTATTGCTTCAGCAAATTGCATTCGAATGACAAATGCCAAACCAATTCTATCAGATATTGATGTGCGTGACGGTGGAATTAATCTTAACGGAATAACAGAAAAAGTAGATGCCATAATACCTGTCCATATTTATGGAAATCCATGCAATTTCGATTCTGTTAAATCGTTTGCCGAAGAGCAAAAAATTCCAATCATAGAAGATGCATGTCAAGCACATGGTGCAATTTACAAAAATAAAAAAGTTGGAAGTCTTGCAGAAGTAGGATGTTTTTCATTTTATCCAACAAAAAATATGACAGTCGGAGGAGATGGAGGAATGACTACAACAGATAATGAAGAAATAGCACAAAAAATTAAATCAATTAGAGATAATGGTAGAAAAACAAAAAATGAATTTGATAGATTAGGATTTACGATGAGACTGAATACTGTTAATGCGGCTATTGGAAGAGTTCAACTAAGACATCTTGATGAGAAAAATTCCAGAAGAAGAGATATTGTTTCAATTTATCGAAAAAATTTATCTGATGATTGTATTTTACCTGAAAATAAAAATGGCAAGTCAGTTTATCATCAAATTGTATTAAAACATGAAAAAAGAGATGATATACGTAAAGAGTTGACAGATAATGATATAGGTTCAGCAATTTATTATGAAAAGCCAATACACCAACAGCCAATCTACGAAGAATATAGTTACAAACTACCTAACAGTGAAAAATTTTCTAAAGAGGTTTTATCATTACCATCTTATCCATTATTGACTGATGATCAAGCATTAAAAATTTGCGACCATGTTAACAAAATAATTAATTAATTATTTCAAAAGATCTTCATAAAACTGAATAAACTTTGGTAATACTACATCCCATGTCATATTCTTTTTTACAAAATTATTTCCATTAATTGCCAATTTTTCTGCTTTTTGAGGATTAGATAGCAAGTCATTTACTGCATCTGCAATTTTTTCTGGATTTTCAGGAGGAACTAAAAGTCCAGTATCATTGTCTGAGATTAATTCAGGTATGCCTCCAACATTAGTTGCAACAACTGGAACGTTAAGATAAAACGCTTCTTTAATTGTGGTAGGTAGGCTTTCTGTTCTAGATGGAACTATAACCACCTGTGATGATTTTATTATTTTCATGGCATCATCCCAAGAACGATCTGTACAGTATATTACATGACCATTTATTTTTGATTCTGCTTGTTTTAAAATATCAATACCTTTCTCATAACTATCTCTTCCAACATATGCTACCTGATTTTCAATTTTTGTAACATCAGAAATATTATTAAATTTTTGTGTATCTAGGGGAGAAGGGAGATATTCAAAATTAAGATCAAATTTTTCTTTATACAATTTTTGCGTTGCTTTTGAATCAGTTGTTAACTTATCAGGCCAGTTTAAAACCTGTGATTCAGCAATCTTTGCAACAGAAGATATAGGTTTTGAGTGTAAAGAATCAATTTGTTCGCTAAATACACCATGGACTGAAAGAACTTTTTTCTTGCCTTTTGCATATTTCATTGCATATGCAGATGGAATGTTAAAACCATGAACAATGTCAAATGATTCTCGATTTGTAAGACTTTTCAAACTGCTGAATAATGCAAAACTTGGATTTTTCAGATTTTTTATCGGTATGTGTGGTACTTGCATTTTTTTTACTTTATAGCCATAATCAGATAATTTACCGGCAAGCATAGCAGCATGACCTCCAATACCTCCAGAAAATACAGGTGAGATGAAAAGAATATTCATCATGAAATTTACGATAGTTACTTTTTAAGCTCTTGGATTAATTTGTAGAATGTCTTTTAGTTCAGATAATAGTCAGAACGTAAGGCTAGTTTTAATGAATCTGAAAGTGAATTATTTCTATATTTTTTACAAAGAATATTAAGAAAGTAATTTTGATGGGTTTTGTTGCAATTGGATAAAAAATTAATTAAAGATGAAAGATCGTTACATCATCTACGTTACATACTAATAATTGGAGTGATTGTTCTTTCCTTTTCATTATCTTTTATGGTACGGCTACAGCCTTTAGAATACGGTTTTGAATTAGCAGAATTTGATCCATTTTTCAATTACCGAGCAACCCAGTTTATGGTAGAAAACGGACTCCCAGCATACTTGGAATGGCATGACGATTTGAGTTGGCATCCATATGGAAGGGACGTTTCAGCCACCTCGCAAGTAATGCTTCATGCTACTGCTACAATGCTTTACCAAATTTTTGGTATGGGTTCTAGTTTGTATGCCTTTACTATATGGTTCCCAGTGATCATTGGCGCGCTTAGTACAGTTGTTATTTTTGCACTAGTTAGAACAATTGGAGGTACAACGGCTGGACTTTTTGCTTCACTCTTCTTTGCTGTCTCTCCTATAATCATTATGAGAGGTACATTAGGGTGGTTCAAATCTGAGCCGTTGGGTCTTTTTTATGGATTATTAGCTGTTTACCTTCTTCTTAGCGGTTTAAAATCAGACAAAGGAAAAATATCTATCGCAAAGATTGTAGGGGCTGGGATTTTACTAGCCTGTGGTATTTCGTCATGGGGAGGCATTCAGTTTTTCGTATTACCAATAGGAATTTTGTTTCTAGCGTTACCATTTTTGAGAAAAGATGGTAAATTCATTATATTGATGTCGGTTATTTTCACATCTGCATTCCTTTTGGTAACTATGTCATTTGAGAAGACTGGTGTTGCGTTTATTTCAGGTCTTAATGGATTTTTTCTAGTTGGATGCACTGGATTTCTGGTAGTGTGTATTGTAATCAGGAGGACGTTTAGTAAATCCCAATTACGTATCAGTATTGCACTTTTAGTGGGATCTGTAATATCTGGAATTGTAATAATTACTTCAGGCATGATCAATTTGCCAGCGTTCAGATATCTTAATGCTGCAAATCCCCTTTTGATTACAACTGATATGCTTAATGATTCCGTGTCTGAACATGCAACAACGTCCCTTGACATTTCATTTTTCTTTTTTTCAATTTTGATGGTCTTCGCAGGATTAGGAGCATGGTTACTCTTGCAAAAAAAGGTAAACCGTTCTTTCAAGATTAAATATGAAATGGCGGCATTTGCTCTTATAATAGGACTTTTGGGAGTTTATTTCAGCTCTGCATTTGTAAGATTAGAAGTGTTTGGTTCTATATCGATTATAATACTTGCATCCATAGGCATATCAATTTTAATATCAAACATCATAAAAGTACGGCAAAAACCTACAGGTAAAGTGATTAAAATTTCTTTTCTTGTAGGGATTATAATTTTGTTAATGGTACCAATGGTTTATCCTGAAAAACTTAATTGGTCAAATAACAATGTGGGAATACCCAATTCTTTACTTCATAGTGCCAGTAAATATGACATTTCTACAAATGATTGGCCAGATGCGATGCAATGGGTAAGGGAAAACACTCCTAAAGATGCCGTTATTGCAGCTTGGTGGGATTATGGATACTGGATTAGCACGCTTGGTGAGAGAAAAACTTTAGCCGATAATGCTACACTAATGGATTGGCAGATTAGGAAAATGGCATCTACATTATTTAGTACACCAGACAACGCTTGGAGAATTTTATCGAGTAATGCAGAAACTGATGCAAGTTCATATTATGTAACTTTGCCAAGTGATTTTGTTCATCCAACTCGGCATGATGATAATGTTTATGGTGAAAACCAATTCAAGCTTGATGAATTTGAAAAATGGAAAGATTGTGCGGTAGATAACATAGATTGTTCTGTGATATCAGATGAAAAAGTATACAATTCTGATATAGCTGTCAATTATCCCACGATATTTGACTACTGGGAGTCAGAATTGTACGATTATCCACGAATAGTAACTGGCTTAGATGCTGACTATATTCTGATAAATCTTGCAGGAGAACGACTATCTGAAGAAAATATAATGCCTATGTATACGCTTAGACAAAACGGTGGTGATGAAACTAAAGCTTTTTGGTTTATCAAAATAGCTGACTTGTCTCTTATGGATTATTATAATCCGGGACTAGATAGTTATACCGATAAATTCTGGAATGAAACACTTTTAGGAAAATTGATACCATTTACGCCTTTGGTATATGTAGATCCTAATAATACTGAAAATCAATCAGAAACTTTCACGCCAGGTTATACTGCTGTCTATGTAAGAGACATCAAATTTCCTGCAGATGAAGATGGTCCATTTAAATTGGTATATGTCTCACCATCATTTGAGAGCACTAAAAGTGGTATAGTAACTGGCGCTCTCATTTATAAAATAAACAAGGAGTATAATCCAAATCAATAATAATACTTGATAATTTTAAACCATTTATCTACAATCTGGTTTATTTTTTAACATGAGAAGATTTTCTGAAATATCGCAGCAATGCTTCCAATGGTTATTCTAGAGAAGGGTAATATCACCATTCATCAATGGACAGTTTTAAAGGAATTTAATTAATTTAAAATGGGTTTGGAGGGATTTATCCCATTGGTGGCATACCGCCAGCTCCCGGACCGCCAGAAACTGCAATCACATCATCAATTCTAAGAATCATGCATGCTGCTTCTGTAGCTGATTTTATAATTTGTTCTTTTACTGCCAATGGTTCTACTATATCCAAAGAGAACATATTTCCAATCTTACCTTCCTTTGCATTAATTCCCATTGTTTGTTTACCACTGCTTTGATTTGCACGTAATGCGATAATTGTGTCGATTGGGTCCATTCCTGCGTTTTCTGCTATTGTTAATGGAATTGTCTCTAATGCTTCAGCATATTGTTTCATAGCAAGCTGTTCCCTACCATCATAACTACCTGCCCACTCGTTTAACTCAGTTGATAGATATG
>Ga0315334_10000364_pt1 | contig 27794 bp, 14 predicted proteins | sample M150034915metaG_FD_205555 | JGI IMG/M metagenome (GOLD analysis project Ga0315334, IMG submission 205555) | Ammonia-oxidizing marine archaeal communities from Monterey Bay, California, United States - M1 500m 34915 | ecosystem: Environmental > Aquatic > Marine > Intertidal zone | place: USA... | reverse complement strand
GTGCATCGAGTGGTTTATGCAAGAACACAACTAAGAAAGTACCGAGCCCTAAAAATATCGCTCCTGTTGCACCGTGTCCAATCTCGGCAGTTACACTCGCAGAAATTGCCACTCCGTCAAGCAACGAGTGAATTGCAAGTCCAACGAACAATCCGATCCAGCTGAATTGATGAGCATCACTTTTTGATTCATCACCCCCAACAGGTTCATGGTGGTGATCATGTTCACAATCATGCCCGTCAGTGGCAGCATGCGAGTGCACGTGAAAGACTCGTAACAAGAAAAACATCACCAGCAACCCACCCAACATTGCCCCGCCGGCTAATGATGCGGATTTTAGGTGTTCCAAAGAAGCGGGCAGCATATGCAACAACGCAACGCCTAGCATCACACCGGAAACCAAACTCATCATCAATTGCCGCTTAAGATGATTCAGTTTCACCAGCGATGGCAACCAACCACCGGCCAACGATGCAGCAATGGTAAATACGCAATAAACAATAATAGTTACAAACGGTGACATAACCCTAAATTGTAGGGGCACCGATAAGCTCCGTCACCCCCTTGCCTAAGACACCAGCCTTCGATGCCATCACGTCTAGAATTAACATTTGCCACTACGACGTTTCCCAAGACTAAATCGAGTCAATCGAGTCAATCGACTCAATATGCTTTGCCGGCGCTGCTCTCACCTTTTTTCCGTTGAGCATGGTACCGATGGGCGTGTACCTGACCAAATATTCATACATCACCAGTAAAGTAACCGTACAAACCGTACAAACCAATACAAACTTGAGCGTCCCGTCCAGATCCCAGTCACTAATGAACCATTGCAGCCAGATCATCAAAGGAAGGTGAGCTAGATAGAGCCAATAGGACGAGTCGGAAATATAACGCATCCATTTGTTCTCCGCTGACATCAGTTTGCGAAACAAACCAATGAGACCAAACGTCATCAACCAAACATACAACACCTGAATAACAACCGAGATCGTTTGCTGCAGGAACTTGGGCATATCTTCAAAAATCCCCGCATCTCCGGTTTCAATTCCCGCTCCAATGAAGAACAACAACAGGGCAACAGGCAGGGTAATATACCAACGACTTCCCAATTCCCCTCGGATGTCCGCGCAGTCAAAATAAAGCGCTCCAAATCCAAAGAAAATTGCATAGTAAAACAGTAAATGTGGGAAAGGAATCAAACCGACCGATGTATCCGGACCAAATCCGGGGCCCATAAACGCTTGCGGAATGATCGTAACAGGAACTAACCACAGATACCTTAACGGTGACACGATCAGCAAGTTTGGTAAGGACTCAATACCAACAAGTTTTGCAAACATGGCATAGACAGCAAACCCACCTACTAACCAACACAGGAACCACAGAAACCACAGGTGGTGAAAAACAGGGGTGAGCATTGCATGAAATCCAGTCTTTACATTCCAAAAATCCCCCAGCACGATCCACCAATAGACTTCGGTAAGGCTTGGTATCTCTTCTCGATCCTTGCCGACGCCCGCCTCAACCTTTAAAACTGATGCCATTTCGGGACGCGATTTACGAACATCGTGTTGTCGAACATCAATGGTCATCAGCGCGGCAATATAATCAACCGCTCCACCTTGTTCTTTGGTAAATGGACGCGTCACGTAATCGGTTGCTTTTTCACCCTTGTTATTCCTAATCGTCACATCGACTTGATAATCCATCAGTACCCGAACAACATCGACACGTCCAAAAAACACAGCCCCATGTAACGCTGTTCCCCCATCCTCATTTTGAGCGTTCACGTCGGCTCCTGCCTCAAGCAACAACGTTGCTACCTGCGGATGCCCAAAAATCGATGCAATGCTCAAGGCCGTCGCAGTATCCCGTCGTTGCCCAGGGTCTGCTCCCTGCTCCAACAACTGACCAACCAGCTCATGATCACCACGTTTGATCGCATCAAAAAAATCGCCTTCGACCCAAACCTCACAACTGCTGGGCTTGTCCGATTCGGACTCCTTCATGGCAGTTTCGAGGGCTTCAACGACCTGAGGGTGTTGGAAAATTCTCGCTGTCTCCAAAGCGGTTACGTTATCCAGATTACGGTAAAACAAGTCCGCTCCCTCAGCAATCAAGAACTCGACCGCTTCCGTTTGCCCAACAGAGGCCGCCACAATCAGAGGCGTCGATTGTCGCTCTTGGTCACGAGCATTGATATCCACGCCACTTTTGAGAATTTCCTTCAGTGCCGCAACATCTCCAAATACCGCCGCCCACCAAATATTCGCGTCGTCACTCACCTCCTTCTTTAGCACTTCTGGCTGACGAGCCACCATTTCTGAAACCCAGTTCATCGCTGGGATGACTGTTACCAAGCCAACCATACAAGGCAAAAAGATTCTTAGAAAACGATGTTTCAGCAGACTTTGCAATCCACGTTTTCGCCAAAGCATGGCAGTAAAAAAACCACTCACTAGGAAAAACAAAGGCATGCGAAAACCATGAATCATCGCAAAAACCGATCCCAACCACGGTGCCTGATTCGCATCCTGCACAGCCCACGGGAATCCCGTATAGGCTAACAACCCGTGCAACGCGATTCCTAACAACATCGCAATCGCTCGCAAAGCATCTAAATCATGTCTGCGTGAAAATGATTCTGGTGGACTGCTCATAAATACGTAGCTTCTAAGGTGCTTAATTCATAACAAAGTAAGATAATAAATATTCGGTCAACAGCGAATTTAGTGCCCCATCCATATTTCTCACATTCACAGTAACACAACCACTAATTGTTGTAACCAGTTTATGCTGTTAAATTGAAATGCTTAACCACCCACATTATCCTCTTGTAATCTAAGATTTCACACATGACCGCTGACAGCCCCAAAATAATCTACACCAAAACAGATGAAGCTCCAGCGTTGGCGACACAATCATTATTGCCCATCGTCCGTGCCTTCACACGATCTTCGGGCATCACCATTGAGCTCAAGGATATTTCGCTTGTTGGAAGAATTCTGGCAGCCTTCAGTAATCAACTCCCCTTAGAACAACAACAAGTTGACGCACTTGCCGAACTTGGAGCCCTCGCCAAAACACCTTCTGCCAACATCATTAAGCTACCCAACATCAGTGCCTCAGTTCCACAACTTAAGACGGCCATCGCTGAATTGCAATCTCACGGCTATGCGATACCAGATTTTCCCGAAGAGCCGGAAACCGATGCCGACAAAGAAACTCGCGCTCGCTATGCCAAAGTTCTCGGCAGTGCTGTAAATCCAGTTCTCCGCGAAGGCAATTCAGACCGTCGCGTGGCAGCTCCTGTCAAAGAATACGCCAGAAACAACCCGCACAGCATGGGCGTATGGAGTAGTGATTCAAAAACACATGTTGCCCACATGTCGGGTAATGATTTTTTTGGTAGCGAACAATCTCATGTAATGGCAACCGCCACCGCCGTTAGCATCGTCCTCGTTGCCGATGATGGTAGCTCAACATCGCTGAAGGAAAACCTGCAACTCTTACCAGGCGAAGTCATCGATGCCTCGGTCATTAGCTGCACCACGCTTAAGTCATTTTTTGCTGAGGCCATGGACGATGCTCGCAGCCAAGACATTTTGCTTTCTCTACATATGAAAGCGACCATGATGAAAGTCTCCGATCCCATCATTTTTGGACATGCCGTCGATGTCTATTACGCAGACGTATTCACCAAACACGCCGCAATACTTGAACCTCTGAACATCGACACCCGCAACGGCATTGGCGATCTGTATAGCAAAATCAGTGAACTTACCGTGGAACAACAAGCTGAAGTCCAAGCTGACATCAAGGCACTTTCTGCAACTCGACCACGACTCGCCATGGTCGATTCAGACCGTGGCATCACCAACCTCCACGTTCCCAGTGACGTAATTATTGATGCCTCAATGCCAGCAGCGATTCGCTCCTCGGGTCAAATGTGGGGCCCCGATGGCCAACTTGCGGATACTAAAGCAATGATTCCCGACCGTTGCTATGCGCGGATCTACCAAACAGTCATCGACTTCTGCAAACAAAATGGTGCCTTTAATGTCACCACGATGGGCAACGTTGCCAATGTTGGTTTGATGGCACAAAAAGCAGAAGAGTATGGGTCACATGATAAGACTTTTGAAATCCCTCATGCCGGAACCGTACAAGTGATTGATGCTGACGGCACAACATTACTTGAACACACCGTCAGTGCAGGTGACATTTGGCGAATGTGTCAAACCAAAGATGAGCCAATCAAAGATTGGGTTCGCCTCGCGGTCAGTCGTGCTCGCGCCACCGGATCAACTACGATTTTCTGGCTCGACAGCGACCGCGCTCACGACAACAACCTCATCGCCAAAGTCAACGAATATCTACCACTGCATGACACCACTGGACTTGATATTCAAATTCTATCGACCACCGCAGCAATGCAATTAACTTGCCAACGGTGCCGCGATGGACTCGACACAGTATCCGTTACCGGCAACGTACTACGAGACTACCTAACCGACCTGTTTCCAATCATCGAATTAGGGACCAGTGCAAAAATGCTGTCGATCGTGCCTCTGCTATCCGGCGGCGGACTTTATGAAACCGGTGCCGGTGGTTCTGCCCCCAAGCATGTGCAACAATTTCAAACTGAAAATCACCTGCGTTGGGATTCACTCGGTGAATTCCTCGCAATCGGAGTTTCCTTGGAAGAACTAGCTGAAAAAACCGATAACAAAAAGCTTACACTTGTCGCCGCCGCATTAAATCAAGCTAGTAGTCAATATCTAACGGAAAACCGCTCGCCATCTCGAAAAGTAAATGAACTGGACAATCGTGGTAGCCATTTCTATCTAGCACTTTACTGGGCTCAGACGCTGGCAACTCAAACTGCTTGCCCTGAATTGCAAGCAGAGTTTTTGCCATTGGCAACAACACTCGCTGAAAACGAGCACGCGATTGTCGAACAACTCATTGCTGTGCAGGGTGAGGCTGTCGACCTCGGTGGATATTATCACCCCTGCGAACAAACGGTCGTTACCGCCATGCGACCAAGCACTATTTTTAATAATGCAATCGATGAACTTTCTGCCGCCAATAACGTGCACTAGGATTCCCAACACCCTCTTGTATTTCCAAGCCTAGCGAACCGTAACCATGCTCAAAATCAACTCGCTTGGATCCACCAAAATGCCCGTCACTTGTCTGGGCTATGGCAGCATGGGATTGCGTGGCCCAGCCACGTGGGGCGTGCGAACCGTCACTGAAGAGGCCGCCGATCAATTCCTCAACCAAGTACTCGATACGGGTATAAACTTTATTGATACTTCGCCTGATTATGGTGCCAGCGAAGAACGTATCGGCAAGTATATTGGCTCACGGCGCAACGAGTTCTTTCTTGCCACAAAGTGCGGATGCGACTATCAACAACATACCGACCACATCGAAATCATTCACACTTGGTCTGCGGACGTACTCAAGCGTAACATCGAGACAAGCCTCACAAGGCTGCAAACAGACTGCATCGATTTATTGCAATTCCACGGTGGCAACGCTGATTCGATTCAACAAGCAGGCCTCGTTGATACGCTCATCGAGTTCCGAGAGCAGGGTATAATTCGATTCTTAGGATCATCAAGTTCCATTCCGAATCTAGCAGGCATGATTGATATGGGAGTGTTTGACACATTCCAAATCCCCTATTCCTGTTTAGCGCCGCAACACCACGACTTGATTTCGCAAGCAGCAGCAACGGGTGCTGGTATTATCATCCGCGGTGGCATCGCACATGGCGGACCCGATGCCGTGATCGAGCGGCCTGCACTAAACGATTTCTGGCTGCAAGCAAACCTCGACGAATTATTGCCAACCGGCATGACGCGTGCCGAACTCATTCTGAGATTTACATTATCTCACCCCCATGTCGACACCGTGATCGCCGGGACTTGCAATACTAAACACCTTCAGGAAAACATCGCTAGCGCCTCTGCCGGTCCCCTACCAGAAGACCTCTACCGCGAAATCAAACAACGTGTGATGTAACCCACCCTGTTATTTATAACGGTTCGACACGAATCTCTATCGCGCGTTTCCCAAGATTTCCGTAGCGATGGTAATCATCCGACACACTCTGCTCTCGGACATTCCACAGCAATTCAATTCGCCCATTCACCAAAACGGGGGCATCCATCACAACAACATTATGCTCATCGAAAACTCTGCGAGCATCATCTTCCACAGCAGACGGCTGTGCGTAACGAACTCGTGAAACTTCACCTCGAGCAACTCGGTCAAGTAATTCACCATCCGTTTCCACAATTTGAATTGCAGTTTTTTTCCAATGCCGAGTAAAATCAATCAACACCTGCAGCAGTTCTTCATGCACGCCAGCAGCATGGCTCAACATGACTCGTGCTCCAACAGCATGAGCCGCCGCCATCCGCAGCACAATTTCATAAGCTTCATCTCGGCGTGTTACACGGATAACTAAATCTTCCACGGGTAAATATCTGCGAATATTATCTTGCCCGATCAAATGAAAATGATCATGGACACGATTGTATTCACTGTGTGCATATTCGTCATAGCTAGTCAAAGCCTGAATGATGATCTGCTTGGCGGTTGCCTTAATATCCGACCGTCGAGCTTCAAGTAAAGTCGTGCCGAACTCTGCTAACTCTTGATTATGCATGTTCTTCAAATCTGCCGTGACATCGATGAGCGAAGTCCGGAACTTCATCAGTTGAGTCACATAGTTTGGTCCACCCGCTTTAATTCCAGCTCCAATAGACGAAGCCCCAAAACCACCAAACGGTTGCCGCAACACAATCGCTCCTGTTGTAGGCCGATTCACATACAAGTTCCCTGCAACAATATTTGCTTTCCAATACTCCTGCTCTCGATCATCTAACGTTTCAATCCCCGCCGTCAAACCGTACCCCGTTTCATTGGCTAACGTAACAGCGTGCTCGAGTGACTCCGCTAACATCACTCCTAATATTGGCCCAAATAATTCTGTACGGTGGACGAAACTGTTGGCCGTGACACCCATTTTGATTCCTGGTGAAACTAAACATTTATTGTTCTTATCGATCCGAGGTTCCAGTAACCACGACTCACCCTCTTCCGAATTCAAAAGTGCTTTATATAAATCTCCTGACGGCGGGTTAATTAAAGGACCAATACGCGTTTCTAACTGCCACGCACTACCCACAGTTAAACTTGAAGCGGCATCGCGTAATAATTCCAAAAATGCTTCGTCTTCATACACTCCCTTTTCCAAAATCAACAACGACGTCGCAGAACACTTTTGTCCAGAATGCCCAAACGCAGAATGTAATACGTGCTTGACGGCCTGTTCCCGGTCCGACAACACGGTGACGATGGTGGTGTTCTTGCCACCCGTTTCTGCTAGCAAACGAGCCCGCGGGGTCTGTTGCTGAATCAGTTTGGCAGCTGCGGTACTTCCCGTGAAGATAATTGAATCGACTTTATCCGACGCAGTTAGTTGCACTCCACCCGCAGCACCGCGACACGGTGCAAATTGCAAGACTTTCTTAGACACACCTGCTTCCCAAAAACACTCACATAATCTCCTAGCCGTTAGCACCGTCTCCGATGATGGTTTTAAGATAACGGTATTTCCAGCAGCCAATGCGGCGGCAACTCCGCCACACGGAATTGCTATCGGAAAATTCCAAGGTGAAATAACTAACGCCATACCTCGAGGACTAGCTGATAAGTCCTGCATCTCTTCAATGTGCACGACCGACTTGCGGTAAAACTCAACAAAATCCACCGCTTCAGAGACTTCGGCGTCAGCTTCGAGAATTAGTTTACCTCCTTCGGCGAGTGCGATTTCAATCAAATCTCGGCGACTGCGACGGATTTCATTGGCGACGTCACGCAATATCGCAGAACGTTCTTTAGCGGTGGTCTTTCGCCATGATGTCTCATCAACATCCGCACATTTTAGTGCTAAATCAATTGCCGATTCTTCGGCTGCCGTCCAAGTGCCTACGTGCTGAGTCGGCCGCGAAGGGTCCGTAGAATTAAACAGATGCGTAGCTTGGATATCCTCCTCACCTGCAATGATTGGAGTCACAACCCGTGGTTCTGCTTGGAGTCCACTGGCAATTATTTCTTGTGCCCACCGAGCGTTGTCCGGAAGTGAAAAATCCGTATCTGGTTCATTGACCAATTGATCCCACCGCCAATTATCTAATGTGCTTTCAAATACTTCCGTCGTTCGATTTTGAGTTCGCCGACTACCAATGGGTAAATGCGATATCAATTCAAATGATTCAATAAATTTCTGCCGTAACATCACCCAATTAGCCGAACCTGGTTTGAGATGAAAAGCGTAACGCAGGAAATTACTGGCACCCGTGTTTTCATCGAGTCGTCTAACAAGATACCCAATCGCATTGATGAACTTCTCTTTTTTACAGGCTGGAGCATATAGCAAAATATTATCAACATGTTCGGACATCGCCCGCCGCAAATGATTAGCCATACCTTCGAGCATTTCGAACTGCACACAATCCAGTACATCTCGCTCCGTCGCCAACACCATCGCATACGCTATATCAAGCAAGTTGTGAGATGCGACGCCGACGTTTACCGCGCGAGCGTGCTGGGGCTGTAATGCATAGTCGAGCATGCGTTTATAATTCGCGTCAGTCTGTAATTTCGTCTTAAACGGACTTTGTGGCCAACCACGCAGCGATGCATCAACGCGTTCCATTTCAAGATTCGCACCTTTAACTAAACGAACCGTTGTCACCGCGCCACCGTTGGCAACACGTTGCAACGCCCATTGCACCAGTTGTTTTTGCACACCAAACGAATCGGGGATGTACGTCTGTAACGCAATACCAGAACGGGCTTGCTCAAATCCAGGTGCCGACAACGCACGCACAAAAGCCTCAAAGGTAATGGACATATCACGAAACTCTTCCATGTCCAGATAAACCATTTTACTTACGTTCACTTCCTCACCCTGATAAATTTCGTCTCGTGCGATCTCAAACAAACTCTGCATTCGCGCCGCAACCACCGCTATCGTGGATTCGCGGGCCAGATGGTTAATTTGCGAATATAGAGTCGAGATTTTCACGGACAAGACTTCCAGTGCCGGATTTCGTAACGCTTTCTGGTAACTTTCAATCCGCTCGAGTGACTGTTTTTCACCAATTAGTGATTCACCCAATAAATTCACGTTCATGCGTATTCCCTGAACACGACGATCTGCCAGATGCTTGTTCAAATGTTCCGTCTCAGCCGGCAGGACAACGTTGGAGGTTTCATGCCGCATCTTCTTTTTGACCAGTGGCATCGAAACACTCGGCAAGAAGCTGCCAAACAGTTTGAAGTTTTGCAGCATCAATTTGTCGAACGGACTGAAGAATCCAGGGATACCCTGGACATCTAAAATATGTACAAGCTGGTCGGCTGAGCGATGAAGACTGCTCGAACGAAACACCTGATCTGTCATTTGAACAAGCGTCGCACGATCAGCTGGATTTCTTATCAGCTTGTCAAACTCTTCTTGTTGTTCTTTTTCGACAGATGTCAGTAATTCATTGGCACGCGATTGCAGAAAAGCAGCCAAGGCAGCAGCACGCTGGATACGTGTGTTTTGATCCAGTGCCTTTCCAGACTCAACACCAAATTCACTCAATAATAGATCTTTGATGCCTAGCGGTTCATCATTGCCTAATTGTTGTGCCATGTTAGTTCTTTCCGAGACGCACGCAAACAATATTCATTGAATTTTTTTAACAAACCAATGGTACGCATGAGGGTAACAGCGAGTTGCAGTTTTACAACCTTTTTTTAAATCAATTTGGTCAACTTTTTTCATCATTTAAAACATCCTCAAATTCCAATAACTGTAACCGTTAACATCGCTCAACCTAAAATGCTATAATCAAGAAAACAACCAAGCAAAACCGTCCTGCATTCCTCTACAAGTAATTATCTTATGTCGTCAATAAATAAACCCCAGCGGCGTGAATTTCTTCAACAAACAGTCGCTGCTGCAACCATTTGGAAACTACTTCCGGATAGTCTCCAAGCGGATGAGCAATCAGGTCAACCGCTGCAATTGGCGACCTTCCACTTCGACGTCACACCACCGTTGGGTCATTCGCTCTGTGGTGGTTGGATCAAGCCCGTCGAAGGCGTTACCGACAACCTCCAAGCCATTGGGTTTGTCTTACTTGGAGCCGGCAAACCGATCGTCATTGTGGCGGTCGACTGGACTGGAATTCTGAATGAAGCACACGTCCAATGGCGGACGGCACTTGCCAACGCGGCTGGTACAACTCCAGACCGTGTCGCTGTGCAATGTGTGCACCAACACAACGCGCCGTTCGCTTGCCTTGGTGCTGAGAAAATTGTGATGGCCGAAGGTGATCTGCCTCATATCGTTGAAGTTGATTATTTCAACGATTGCCTGAAACGAGGCGCAACTGCCATCCGCGACAGCCTCAGCACAGCACAAGCAGTAACTCATGTTGGCCAAGGCGAAGCAAAAGTAGATCGGGTTGCATCGAACCGACGTATTTATCGCGATACCTACGGCATCATTAAAGCCATGCGCGGCAGCAGTTGCAAAGACCCTAAACTGCGGGCGATGACTGAAGGCATCATTGACCCCATGCTGAAAACCGTCGCTTTTTACAATGGTGACAAAAAGATCGCCGCCTGCCATTATTATGCGACGCACCCTATGAGTTATTACGGCGATGGCTTAGTTTCGAGTGACTTCGTTGGTATCGCGAGAAAACAACACCAAGCGGAAGAACCGCACTGTCAGCACATTTATTTTACCGGTGCTGGCGGAAATATCTCCGCGGGTAAATACAACGATGGTTCACACCCCGTACGTAAAGTACTAGCAAAACGAATCTACGATGGCATCGCAGCGGCCGGTAAAAACATAAAGAAAAAACCTCTTACCGACGTCGCCTGGCGGACGGTAGAAATGCTACCGACCGCTCGTGACCTACTCATCGCCGATGAACTACAAGCTCGCATCTCTAACAAATCCAATTCTACGGTCAATCGAAATCGACCTTCGTATATGCTCAGTTGGTTACAGCGACTCGAACAAAAAACGCCGATCTTACTCAGTGCGTTGAGCCTCGGAGATATTTCATTGTTACATCTACCAGCAGAGTCATTCATCGAATATCAACTGCGGGCCCAAACATTGGCGCCCAATCGTTTCGTAGCAACCGCTGCTTATGGCGACGGCGGCCCTTGGTATATTCCGATCGCACAAGAATACGCTAACGGTGGCTATGAAGTAAGTGTTGCTTTTAGTGATTCATCCATCGATGCCACGATGACCGCCGGAATCACTAAGATTTTAGGCTAAGCAAACTCAATATTTTTTGGGTTCCCATTGCCCTTTCTATTATCACCAAAGCCAAAAATGTCCCGACCAATTATTAGCAAACCAACCACGATCATTCTAGCCCTCTTAGTTTCTTTCAACTTTGGTTTTATTCTAATAACAAGCAACCAGGCACAACCGCCGGAAGAGCGAGTCGTCACTGCTGCGGATATGCCGCGGATCAAACATACTGATTCCGAGAAAGCTCTAGCGACATTTCAACAAGCTCGCGGGTTTACATTAGAAATAGTTGCCGCTGAACCACTCGTGTCCGACCCGGTTGATGCTTGTTTTGATGAACAGGGTCGCATGTATGTTGCCGAAATGCATGGGTATCCCTTTTCCCAAGAACCTACGAAACTCAATCCTGCAGGTGGTGGATTCAAGAATGCTGGTATCATTCGTCTGCTCGAAGATACTAATAATGATGGCACCATGGATCGCAGTACCGTGTTTGTCGACAAGATCAGTTGGCCAACATCTGTCAGGCCGTATAACGGTGGCGTATTCGTCATTGCACCAGGCTTTCTGTACTACTTTAAAGACACGGATGGCGATAACAAAGCAGATGTCCGAGAGGAAATTCTGTCGGGTTTTGGGCGCGGTAATGTGCAATCGGTGAGCAACGGACTTGAATGGGGGTTGGATAACAAAATCTATTTCGCTGCCGGGCGCAATCCCAAAACTTTGCTGTATCGTGGTAAGCCACTATTTCCTGTCGGTGCCGTCGACCTACGATTCGACCCGCGTACCGAGAAGTTTGAACAGGTCACCGGTGGACTACAATTCGGGCACTCACACGATGCGTGGGGAATTCGTTTTGTTTGTAGTAACAGTAACCACATGCAACAAGTCGTCTATCCGCAACAATACTTGTCGCGGAATCCGTATTTCGCCGCTCAAGGTCTTGTGCGAAATGTCGCTAAAGATGGTGCTAGTGCACCCGTGTTTCGTATCAGCCCACCAGAACCTTGGAGAATCGTTCGTCAGAAATGGCGGGCACTCGACAAGGGCTACCGTTTAGTCATCAACAAACAAGGTGGTTATGAATTCATCCCATTAGACCCCAATGAAAAAAAAGGCGCTGTGCCAACTGAATATCCAATTGGGTACTTCACCTCAGCGACGGGTATCACCATCTACACCGGTGATGCGTATCCACAGGAATACCGCGGCAATGCATTTGTCGGAGATGTTGGCGGCAACTTAGTTCATCGCAAAACGGTAAACACCGCCGATGTCGTATACGCTAGTGTTCGAGCAGATCAAAAGACGGAGTTCGTTCGTTCCACCGATAACTGGTTTAGACCTGTCAATTTCGTAAATGCTCCCGACGGGTCACTTTATGTTCTTGATATGTATCGCGAGACTATTGAGCACCCGTATTCGATTCCCGTAGAAATCAAGGAATTCCTTGATCTTAGAGGAGGCCATGATCGCGGACGTATCTATCGCATGGTGAGCCCCAACATGCAGCGGCGCCCTCCCGTTAATTTAGGAGCCATGTCTTCCAGCGAATTAGTAAAACAACTCGGTTCACACAACGGTTGGACTCGTGAAACAGCGCAACGATTATTATGGGAACGACAAGATAAATCGGCTGTGGCTGCTTTGCAAGATTTTTTAATATCATGCGAAAATCCATTAGGGCGTATGCACACACTTTACGCACTCGACGGACTCCAAGCATTATCCGTAGCCAATATCATGACTGGCCTCAGTGACAAACATCCGCGTGTATGTGCCCATGCTGTCAAATTATCCGAACCGTTTCTGAAACAACATCCGGCGTTGGTCACACGGCTAGTCAAGTTGGCCATTGATAACAACCCCCATGTGCGATTCCAAGTTGCATTTTCATTGGGCGAAGTTGATTCTGAGGTCGCCGTTACTGGACTAGCACAAATCGCTATGGACCCCCGCACTACCGCGGAAATCCGCACGGCCATGCTATCTTCATGTGGCAACAACGCAGACCAAGTTGTCGCTAAATTGATTCTCGCCAAAGAGTATCTTGACGCACCAATTTCAGTCGAGGTGCTAACTCAATTCGCCATCATTATTGGCTCCAACTCAGATATCAAACCAACCAACAATCTACTAGCTCAACTAACACTTCAGGGTCTAACCCCAAACGTACAACAGACACTATTAGCTGGTCTTGGAACGGGTCTCAGACGCCGTGGTTCGTCCTTGAATGCGATCCTAGCCGCCGATACAACCCCTGCTGAACTGCGACAACAAGTTGACCAATTGTTCGCGCGTGCCGCGGACATTGCAAAAACAACCAGCTCGGAACTACAACGTCGAATCGCTGCCGTCAAGCTACTCGCCTATGCAAACAGTCAGACGGCCATTGAAAGCCTCCCAGCGTTATTAAACCCTCAATCACCTAGAGAGTTACAATTGGCCGCGGTTACCTCTCTTGGGAATCATGACCCGCAAGTCGCGACAAAACCCTTGCTCGCTTCATGGAGAACATACAGTCCCGAGGTCCGCCGTAGTGTGGTCGATGTCATGATGAAAAATAGCGTAGCAATCCAGGAACTGTTGGCTGCTGTAAAGGCTGACACGATTCGGCGGAGCGATATTGAACGTGACAAAAAACAATTGTTAATGAAACATCCTAACGCAACTGTCAAAGCAGCAAGCATCGAGTTGTTCGGTACCGAAGTCAGTACGGATCGTGGTAAAATTGTCGCTCAAATGCAAAACATTTTAGAGTTTGATTCCGATCCAGTTAGAGGTCTTGAGGTCTTTCGTAAGAAATGTTCTGGCTGTCATCAAGTCGGTAAAATTGGCACTCAAATCGCCCCGGATTTATCGTCCGTGAAAAATAAATCCGCAGCGGACTTGCTAATCGCTATTCTGGATCCCAATCGAGAAGCTCAGCCTAACTTTAATGTCTATACGGTCGTGACATTACAGGGCCAAATATTTACGGGCATCATTGCAACAGAAACCTCTAACAGCATCACACTGCGTCGTGCAGAGGGAAAACAAGACGTCATCTTACGATCTAACATCGACGAGCTTATCTCGACGGGGATTTCGTTAATGCCCGAAGGTTTTGAAAAAGAACTGACGCCACAAAATATTGCCGATATCATTGCTTTTGTAAAATCAATTGGTGATTCCAAATAAGGAACTCCCCTTGCCTCTAAACACCACTCCATTCCACAATCGTTTGTTGCTGTTTTTTCATACAACACTACTGATATTTATTATTGGATTAAGCACTTCCTCCTCAGCAACCGGAAAACCACGGGCGCAGCCAGCCGCGCGCCGCCCAAATATATTGCTGATCGTGTCCGATGACCAAGGATACAATGACCTTGGCTTACTAGGCAACGGCATCCTAACTCCGCATTTGGATAAACTTGCTAAACAAAGTGTGCGACTCACCAACTTTTACGTCGCCTGGCCAGCGTGTACACCATCTCGCGCAAGTCTTTTGACGGGACGATACCCCCAACGTAACGGTATCTATGACATGATTCGTAACGAAGCCCCGGATTACGGTCATCAATATACTGCCGAGGAATATGCGGTCAGTTTCGAACGCATCGGTGGAATGGATTTGAGAGAAAAAATTTTGCCCCACTATTTACACGCTGCTGGATATCGCAGTGGCATCTATGGCAAGTGGGATCTCGGGACATTAAAACGATATCTACCAACCTCTAAGGGATTCGATGATTTCTACGGATTTGTCAATACGGGTATCGACTATTACACGCACGAACGATATGGCGTACCAAGTATGGTTCGCAATCTACAACCTACAACTAAAGATGTTGGGACATACTGTACTTATTTATTTGAACGCGAGGCACTGCGGTTCTTGCGCGAACAACCCAAAAACCAACCTTTCTTTTTGTATGTGCCGTTCAACGCTCCACATGGATCCTCTTCCCTGAACCCAGCTATCCGCACAACAATCCAAGCTCCTAAAAAATACCAAGACATGTATCCGCCAGTCGCCGAAGAAACCCGCGAAGTCGAAAAGTATCGTTATGCTTCACCAGCAACAGTTCGTACAGCCGCCGCGCGAGTGCGTGATTACCGGGCAGCTGTTACATGTATGGATGCTGCCATCGGAAAAATGATTGCTGTATTACAGGATAGACAGCAGCTCGAAAACACGATCATCATTTTTCTTTCCGATAACGGGGGAGGAGGAGGATCTGATAACGCTCCGTTGAAAGGTCATAAAGCGCAAACCTGGGAAGGTGGAATTCGCGTGCCCTGTATTGTACATTGGCCCGCTGGGGCCGTACCCGCCAATTCGATCAACCATGAGTTTCTAACGAGTCTCGAAATACTGCCTAGCCTCACTACAGTCTGTAATGCCAAAGTACCTGTGAAAATCAAACTTGATGGATTTGATTGGTGGGACGTAATTCGAGGAAGCAAACCGTCTCCACGGCAAGAAATGTTCTGGAAACGTAAAGACCTGATTGGCGCTCGAGTGGGATACTGGAAGTGGGTTGATATGGGTGGCAAAGCAGGTGGTCTGTTCGACTTATCAAAGGACATTGGTGAAAAACATGATCTGTCACAATCCCATCCTGAGATCCTACAAATGTTAAAACAAAGGTATCAACAGTGGCTCACTAAAATGGAACAAACCGAACCGCGCGGACCATTCCGAGATTATTAATTTAATAGATGTCCGCTCTAACTAACCTCTCACAAGCAAATTTCTATGCGTATGATACGACTGGCAAATACACAATTACTTCGTCATCCATTGACATTATTGCTGGTCTGCGCTTTCTGCGTTAGTTCGCACACGGTTATTGCTCAAGACAAGCCACCTTCGATTGATCAACTTGCCTCAAAACTACCGCGGATCCCTGCATCGACACCCGAGCAATCTATGGACAAGATGCAAATCCATCCGGCGTTTGAAGTACAAATTGTCGCGACTGAACCACTAATTCGTGACCCAGCGGCTATCGATATTGATGAAAATGGCCGCATGTATGTCTGTGAATTACCGGAATACAATGCCTACGCCGTCGCAGACAACCCGCACGAAAAAGGTACTGTTAAACGTCTAGTCGATACCAATGGCGACGGTCGTTATGACAAAGCAACTTTATTTGTCAAAGATATCGCTTACCCAACGGCCATCATCTGTTGGGACGATGGTGTCTTTATCGGATCCGCTCCAGATCTTTTTTATTGCAAAGACACCACCGGTGACGGTATTGCCGATATCCACCAGAAAATTCTCACTGGGTTTGGCAGTGATTTAGCAGGCGAAGCACATTTAAACTCGTTTCGTTGGGGCGTAGACAATCGCATCCACATTTCGACAAATCTGTCTGGTGGCAATGTACGCTTAGCAAATGCTGCAGAATCCACAGCCGTATCCACCCGCGGACGAGGGATCATTCTCAACCCTCGTAACCTCTCTGGGTTTGAACTAACCAGTGGTGCCGGGCAACATGGCATGAGCATGGATAATTGGGGACGGAAGTTCGTCTGTTCCAATAGCGTTCCAGCCCAAATGCTGATGCTGGATGACCGCTATCTAGCGAGAAATCCATACCTAACGGCGCCCAACCTAGCGGTGGACATTGCTCCCGATGGAAAGCATACTGAGCTGTTTCGCATTAGCGCTGCCGAGCCATGGCGAGAACTCCGAACAATGCTACGACGGACAAAACAATTTAGAGGATCCGCTGAAGGCGGTAAACCGTTTGGATTTTTCACTGGGGCAACAGGGATCACCATCTATCGCGGAAATGCGTGGCCCGCGGAATTTCACGGTAACTTGATCGTGGGAGATGTAGCGAACAACCTTATTTATCGGGCAATTCTAAAACCCAAGGGACTCGAGCTAGTTGCGGAAAAAGCAGACGTTGGCAAAGAGTTCATTGCTTCACGTGATCTGTGGTTCCGCCCAGTACAATTCACCAATGCTCCCGATGGCACACTATACGCTATCGATATTTCCCGTGAGCTGATCGAAGGTGCAGCATTTTTGCCACCTGAGTTTATTAAATATTTGGATCCCCTTAGTGGGAGCAAACAAGGACGAATCTATCGAATCGCCCCGCGAGGTTTTTCAACTCCTGCAACTCCGAACCTCGGCGAACTGGCAACGCGGGAACTAGTATCGCTGTTGGATCATACCAACGGCTGGCATCGCGACACAGCTTCTCGTTTGATATATCAACGCCAAGACAGCTCCGCTATTTCATCGCTGCGACTACTTGTTAAGCAAGGGGAAACAGCAGCCGGACGATTCACCGCCCTATATACACTCCAAGGCCTCGGCGCCTTGGACGAATCGAGCGTACTCGCAGCATTGATTGATTCCGACGCAATCGTTCGTGCACATGCACTGCGAGTGGCTGAATCCTTGGTGGCACAATCGGTTGCCATCACAAATCGGTTCAGCAACATGACAACCGACGGTGACATCCAAGTTCGCTATCAACTCGCATTTTCGCTCGGAGCTGCTCAAGGAAAAACTCGATACCAAGCTCTAACACGACTGGCGCTGAGTGACCATCAAGACAAATGGATGCCGGTGGCCATTAGCAGCTCATTGTTTCAGGGGGCCGGTTTTGTATTTCGAGAGTTAACCACACACGCTGCATTTCTAAAAACAACCACCGGCCAGCAATTCATGCTGACGCTGGCCACACAAATAGGTGCTCGCCAACGCGCTGATGAACTGGCAGCGGTACTGCAGTCATTAAGCAGTATCAAGAACCATGATGCCACACTAGCTCCCAAGGTAATGGAAGCCTTAGTCAAAAACATTGAGGGTGAACAACGAACCAAGCTGCTCGCTTCAACTGGTGAAAATGCGGCAATGGTGCTGCAGCAACTGATTGTGGAATCGATGGATATTGCCCAGTCCCCCCAAGAATCCACGGAAAAACGAGCCGCGGCTATTCGTAGTTTACAGTTAGCCAAGTTCGCCGACATCAAAAGCATTATGGTTGATTTACTAGATCTCACCGAGCCGTTTGGAGTGCGCGCAGCCGTTATTGAAACGCTCGGTTCGTACACAGATGATCAAGCGGCGGAAATGCTAATTACAAATTGGCGTTCTCTTGGTCCCAGCCTGCGATCACGAGCTGCTGAGACGTTATTGTCGCGCGCCAACTGGGTAACGCTACTTCTAAATGCGGTGCAAACGGAGCGGATTGCCCGCGGAGAAATTGACCCTGCGCGTATTCAATTGCTCAAAGCTCATCCTGATAAGAACATCGCCCAGAGAGTTGCTGATATTTTTATGTCATCGCCCAGTGGAGACCGACTCGCTGTCATTAAAGAATATCAATCGGCTTTGGATACCCTAGGCGATGCAGGTAAAGGCAAGGAAGTATTTAAGAAGGTATGTTCTGCTTGTCATCGGCTCGAAAATATCGGGACTAGTGTCGGAGCAGATCTAAACGGTATTCGCAATAGGGGACTACCAGCAGTTTTGCTTAACATTCTCGATCCTAACCGAGAAGTCAAACCCAAATATTTAACTTACGTTTTGATTGACGTGAAAGGTCGTGCAACGACAGGTATGATTACGTCAGAAAATGCAAATAGCATCACGTTACAAAAACCTGATGGTACCAATACGACGATTTTACGAACTGAGATTGAGGTACTACAAAGTACTGGCTTGTCATTTATGCCTGAAGGTCTTGAAAAGCAGGTTAGTAAGCAACAAATGGCAGACCTACTGTCGTATCTAAATGCCCTTCAATAATGCTCGGGTGGGTTACCAAGTGACCTTCAGTCGAGTCCAACGGATGACGCAATTCCCGTGCTCATGGCACCAATGCGTCGCCAAGAATGTACCATCATTGAGTTTGATGGCGGTTGGATATCCAAACGCAAAGTCATCTAACTCGTCGATTCCCGACTCGACGGTGCTATCGCGTTTGTAAAAAGATTCGGCATTGTACATCGTGGATTCGTGATGAACCGTCCATATTTGGTCTGTCCAAGTCACCAAACACATGCGGATTTCCTGCTCCCCATGACGTTTGTTATAAAGCACAAGTAATCGATCATCCCCGAGCGAAATCGGGGTCATCGTTTGACCCTGTATTTCCGTCGACGTAATTGGACCAAACGTGCGGCCACCATCTCGTGAAATGACATAGGAGTTCTGTTGGTCGACGTAATCACCTAGAGTTACCGTCCAGCAAACCCCCATGACGATATCCGGTGCGAGTTCCACAAACTTGTGTTCAAAGAACCCCCGGCGACCGTTCAATCCCACCGCATCCTCAAATACAATCGTGTATTGCCACGTCTGTCCATCGTCATCTGAGACGGCCAAATAGACTCGTTCACCCAACGTATCTTTTCCGGACAATGCTGCGGCTGGAGCCAATAGTCTACCGGATTGCAGAACAAGTAATCCGTGCGAAACCTCTAACGGACACTCCACCGGAAAAGGGATATCAACGGCCGGCGACCACGACTGACCCTGGTCAGTACTACGACATAGTACCGCCGTCGTGGGTCGTTGGCCAAATTGATGATCAACTTCGTCTGTAATCCAAGCTCCATAGGCGTAAATAATATTAGCCGTGGCATTGGACGTAAGCTTCAGGAAATTAGCGCGCCCGTGTTCGTGATCTTTTTCAAGGATCACTCCCGCAGGTTGCCAAGTGCTGCCGCCATCTTTAGAACGCGCGTACTCTGTTTGTCCAGTAATCAGGGCACCACCACCAACACCAAAGGAACAGAGTAGTTCGTCATTGCCAAGTTGCACCGTCAGCGGGAACGCGGAATCGCGATCATCAATGATCCCACTATCGAGTATTTCAACTTTACACATCGGGTATAGTTCCATTATGCAACGCTAGCTTGACTGATATAATGATATTTTTAACTCAACACAACCATTGAAACGGACACGATGAAAATCACCGAAATTATTTGCGAAATTCTACGTATAGAAAGCGTTGAAGCAAAAACGGCTAGCAGTCAAGATTCTATCATTATCCGAGTGCGTACGGATACAGGACTCGAAGGTATTGGTGAAGCAGATTCATCACCCGAGGTTGTACAAGCGATTATTGACGCCCCGTTTAGCCATAATATCGCCTGTGGACTGCGACACATCTTGATCGGCGAAAATCCCCTAGAGATTAGTCGCCTGTGGGATCGGATGTATCGCGAAACGATGTATTTTGGTCGCAGCAGTGTTACCATTTCTGCGATGGCTGCGATCAACATTGCATTATGGGACCTTAAAGGAAAACATTTTGGCGAACCAATTCATCGGTTACTCGGAGGCGCCCATCACCAGCAGTTCAAAGCTTATGCATCGATTCTATTTGGGAAAGATGGAGCGGAAACGAAAGCCATTGGTGAACAATGGCGGGATGCTGGTTATAACGCTGTTAAATTTGGTTGGGAACCGATGGGACAAGACGAAGCGTTGGACATTGAATTAGTTGCCGGTGCGCGAGAGGGAATTGGCGATGACGCCACGTTACTCATTGACGCCGGTTGTGTGTGGGACCGGCGGACGGCGCTAACACGTGCACACTCGTTTGAGTCGTACAACATTGGTTGGCTCGAAGAACCGCTGAACCCCAATGATGTCGACGGCTATCGTTGGTTGCGTGATCGTTCACCAGTACCGATTGCTGCCGGTGAAGAAGAATGCGGACGACAAGCAATGCGCCCTTTGATTGACGCTCAAGCACTTGATGTATATCAAATCGATCTATCTCGCTGTGGTTTCACTGACGCATTATATATTCGGCAACGAGTGGAAGAGATTGGCAGTCGACTGTGCAATCATTGTTATACAAGTCCGATTACAGTTGCCGCGAGTCTGCACTGGCTAGCGACATGCAAAGATGCATTCTTGTTTGAGGATTGTGTAGAAGATTCTCCGCTGCGTCATGATTTAACTCATGAAAAGGTACAAGCGGAGCAGGGTATCATAAAGATCCCTCAAGGACCAGGATTAGGAATCACGCTGGATGAAGATTTCGTTGACCGCCACCGAGCCGGCCAATCGGGATGAGGCTAAGCTCAAGCGACCGGCGACAACTCATCTATTTCCTGGCCAAACGGAAGAATTGGCATCGGACGACCACTATGATCTAAGAAGGAATGTTCGGGATTGATACCCAAATGCCGATACACACTCGCCCACAGGTCATTCGGAGTCAAAGGTCGACGAATCGGTTCCTCTCCGCGCGAGTTGGTTGCTCCAATAACCTGTCCTGTTTGCATCCCGCCGCCGGACACCAGAAAACTCATCGCTCCGGGCCAATGATCACGACCGGGCTGGTCCACTTTAGATTTTGTTCCTGGTCGAACGGTAATGCGCGGAGTGCGCCCGAATTCACCTGTCACCACTAACAACACTCGCTTATCAAGGCCGCGTGCATACAAGTCTTCAATCATGGCCGAAACAACCTTATCGTAGATTGGAAACCGCACTTCCGCATCGCGAAAAAGGTGACAGTTCACGGCATGGCTATCCCAATTATAAACTCCCCAATCCGGCATGGTAATTCCCGATACGTAAGGGTTTTCCATCACAATGGAAACCCAGGGAACCCCCGCCTCAACAAGTCTACGGGCTAACAACGCTCGCTGACCCCATTCATGGCGTCCATAGCGATCGCGAGTTTTCTCTGATTCGCGTGACAAATCGAATGCATGATGGGCTGCACTCGAGGTGATCATCGCCATAGCTCGTTGATTAAATGCGTCCATGGATCCCATTAAATCGCTGGCATCAACGTCCGCTCGAAGTCGATCAAGCCCTGACAACAAGGCCGAGCGATTGTGCAGTCGTTCTTCAACTAAACTACTGTGCAGAGAAAGGTTTTGTACTTCAAAATTTTCCGCATTCGGATCGCCTGAAACACTAAACGGATGTGTTTCATTTCCAAGATATGCTGACCCAAAAGCAAAAGTGTTTACTGAATTAACTCGACCATTGCCAAGCACAACATAGTTACCTAATCCACTCGCATTAACTTTGTTTTCCATTTTTTTTGCGACAATCGAGCCTACACAAGGTGCATCGTTTATTGTACCTGTTGGCGTTGCGGGGATCCGCCCTGTCATAAACCGTTTGTGTCCGCCACCATGGTCAGCAAATTTATGAGAAACGGATCGAATCAGATTGAATTTATCAGCGACCTTCGCTTGCAACGGAAACAACTCACAGATATCCATACCCGGCACGACTGTATTGATCGGTTTATAGATTCCACGATAGTCTTCCGGAGCGTCCGGTTTGAGATCATAGGTTTCCATGTGTGGGGGACCACCGGGTAGCCAAACAAAAATGACCGCTGGTTGATCAACTTTTGCTGAGACTGCTGATTCAGCCTGGGCTGCAAACAATTGTGATAACCCGAGACCACCCACCATGCTCCCACCAAACTGCAGAATACTGCGCCGACGTACGGGGGAGGAAAAATGTTGGTCCAAAATATTGGGTGGATTACTCATAACGTCCCTATTATAGCACTGCTGACACGAGATTTGTCTATAGGAATCACTATGTCCCCGATGATTTTTACGGGAGCAAACATAAGTTGGGCTGACGAACTCCTATTTGGAAAAAGTCACACGCCGTCGGTTACCAACCACTCCTGAAACGCATCATTATCGACATTGCGACCACTCAGAACAATCACGATGTCACCATCACCGCTGAGGTCCAAATCACCGTGAAGAATCGCCGCGGTCGTAATCGCGCCGGACGGTTCTGTTTTGAGGCCGTGATTGTCGTACAACCACTTCATCGCGCGACACGTCGATACATCTTCAACGACTGCTACTTGGCTTACGTCACGCCTCAAGATCGGCCAATTATGTTCGCCTACGTCATAGGACAATAAACCATCGCAAATGCTCGTCGGTTTTTCAAGTCGTACCCGTTCGTCGGCGGCTAATGACTGTTGGAAATCATTCGCACCGCTCGGCTCAACACCTACAATTTGCGCCTCCGGAAAACAATCCGCTATCGCCAACGCATGGCCCGCCAGCAAACCGCCACCGCTCACCTGACAAAAGAAATGAGAAACACCACGTCCCTGTTGCCGCAACACCTCACCGATCTCCACTCCCCCAACTCCGTTGCCGGAGATCACGTACGGATCATCATAGGGTGATGCCTGCACGCCGTTTTGATTCTCAACAATCGCCGCCGTCAACTTTGATCGCGCCTGCGTCTCGTGATCTGTCGTTATATCATACGTTTGGATCTCAGCACCGAATGAGCGCGTCAAATCGAATTTAACCTGCGGAGCACTTTCGGGCATCACAATAGTTACGCGTTTGTTAAAACGTGAACCAGCATATGCCAAGCCTGACGCGAAATTTCCCGATGAATGGGCAACGACGGGACGATCACCAATCTTCGCGCTATTGTTGGCCATCCAATTCAAGGCACCCATACACTTGAACGAACCGCTCGGCGTCCAACCATAGTCCTTGATCCACACCCGCCTCGTCGCCGACAAATCCAATGCTTGCTCAAGCCGATAAGAACGTATTAATGGCGCCGCACTTAAATGCTCGGCCAAGGCTATCTGCGCTCGATGTACATCATCCATGGTCGGTATGTGAATAGTCATACCATTGATTATAGTTGAGAGAGCAGTCTCGCGGCACTCTCCCAATTACTGCTGGAGCAGAGTTAAAAACAACAACGCCATTGCTCCGGCTCGATCATTACGACCTTGAATCGCCTCTCGATCTAAGTACGCGCGAAGATTTTTTTGTTTACCGGTGCCTGTACATACATCATTAATAAACCCGCTCGGTGCTATACGCCTAATCGTGGCCTGTTTAGCTCCATCAATTACAGACTGATAATCATCATGCGGCAAGACACCCTTCTTAATACCTAACAAAATTGCCGAGGCAATCATACATGTCGAAGTAAACTCCGGATAACTCTCTGGGTGATCTACCACTTGATGCCAACTTCCAGTTGCATCTTGATGCTTAACCAACTCGTTTATTTGCTTAATAAATTTTTGCTTCACCTGCTCATAACCTTCGATTTCTGGTGATAGTAAACTCAGGCAGATACTCGCGCCAAGCGCCGCAAAACCATTACCGCGACCCCAAGCTGTTGGGTCTAGCGGAGAATGTTGATACAAACCATTATCAAGTTGGTTCATCAGAGCACACGCTTGCAAATGAGAAATCGTGGCCTTGGCATATCTTGGATCTTCGAACTCTCGCGTTATCGAATCGGCAATAGCTAATATCGGCCCGCCCATAAAAACAGCGTCACTCATCTCGCTGTGAAACGGCATCATCGCGTGACCACGGTATTGCGACTGCTCACTAAAAAATAGGTTTGCCACATCTAGGATTCGTTTCTTGCAATCATGTTGAAATTCCCCATCAAGCGGCGTCGCATTCATCGCTGCAGATAGTGCCAAATGCCCCGCAACTGCGCTGCCGTTTTTAGGTAACGGTCGCCGCAAATGTGGCTCAAGTAATTTTTTTAACTCAGCATGGGTAAGTGAGTTTTCATTTCCCAGTTGCCGATGTTGATATTGAGCCATGATTGCCAGTGACGGAATATACGAAATATTTTTCATCGATCGCCCATACACGACCAACAGTTGATCAATGACTGAACCAACATCAAACGACCTTTTTTGGAAATCGAGTCGAGCAGAACTCTTTGTCGTCGACTGTGATATTGAATCAATCCACATTTGGATGCGGTTGGTACTTAGTTTGCTCGACAATTGCATGACATCCAATCCAATGCCATACTTTTCCGACGCTTGGGCAATCGCATTGCAATATTGCAGAGACTCGGTAGATACTTGGATGTCCGTTGTGTGTAAGGTGTGCCCGAAACGCTTAACAAACGCATGATTGGCAATTACGGACTCGTCGTCAGACAATCGCAACAGCACGACACAATCCGAAATATGATAGGCAGCCCAACCAATCAAATATTGAAACTCCGGATTGTTCTTCGAGTTGTAGAAATTCGACAAGTCTGTTTCGTTGATCGCACGACCCTGCTCCGAATCAGGGTAGAGATCAGGGACAAATGCAACAGAACGGTGAGCCGTTGACTGAATATTTCGCGAAAGCTGGTTTACTTGAACTGCCGATGCAGCGTCGTAAACACCGCCTACGACCAAAATACGTTGACCCTGAAAATCCAAGTCAAAGTAATCATCGTTGGCCCAACCAATAATTGGCCTGCCGCTACGTGTTACTCCGATCGGTGTTTTCTTGAGCGGACCCGCAGCGTGAATCTCGCTGAAAATCGCGATGACGAGGGTTACAGATACAGCAAGTCTGAAGAAGTGTTGCATGTGATCGCGAGGGGTTAAGACAAGTTTAACATCATTTATAAGTGGGTGGCTTGAAGTGCTCGCTGATGCCGCACAGCCTTTCCGCCGAAATGAAGCAGCGGAGTTGCGGGCAAAATCCCGTGACTTGGAATGCTGACTGTTAGGTCTTAATTATCCGAATAGACGCGAGTACTTTCTTCTTTGGTGACGGGGGTTGTTTTATCATCCGAGGATATCTGCACTCGGATAATATTATCACCTTGGGTGATCGCTTTAGCTTTTACTCGAAATACCGCTTCGGCACCCGGAGCAATACGCTGCAACGGCGCAAATAATACGAGTTGGCCTTCAATGCGTACATCACTGGGGCCGCCGCCTTGAATCGGCTTCAACGCTTGAGGAAATGATGCGGCAATCTGGACACCAGTCGCAGTACGTGTGCCACGATTAACAATTTTAATTTCATACGTCGTATCAGATCCTAGCTCAATGGGATCCGCCGTGTCTTGCACACTGAATTCCAATTCCGGTACAGATTCCACTCGCACTACATGCTCGAACCGAGCTCGCACGCCAAGATCAGCGGTACCTTCCAGACGCACTTTTTGCTCACCCGGTTCAATAGCAGTTGCAGTTAACTTCACCGAATCGCCAATTTGAGGTGGTAACTCTTCTAATTTCCAATAAACCGCATGCTCTGAGTTGTCGTATGCACCGTGATGGTCAGCCGATATGAATTTTAAGCCCTTTGGTAGATAAGCAACGAGTTCAACATTACGAGCGGACGCTGTTCCTGGATTTACTACGTCAACCGAGTATGTGGTCTGGCGGTCCAAGTACCGAATCGCTGGGCCACGCAGTGAAACCTGCAGGGCTGGTGCGACGATCCGCAGCGGCTCGATGCTTTGGTTTTCAATCTGGCCCTTGCCACGGACAGTCAAAATGTTCTGAATAAGCCCAGCGGTTTTTGCCAACAGGCGTAGCTGTAGTTGTTTAGACTGGCCCGGACGTAACGTACCAATTTGATATTCCAATTCATTGCCAGCAACATGAGAAAGCTCTGCTGGGATATCCGCCTCTACGACGATACCCGTTGCATCACCACTACCGGGATTTGAAACGACAATATTTACGAGAACGGTTTCGCCGATGAGAGCCATTTTGTTAAATGTCTGTTGAATAATCAGTTGTGGTTTTGTACTGACGGTTCGAACGGAAGCACGTGTAGCAAACGAAACCGTGGCGACGCTGCCAATTTCCCCTTCCGTCAAAGGCGTCACTTTCATGGACACTGACGCCTCTTCACCGGGCTCTAAAGCGACTAACTTCCATTGAATCGCCCCCGTGGGTGTTCGAATAAACTCGGGATGAGCGCTTTCTAATCGGGCGCCGCGGGGAACGTAATCCGTAATTTTTATGCCATAGGCCGTAATCTTACCGACGTTTTTGATACGTGTGGTAAAGACAGCAGCATGGTTTACTTGAACTTCAGCCGGCGCAATTTTTCGAATGGACAACGACGGTAATTGCTCACCTTCCATCGCAATTGTACCGGGTATGTTCTCTATTGGTGGAGCCAAGGTGTTTGAACGGAGCTCTCCGGAACCGAAGTCACCAGTTGGATCCAAGGCCGGCAGCGTCGTCAGTGGTTGTAACTGAGAGTCGATTACTGCTGGCGTTGTGGGGAATTCAAGTCCAGCGACTGGTCCAGTAACATCACCAAGATTGTTAGTTGTGGCAGGTTGGCTAAGATCGACTGTCGCGTCAGAATTCACAACCGTGGTATCATCTAAAGTTGGGATAATAGGCGGAGCGTTTGCTAATTCAAAATCATTCGAATTTACGTTGGCGCTGAGATTACTTTCTGATGGAAGCTCAGTAGGGTCACCAATGGAAAAATCCGGCGTTGGCGGGACCGAGTTATTAGTACCTTCATCATCCCCAATGCTAAATGACGTTGCATCGTCACTACTATCAAGAGGTGCAGGAAGGGGGTTATTGATGACAAAACTATCACTATCCGAAGCAGTATCTACAGTTAGTACTGATTCTGCGGCAAGTTGAAAATCGCCATCACTGCCATCGTTTCCAGTTGCCCC
>Ga0315334_10000362_pt1 | contig 27823 bp, 29 predicted proteins | sample M150034915metaG_FD_205555 | JGI IMG/M metagenome (GOLD analysis project Ga0315334, IMG submission 205555) | Ammonia-oxidizing marine archaeal communities from Monterey Bay, California, United States - M1 500m 34915 | ecosystem: Environmental > Aquatic > Marine > Intertidal zone | place: USA... | reverse complement strand
CGTGCTGCTGAGGCGGAGCTTGGCTGGCCGCTGCCAGAGGATCTGAGTGAAGCCCAGCTGGAGCAACGGCTGTTCCCGCCACCACCGGATCTGCCGGCACAGGCCCGAGGCATTCCGGATTGGAAGCAGACGAAAGCCCGATCCTCAAGGATATGCAGCGGGTGGTGGAAGCCCACCACGACCACCGCCCAGACGCCATGGTGCGTGTCGCCCTGGCGCCCTGCTCGCCGTTTACCGTAACCACCGACCTGATGCGCGAAGCCGCCACCATGGCCCGGTCCCTGAAGGTGGGCCTGCACACCCACACGGCGGAAAACTGGAAGGATGTGGCCTTCAGCAAGGAACGCTATGGCATGACACCCACGGAGTTCACCGAGGACGTGGGCTGGGTGGGCGATGATGTCTGGCATGCCCACTGCGTCCACCTGGACCAGCCGGGCATTGCCCTGTTCGCCCGTACTGGCACCGGCGTTGCCCATTGCCCCTGTTCCAACATGCGCCTGGCCTCCGGCATCGCGCCGGTGAGGAAAATGCTGGATGCCGGCGTCAAGGTCGGCCTGGGCGTGGATGGCAGCGCCTCCAACGACACCGGCAACCTGCTGGACGAGGCCCGGCTGGCGATGCTGTCGGCACGTGTCAGGGAACAGAACCCCGGTGACATGACCGCACGTGAAGCCCTGCGCATGGCCACCCGTGGCGGCGCCGAGGTTCTGGGACGGGGGGATGCCCTGGGCCGTATCCAGCCGGGCTATTGCGCGGACATCGTGGCGTTCCGTACCGATGACATCGCCATGGCCGGGGGCCAGAGCGATCCGCTGGCCTCGCTGGTGTTCTGCACGCCGCCCCGGGTGGACTGGAGCATCATCAACGGTCGCGTGGTGATCGAGGAAGGACAACTGCTGACCCGGTCACTGCCCCATATTATTGAGGAGCAGAACCGGATGGCGGCGAGTCTGGCAGGCTAACGGGCTTTGAGATGATGGTAGCCCCGATCAAAGTAGACGAGGCTGCCCGAGTCCTCCCGCTGACGGACGCCGGCCACTTCGCAGAACAGGATGTCATGGGTACCGACGTTGACCCGTTTGCTGATGGTACAGTCGAAACTGACCAGGGCGTCTTCAAGCACTGGCGCCCCGGTCACCGACTGTTCCCAGGTGGCGGCCGCAAAGCGTTCCTCCATGGAACTCTTGCCGCCAAACAGGTTTGACAGATCAGACTGGGTATCCGTCAGCGTGTTCACGCACAGAGCATCGTTGCGACTGAAGACATCGTAAACCGACGCACCGCGATTCAGGCACACCAGCAGGGTCGGAGGTTCATCGCAGACACTGCAGACGGCGGTGGCGGTAAAGCCTGCCCGTCCACCGGGGCCGTCCGTCGTCACCACGTTGACCGCGGCCGCCAGGGTCGACATGGCATCCCGGAAACTCTGCTTGTCCACCCGCGGTGGCATGGTCAGTACCTCACTTATTGAGTGCTGTGCTTTCATGATGCGCTCCTTCTCAGGCCAGGCGACAGGCGTCGTCGAATGCCAGACGCGGCAGCCGGCCGTAGAGTTTGTCAGTGTCCCCGTAACCGAGGTTGATCAACAGGTTGACCTTCCAGGTCGTGCCCGCAAAAAAGGCTTCATTGACTTTGCCCGGATCGAACCCGGACATGGGGCCGGTATCCAGCCCCATGGAACGGGCCGCCAGAATCAGGTAGGCCGCCTGCATGGCACTGTTGCGAAAGGCCGTTTCATAAGCCATTTCCGGACTGCTGGTAAACCAGCTGCGGGCATCACCGTGGGGAAACAGGTCCGGCAGCTTTTCATAGAACTGCTCGTCGTAGGCCACAATCACCGTGACCGGCGCACTCATGGTTTTGTCCCGGTTGCCGCTGGACAGGCACGGCTCCAGAGCCGCCTTGCCCTCGGAGGTACGAACGAAGACAAAGCGAGCCGGGCCGCAGTTGGCGGAGGTGGGCCCCATCTTCACCAGATCGTAGAGCTGGCGAAGGTCGTTATCGTTAATTGGCCGGTCCTGCCAGCCATTGTGGGTGCGCGCCTCGGTGAACAGTTGACCGAGGGCCTGGTTATCCAGTGTCTGGCTCATAGGGCCTCCTGTGTCCTGATCGATTCTGTGGGTAACCGGTGACGCTGGAGATGGACCAGCAGCAGGGCGTTCACCCGTTCCGGTTCGGTTACATTGACGGCGTGGCCACCAACCGGCAGCAGTCTCACGCTGGCATTGGGCAGGCGCTGCGCCAACTCCTGGGAACAGCTCCAGGGCACCAGGGCATCGTCGCGACTGCCCAGTACCATCGCGTCGGTGCGGACCTTTGCCAGGTCAACCGCCGAGGGCTGCCAGGCCTGCAGCGCAGCCATCCGACGCAGCAGGTTGTCCCGGGGCGGGAAACTGGCCAGGGCGTGAGCGGACTCCTGTTCCAACCACTCACTGTTCTCTGCAATCCACACCGGCGGATACAGGAACAGCGGTTGGGCTTCCAGGTAGGCCGCGGGCCCCGCTTCATCAAGCAGGGTCCGCCTCACCGAGAAACACCGACGGGTATGGGCATTGGGTGACGCCCAGGCATTGATCAGGAACAGACTGCCAACCCGCTCCGGCGTCCGGCGCGCCAACTCGATACCGATCAGGCCACCGAGGGCATGGCCCACCAGATGTACCCGACCGGCGTCTGCCGTAACCAGCATCGCTTCCAGCTCATCCGCCATATCGGCCACGGTGTAATACTCGGGTATCTCACCACCGCTGCGACCGGTGCCGAAATGGTCATACACCAGCACCCGATATCGCTCCCTGAGAGCCGGCAACTGGGACTCCCAGTAGTGCCCGGAACCTCCCAGGCCGGCACTGAGCACCACGGTCTCACCATCGGCGGGACCCTGGCTTTCCCAGTAAAGGATCGGTGCGCTCTTGCTCATCCCTTCCCCACGTGCGCAATACTGGCGATTTCCACCAGGGCGTCCGGCTTTACCAGACCACACTGGATGCAGTAGCGGGCCGGCTTCTCGCCGGGGAAGTACTCGGCATAGACCTTGTTGACCGCCCCATAATGGGCCCAGTCGGTGACCATGATCATGTTGAAGGTGACATCGTCCATGGTGCCGCCGGCGGTTTCGACAACCCCCTTGATGGTCTCCAGCACATGACGGGTCTGGGCCTCGGGGTCGCCCACATGGACCACATTGTTGTCCTTGTCGAACGGCAGGGTGCCGGCAACGTAGACGATGCCATCAGCCATGGATCCAGGCACGTAAGGGGCCAGCGGCTTGCCGCTGCCTTCTGGAATAATGGAAGTCTTGGGCATGATGAACTCCTTGGATTATGCAGTGGTCGTTTGCGATGGTTGGCTTTCAGCGGCGTTGGCCGCCTGCGAGAAGGTTCGGCAGAAGTCCTCGGTGGAAGACACCCAGCCAAAGAAGGTCTCGATGTTGTAGAGCGCCGCCTGCTGGATGTAGTCCGGTCCGGCCTGGTGGGTGGCATCCGCCAGCACGACACCGAAATATTCCAGGAAGAAGCCATCCCTCAGGGTGGATTCCACGCAGACATTGGTGGCAATGCCGGTGAACACCAGGTTGCGGATACCACGGCTGCGCAGGATGCTGTCGAAGGGCGTGTTGAAGAACCCACTGTAGCGGGGCTTGGGAATGACAATGTCACCGTCCCGGGGCTGCAGCTCATCCACCAGGTCATAGTCCCAGGTGCCCTTGGCCAGCAGGCTGCCGCTCAGTTCCGGCTCCCGCCGCATGGTCTTCAGGGCGTTGGACTTGTACCAGTTGGGCGATCCCGGCCCGCCGGCTTCCACATACTCCGGATCCCAGCCGTTCTGGAAGAAGATCACCGGCATACCCGCGGCACGGGCCGTGGCAATAGCCCTCTGGATCTGCCGGATTACCGGTCCGGTGGCGGATACATCGAAACCGGCCCGGTCGAGGTAGCCGCCGATGGTGGAATAGGCGTTCTGCATGTCCACGACCACCAGTGCAGTTTCGCTGGCCCGCATATGTAACGGCTCGGGTTTTCCGGGCAGCGCCAGTGCAGGCTCGGAACCGGTATTCAGGGCATAGCCGGACTGCTCCGTTGCGATACTCATACCGCCGGCTCCAACTGCTCATTCACATGGGCACGGCTCTTCATCAGCGGCTGGATATGCTGGCCGAAGTCTTCCACACCCTTCACGAAGTCATCGAAGGTGAGCATGACGCCACTGGTGCCTTCCACCGTGGCCACCTCATCCAGCATGCGAGCAACGGTTTCGTAGGAGCCCACCAGGGTGCCCATGTTGATATTCACCGCCGAGGTGGGATCCGCCATCTGGCGAACGTTGGTATCGGACTTCGAGGTCTTGTCTGCGGCGCCCTGCTCGCCCAGCCAGGCGATGGCCTCTTCATCAACGCCTTCCTTGTACCACTCCCAGCGCTCGCGGGCCTCTTCATCGGTTTCCGCCGCAATGATCATGAACAGCGCCACGGAACTGACCTCACGACCGGCCTCGGCGGTGGCCTTGACCAGACGTTCCACGGTGGGCGCAAAGGCGGTCGGCGTATTCACGCCCTTGCCGAAGCAGAAATTGTAGTCGGCGTATTTGGCGGTGAAGGCCATGCCCGCCTCACTCTGACCGGCACAGATCACCTTCATGTCGGCCTTGGGGATCGGGCTGACCCGGCAGTCCTCCATCTGGAAGTGCTCACCCTTGAAGTCACTGCGACCGGTGGCCCATAACTCGCGCAGCACCTGGGCATATTCGCCGAGGTACTGGTAGCGGGTGCCGAAGAACTCATCCCCCGGCCACAGTCCCATCTGGGAGTACTCCGGCTTCTGCCAGCCGGTCACCAGGTTGATGCCGAAACGGCCATCGGAGATTGAATCGATGGTGGAGGCCATCCGTGCCACGATGGCTGGCGGCATGGTCAGGGTGGCAGCGGTGGCGAACAACTGGATCCTGCTGGTAACTGCCGCCAGTCCGGCCATCAGCGTGAACGACTCCAGGTTGTGCTCCCAGAACTCGGTTTCACCGCCGAAGCCCCTCAGCTTGATCATCGACAGGGCGAAGTCGAATCCATAGTGTTCGGCCCTCTGCGTCACCTCCTTGTTCAGTTCGAAGGTCGGCATGTACTGGGGCGCATTGCGCGAGATCAGCCAGCCGTTGTTGCCAATGGGTATGAAGATTCCGACGTTCATCTGTGTCCCCTCGGGTTGCCAGTAGGAAGGTGGACTCGAAGATCCCGCCCACCAGTGTCAACGAGTCGATTGCATAATATTGACCAGAATCATTTTTTATTTTTATTTTCAAAAGCTTGCTGAATTCACTCTGATTTTTTCAGACCATTTGGTCCGATTTAGAGCACTTGGTTTGTGCGGCGCGTGCATTTTTGGGGCAGGTCAGGGCAATCACCACAGACACCTTTCCAGCGGACGTTCCGGTGCTAGAATGGGCCGGCCATTTACCCAGAGGAGGATTCAGTGAGCGCCATCAGACGAGGCAAGGAGCCAGCAAAGGCCAGCAAGCGAAAGCCCCAGCGTGTCCCCACGGCGGCGTCGCTGAACCGGCGGATGCGTCACACCGAAAAGAAGAGGAGCGCGATACTCGAGGCCGCCCTGGCCACCTTTTCCCAATACGGCCTGCACGGCGCGAGTATCGACCAGATCGCCAGTCGGGCCGATGTGTCCAAGACCAACCTGTTCTATTACTTCAGCAACAAGGAAGAGCTGTACACCAGTGTGCTGAGTTATCTGCTGGACCTGTGGCTACAGCCACTGATAGCCTTTACCGAAGAGCAGGACCCCATCGACGCGATCAGGGACTATATAAGGGTGAAGCTGGAGTTCTCGCGGGATCATCCGGCGGAATCCCGGCTGTTCTGCATGGAAGTAATGCAGGGGGCACCGTTGCTGCTGAATCAACTTCAGCAGCCTCTCCATGACCTGGTGGAAAACAAGGTTACTGTGATCCGGTCCTGGATCGAGCAGGGCCGGCTCGCCCCCATTGAGCCCTACCACCTGATCTTTTCCCTCTGGGCGACCACCCAGCACTACGCCGACTTTCGGGTACAGGTTGAGGCCGTGGCCGGCAGGACACTGGATGATCCCGATTTTTTCCAGGAAACACTGACCAGCCTGGAGAAGCTTGTCCTCGATGGGGTGAGACCGCGCAACTGACGCCCCCCTGGCCGGCGCTGGCACACCTCCGGGCGACACCTCTTCCGGAAGGTTTTCAGTGCTTCACCCTTCAACCCGGTTCCCGCCACCTGAAGCCCGCCCTCAATCTGTGCCTATCTTCAAACCATACGCTCTAACTTGGACCATTTGATCCACATCAAAAAGAAAAAAATTTGTAACCTGCTGTTTTAAAAGGCACACCTAAAGTGGCACGTTTTCTGCTTTGCCCTCCGGCAGGCGAGATAGGTCCCTATTAGGCTGTGGCCTGACCCGACTCTCGCAACAATTGACCTGTGACGAGGGCATTCGCAATGAAGCTGCAACACGTACCAACCATTGATCTTGGCCCCTACTTCGAAGGTTCCCCGGAAGGCAAACAGCAAGTGGCCGAATCGGTTGACCAGGCCTGCCGGGACATCGGCTTCCTGGTGATCACCAATCACGGCATTCCCCGGGAGCTGGTGGAACGCGTCTACAATCTGAGCCGACGGTTCTTCGATCAGCCCATGACCGAGAAGCGCAAGGCCGACCGCCCAAGACCGGACATGGTCCGCGGCTACAGCGCCGTTGCCGAGGAGAGCCTGTCATACTCCCTGGAAGAGGCCGCACCCGGGGACCTGAAAGAGTCCTTCTCCATCGGCCCGGTCGGGGTACCGGACGACGACTACCACCTGGGGCCAGCGGCGGGGCCGCACTTCGCCCCCAATGTGTGGCCCGAAACCATCGACGGATTCCGCGACGCCTACTGCGACTACTTCGAGGCCATGAGCGACCTGGCCCGCTCGCTGATGCGCATCTTCGCCCTGGCCCTGAAGCTGGACGAGCATTTCTTCGACGACAAGATCGACAGGGAAATCAGCATGCTGAGAACCCTCAGCTACCCCAATATGGGCACCAATATCGAAGAGGGACAGATGCGGGCCGGCGCCCACAGTGACTACGGCAGCCTCACCATCGTCAAACCGGATGACTCCCCGGGCGGGCTTCAGGTGTGCAACCAGAACGGTGACTGGGTGGATGTCCCCTATGTCGAGGATGGCTTCGTGGTGAACATCGGCGAGCTGATGATGCGCTGGACCAACGACCAGTGGATCTCCACCCTGCACCGGGTGGTCAACCCGCCGCTGGATGCCAGTGCCACCCATCCCCGGCAGTCGATCGTGTTTTTTCACCAGCCCAACTACGACGCCATCATCGAGTGCCTGCCCAGTTGCCTGAAGGACGGCGAGGGTCCGCTCTACCCGGCGGTCAGTTCAGGCGATCACCTGAAGTCCAAGTTCGTCAAGCAGACCACCTTCGGTGGCAGCAAACAGGAGGTGGCCTGATTTGAGCACCCTGTCCTACGTCAACGTGTTTGCCGAAAACATCGAGGCCCTCAGTGGTTTCTACCGGGACCTGTTCGGGTTCCGGGAGATTCCGGAAATCCGCTCCCCCATCTTCCGGGGGCTGGATACCGGCCGTTCCTGCATCGGCTTCAATGCCCTGGACGCCTATGAACTGCTCAAGCTGGAGGACCACGCCGCTACCAAAGGCTGCAAGTTCCTGCTCAACATCGACGTCGACAGCAAGGACGAGGTGGACCGCTTCGTGCCCGACGCCGTGGCCGCCGGTGCCACCCTCGTCAAGGATCCCTACACCACCTATTACAACTGGTACCAGGCCGTGCTGCTGGACCCGGAAGGCAATGTATTCCGCATCAATCACATGATGTAAACCGCCCCACCCAACCAAAGGAAGTACCCACAATGAGAAATCTCATACTCAGTACCTGTCTCGCGCTGGCCAGTTTCTTTGGCCTGGTAAATACCGTTGCTGCCGAAGGCCTGACCCTCGACGGGCCGCCCAAGGTGGCCATGCTCTACATTTCGCCCACCAACGATGGTGGCTGGACCCAGGCCTTCGAGGAGGCCCGTCAGCGCCTGGAGGACGACCTGGACATCAAGATCCAGTACGTGGAGAGCGTTCCCGAGACCGCATCGGCAATCCGGCCAGCGGTCGAGCGTTTCATTCAGCGCGGCGCCAATATCATCATCGGTACGGCGTTCGGCTATTCCGACACCTTCATGTCCCTGTCCGAAGACTACCCGGACGTGGCCTTCCTGAACGGTTCCGGCACCACCAACGGTCCCAACCTGCTGTCGTTCTATGGCCGCACCTATGAGAGTCAGTATCTCTGCGGCATGGCCGCCGGCGCGGCATCGGAAACCGGCAAGCTTGGCTTCGTCGCCGCCAACCCGTTTGGCCAGGTGAACTGGACCATCAACGCCTACGCCATGGGGGCCCGTGAGATTAACCCCGATGCCACCGTTACCGTGGTCTACACCGGTGCCTGGAACGATCCTTCCAAGGAACGCTCCGCCACCAAGGCCCTGATCGACCAGGGCGCCGATGTCATCGGCCAGCACGTGGACACCCCCACCCCGCAGCTGGTCGCCCAGGAAAACGGCGTCTACGGCACTGGCCATCACCGGGATTTCCGTGAGTTTGCACCGGAAGCCACTGTCTGCTCGTCCGTCTGGGTCTGGGACCGCTTCCTGAAAACCGAGCTGGAGAAGATCATTGCCGGCAACTGGGTCCCCCGTAGCAGCGGTGCGCTGCTGTCCATGGAAGAGGGCGGCACCGACATCGCCTGCTGCGGCCCCAACATCACCGAAGATGAGGAAGCCCGGATCATGGCGGCCCGTGAAAAGCTGATGAACGGTGAGCTGGACATCTACGCCGGCCCCCTGAGCGATCAGGACGGCAATGTGAAAGCCGCCGACGGAGAAACCATCCCCGACGGTGAGCTCTGGCAGATGGACTGGTTCGTTGACGGGGTCATTACGCAGCAATGAGTAAACAGAACGCGATCCAGCTGAAAGGCGTCAACAAGACCTTCGACGGTTTCAGGGCCCTTGCCTACGCCGACTTTACCGCCAGGTGGGGCGAAGTCCACGCCCTGCTGGGGGAAAACGGCGCCGGAAAGTCGTCCCTGATGAACATCGTGGCCGGCCTCTATGGCCCCGAAGGCGGATCGCTGTTCATTGACGACAACCCGGTCAAGCTCCGCGGCCCCAAGGAGGCCGCGAAACTCGGCATCGGCATGGTGCACCAGCATTTCAAGTTGGTGACACCCTTCACCGTGGCCGAGAACATCCTCCTCAACCTGGGGCACATCCAGACCAGCGGGCTATACCGGGAGCGCCTGCGCCGGGTGTCTGATGACATCCGTGCCATGGCCGACCGCATCGGGTTCGATATCGACCCCGATGCCCCCATTCATCAGCTCTCCATCGCTGAACAGCAGCGGGTGGAGATCCTCAAGGTGCTGTTGGCGGGCGCCAAGGTGCTCATCCTCGACGAGCCCACCGCCGTGCTTACCGAAGAGGAAGCCGAGCGCCTGCTGACCACCGTCCGGGGCTTCGCCCGTGAGGGCGCCGCCGTCATCCTGGTCACCCACAAGATGAACGACGTGCTGCGTTATGCGGACCAGGTCACCATCATGCGCGGCGGCCGCACCATCACCAGCCTCAGGCCCGATTCGGTATCAGTGGACGAACTGGTCCGTCTGACGGTAGGCGAATCCACCACCAACGCCGACCAACCCAGTGCCAACCGGACACCCGGTGAGCCCTACCTTCGGGTCAGTGACCTGACCAGCACCGGCGGTCGCCGGGCCCTCAATGGACTGGACCTGACCCTGAACCGGGGCGAGATCTATGGTATCGCCGGTGTCGGTGGCAACGGCCAGAGCGAACTGGCCAATGCCCTGATGGGCATACCGGAACCGGTACAGGGCGAGATGGAAATCATCGGCGAAGGCTACCTTGCCGATCTGGACGCCGACCGTCGCCGCGTCCTGGGCATTGCCTCGATTCCGGCGGACCGATACGGCTCCGCCCTCGCCGGCCCGCTGTCCATCGCCGACAACTTTGCCCTGGGCGACATCCACTCCGGTCGCTATGGCCCCTTCTGGTACCTGAAGACCCGGGCCATTGAAGCGGATGCCGCCGAGGCGGTTCGCCAGTTCGATGTTCAGGGTGTCCGCTCACTGAAACAGAAGGCGGCCCTGCTGTCCGGCGGTAATGCCCAGAAACTGGTGATCGCCCGGGAGTTCAGTCGCCCGCCCCGGCTGGTGCTCGCCCACAGCCCCAGCCGGGGCCTGGATGTGAAGGCCACCGAAGCCGTCCGCGAACGCCTGCGCGCCGCCAGGGACGATGGGGCTGCGGTCCTGCTGATCAGCGAGGACCTGGACGAAGTCATGGCCATGGCCGACCGGATCGGGGTGATGTCCGCCGGTCGCATCGTGGCCGAATTTTCCCAGCCGGCCGACCGTCAGGCCATTGGACAAGCCATGGTGAATCATGTCTGAACTTTCATTACGACGCCCGCTGATGAACCGCCGGTATACCCTGGAAGTGCGCCAGCAGATGGCCTGGCCCTGGCAGGCGCTGATCCTGACGGTTTCGCTGATCCTGGGCCTGCTGATCTCCGGTGCCATCCTGGTGTGGGCCGGCGTGCCTGCCGGCGAACTGTTGAACGAATTTGTCTTCCTGACCCTGTTCGATGCCCAGAGCCTGAAAGCGGTCCTGTTTCAGGCATCACCGCTCATTATGGTGGGCCTGGCCGGCTGCCTGGCATTCCGCGCCAAGTTCTGGAACCTGGGGCTGGAAGGCCAGATGATCTTCGGGGCCATCGGCGCCACCGCCATCACCATGTGGGAAATCGGCAGCCCCGCCATGCGCCTGCCGCTGATGATCATCGCTGCTATGGTTTGTGGCCTGTTGTGGTCGGTGGCTCCGGTGCTTCTGCGGTTGAAGCTGCAGGTGAACGAGATCGTCTCGACACTGATGCTCAACTACATCGCCATCAACTTCCTGCTGCACCTGATGTACGGCGCCTGGAAGGATCCCAAGGATGCGTTCCCCTATTCCCCGAAGTACGAGAGCTTCGAGTTGCTGCCGGACCTGGCCAATGGCCTGAGCCTGTCGATCCCCATCGCGATAGGTACCGCCCTGCTGGTGCTGTGGTTTGTGGGCATTTCCCGTGGCGGCCTGTATCTGCGCTTTGTGGACAAGAGCCCCCAGGTGGCGCGCGCTGTCGGTGTACCGGTGGCCCGCACCATCCTGCTGGCGGTGCTGTTCTCCGGCGCCCTGGCAGGCCTCGCCGGGCTGATGGTCGCGGCGGGACAGGAAGGCAGGCTGACTCACTCCTTCTACGTGGGCTACGGGTTCTCCGGCATCCTGATCGCGTTCCTGGCCCGCAACAACCCCATTGCCGCCACCTGCGCCGCTCTGCTCATCGCCACCCTGTTTGTGGCCGGGCGCAGCCTGCAGGTGTTCTACCAGATTCCCTTCGCCATGGTGCAGCTGATCCAGGCGGTACTGGTGATCTGCGTGGCGTCATCCGACTTCTTTATCCGTCACCGCATTCGCCGCGTACAGGTGGGAGACTGACCATGGACCTGATTACAAGCTGGATCGGCAATATCCCCGAATTCGCCGTGCCCTTCGCCCTCGCCGCCCTGGGGCTGATCATTACCGAGAAATCCGGTGTCCTCGCCCTGGGCGCCGAGGGTCTGATGCTGGTGGGCGCCGTCGCGGGTATTGGCGCCTACCTGACCTTTGAACAGAACGCCGTCGCGTTGATCATGGCCATGGTGGCCGCCAGCGTGGTGTCCCTGCTGTTTGCGCTGATGGTGCTGGTGATGCGTATCAACCAGGTCATTTCCGGCCTGGTACTGGTGTTCTTCTGCCAGGGCCTGAGCACCCTCTTCGGCACCCTGATGGGGTGGACCAACCAGCCGGTTCCGGGGCTGGGAGCCATTGCCCTGTGGCCGTTGTCGGAACTGCCGTATGTGGGCCGGTTATTCGTACAGAATATCGTCGTCTACCTGACGCCACTGATCTTCCTGATGGCCGTCTGGGCACTTTACCGGTCAACACCGGGGCTGCGGCTGCGAGCGGTGGGGGAGAACCCCCAGGCGTCGGATGCAGCGGGCATCCCCGTGCTGGGCTACCGTCTTGCCGCCATCGTGGTGGGCGCCGCCCTGATTGGCCTGGCCGGGGCCTTTATCTCCGTGTTAAGCACCAAGCTGTGGATCGCCAATATGACCGGCGGTCGCGGCTGGATTGCCGTCGCCCTGGTGATCTTCGCCCGCTGGTCGCCGTGGAAGGCCCTGGCCGGCGCCATACTGTTCGGGTGCATTGAAGCGCTGATTCCGCAACTGGCGGCCTCCGGCATCAAGCTGTCCCAGTACTTTGTGTTCATGGCGCCCTACGCCATCACCCTGGGCGTGATGATCTGGGTAGCCATTGGCAAACGGGATACCAGCAGCCAGCCTGGTGCGCTGGGGGCGCCCTTTATCCGCGAGGAGCGCACATGACGGGCACTTTCGGTTCCCACAGCAACACCTTCAGGAGACAACCTTGAACAAGACCGCTTTTATCACTGGCGCCACCTCCGGCTTCGGAGCCGCTACCGCCCGCCGGTTTGCCCGCAATGGCTGGTCCGTGGTCATCAGCGGGCGCCGGGAAGATCGTCTGCGGGCCCTGGCCGACGAGCTTGGGTTCCTGGTTCCCGTTCACCGTCTCGTGCTGGATGTCCAGGACGCGGCGGCGGTTCAGCGCGCTGTTGCCTCGCTGCCCGGCAAGTTCCAGACCGTTCACACGCTGGTCAACAACGCAGGCCTCGCACTGGCGCCGGATACCATACAGAGTGTTGAACTGGCGGATCTCCACACGATGATCAACACCAATATCACCGGTCTGGTGAATGTCACCCATACGCTGCTGCCCCATCTGATCCGGACCGGGGCCGGTGCCACCATCATCAACATCGGCTCCACCGCCGGCGAATGGCCCTACCCCGGCAGCCATGTCTATGGCGCCACCAAGGCCTTCGTGAAACAGTTTTCCTATAACCTGCGCAGCGACCTGCAGGGCACCGGCGTGCGAGTCACCGACCTGGCCCCGGGCATCGCCGAGACGGAGTTCTCGGTGGTCCGCAATAACGGTGACCAGTCCGCCGCGAAAACAGTCTATGAAGGTACGGTGCCGCTCAGTGCCCGGGATGTGGCCGAGCAGGTTCTCCATATCGCCAACCTGCCGGAGCACATCAATATCAACCGGGTGGAAATGGTGCCGGTAAGACAGGCCTGGGGGCCTTACGCCATCCACCGGGACACACCCACGGAACGGGAGGTCTGAGTCATGCCACAACTCCAGCAACCCTGGCCATTACGCCCGGACCGGACCGCCCTGGTAATCGTGGATATGCAGAAGGTGTTCTGCGAGCCACAGGGCAGCCTGTACGTGCCATCTACCGAGGCCATTGTTCCCCGCATTCAGGAACTGGCCGCTGCCTGTCGCGGCGTCGATGTGCCGGTCATCTTCCTCCGGCACATCGTTCGTGGTGACGGCAGTGATACCGGTCGCATGCGGGACCTGTACCCGGACGTGGACCAGGTGCTGGCCCGAAACAACCCTCAGGTTGAGATTATTGATGAGCTGACGCCTCAGCCTGGCGATATTGTGGTGGACAAGCTGTTCTACAGTGGTTTCCACGGCACCGACCTGGATACCGTACTGCGTTCACGGGACGTGGACACCCTGATGGTCTGCGGCACCGTTACCAACGTCTGCTGCGACACCACCATCCGTGATGCCGTGCACCGGGAGTACAAAGTGATTGCCATCAGCGATGCCAGCGCCGCCATGCCCTACCCGGACCTGGGCTGGGGTGCCGTGTCGGCGGAGGAAGTACAAAAGGTGGCCCTGACCACCTTTGCCTACGAATTTGGTGAGGTAACCACCACGGAAGAGGTGATGGCACGACTGCGCCAGTCGTTGTCCTGACAGAAACGAGGAGGACATCCTGTCCAGTGCCTGAAAGCCACCGAGATCGGCCACACTGCCGACGCCCTGCCCTAACAACCGGTCACTACGAAAACAGAGGCCGACGGTGACCGCAGACTGATCGCCTTCCACGCCCCTGGTCCGGTACCATGGCCACGGTTATAGCCCGTACCCATGTCACCTGCCAAGGAGCCCCCAGTGGAGACCGCTTACTCAGAACACCCCTCCATGTTCCGCAACAACCCGGTGGGGTTCATCCTCGCCGTGCTGCTGATACCGGTTGCGGTAGGCATCCTGATCCTGTTGTGGTGGTACCTGAAGTGCAAGTCCACCAAACTGGAATACGCAGGCAATGACCTGATCCTCGAGAAGGGGCTGCTGAGCAAGGACCGCACGGAACTGAACGTGGGGCGTATCCGCACCGTCAATGTCTACCAGTCCTTCTTCAACCGGATTTTCGGTGTTGGTCGCATCTCGATCTACACCGCTGGTGATGAACCGGAGATCAATGTTGCCGGCCTGCCCCGCCCCCACGACCTGCGGGACCTGATCAAGTCCCACCAGGGCGCCTGACCATGAGCGGCAAGCGCGAGATCCGGGACCGCCGGGAAGCCAGGATGCTGGCCATCGTACTGGTGGTATTGCTGGCAGTGCTCGGCGTGGGCCTGCTGCTTTATGCCCCCGCGCTGGCGGAATTCAACGAGGCTTACCTGGCCCCCGGGGTCGATCTGAAGGAATCGGCGGTGATCGCCTTCTTCACCACCGTTGTGGTGCTGATCATCTTCGCCATCGCCGCCGGCGATGGCCTGATCGGCGAGCTGCAGTTCATGCTGCTGGGTTTCTTCGCGTTCTTTGTGGTGCTGTGGTTGCTGATTGCCTGGATTTTCTGAGTCCCCGCCAATCCACAACCCATACTCCCGTCACACCTTGTCGTCTGCGCCCCGGTGGTCATAGGTGGCATTCAGCCGTGAGGCCAGGTACTCCGCGCAGGTAACCGGCTCGTATTTCGGCGTCTCATCCTTCACGATCTCCCGCGGATCCACCACCGAATCCGGGCTCACTTCCAGGAAGAAGGCGATGGAGTAGCGCTCCTTCGCCGGTGGCCGCACCCGGTGGGGAGTGGACACGTAGGTGTCGTTGCTCCAGCGCATCAGGCAGTCGCCGATATTGCACACGAAGGCCCCCGGCACATGGGGCGCCTGTATCCACTCCCCCTGGCGGTTCAGCACTTCCAGCCCCGCCACTTCGTCCGTCGCCAGGATGGTGACGTTGCCATAGTCGCTGTGGGTTCCGGCGGCGCCGTCCTCCCGGTCGAGCTTGCCGGCACTGGGCGGGTACCGCAGCATGCGCAGGGTGGCGATGGGCAGGGTCAGGTGACCCGTGAAAAAATCCTCCTCCAGCCCCAGGTCCAGGCTGAAACCCCGGTGGATGGTCCGTCCCAGCTCCAGGCAGTGGTTGAAGTAGTCCAGCGCCTGCTCGCGCCAGCCGTTGATGGGCGGCCAGAAGTTCACGCCCCGGAAGGGCTTACCCGCCAGCACGTCCGGGTGATCCGCCGGGAAGTCGGTGCCGATATTGAAGGCCTCCTTCATGTCGGCCCCGGACTCCGGGTTCAGCTTCTCGTCCGCCATGGCCACGTAGCCCCGGTTGTGGGGCGAGCGCTTGATGGACAGCGGCTCCTTGTCCTCCGCCGGTAGCGCGAAAAGTTGCTTCGCCAGGTCAAAGGCCCCCTGGCAGACCTCATCCGGAATGCCATGGTCGGTGACGTAGAAGAAGCCCACCTCACGGCAGGCACGGCCCAGCTCGGCGGCTGTGGACTGTCGTTCAGCCGGGTCGTCGCTGCGCAGGCCGGCCAGGGAAATAATGGGAAGTGATGACATGGGGTTACTCCAGACTGTTCTCGTGTTCAAACCATGGACGTTCGGGTATGGGAAAGTTTCCTGCAGGCCTCGTGGAGGGCCAGCCCCTGGTGCTGGGCCTCGGCGATCACCATTCCGCCGCTGACCAGCGTGGCATCACCGTTATCGATCAGCCGGCAGCCATCCACCCAGACACCGGAAACGTTGGCGCTGCCGGCGGCAAACACCAGGTTCCACAGCAGGTTGCCACCCTGTTCATCGACACTAACCGGGGTCAGGTTGGCCTGTTCCAGGTCCAGTAACAGCAGGTCCGCCTTCTTGCCCTTCTCCAGCGAACCGATCTCGTGGTCCAGGCCCAGGGCTTTGGCACCATTAATGGTCGCCATGCGCAGGATCTGGTCGGCGGGGAGTGCGGTAGCATCCAGCCGGGTGGCCTTCTGGATCAGAGAGGCGAACTTCATCTCCTCGAACAGGGTCAGGCTGTTGTTGCAGACCGGCCCGTCCGTGCCCAGCCCCACGGTGACACCCGCCGCCAGCATTTCTGGCACCGGCGCCACTCCGCTGGCCAGCTTGGCGTTGCTCACCGGGCAGTGGGCGATGCTGGTACCAGTGTCCGCTACCCGGGCAATCTCGTCATTGTTCAGCCAGACACAGTGGGCCAGCAGGGTGCGCTCGCCAAGAATACCGTAGTGATCCAGCATCGCCAGGGATCGTCGCCCCAGCTCGGCGGTGACTGCCTGCTCCTCTTCCTTCTGCTCGCTGCAATGGGTATGGATGCCCACTCCGTATTCCCGGCTTAGCTGTGCTGCCTCGCGATAGGCGTCTTCGGTGCAGTAGAACAGGTGCTCCAGCCCCATCCACACGCGGATGCGGCCGCTTTGGGTCTCATGGTGGGAGCGGATCAGCCGGCGGTTCTCCTCCCGGGTGGAGAAGAAATCCTTGCCGGGGCGGTCCGCCACGTAGGGCGCCAACTGAACCCGCAGGCCCAGCTCGGCGGCGGCATCAGCACATCGGTCCATGTAGCGGAACATGTCCATCACGCAGGTGGTGCCGGACTGCAGCGCTTCCAGGTAACACAGGCGGGCCGAATGGTATGCGAATTCCTCGGTCATGGCCCGGTGCTCCAGTTGGTACCAGGGCAGCCACTCCATGAGCGGCATGTTCTCGGTCACGCCCCGCATCAGGCTGGAATGGGAGTGGCAGTCGACCAGCCCCGGCAACAGGGCATGGCCTCGCCCGTCGATAACCTCACAACCTTCGGGCAAAGTGACCGCCCGATCGTCCCCCACCTGGGTAATCACACCATCCTGCACCACCAGGGTGCCGTCCGGAATCACCCGATTATGGGGATCGACCGTGAAAATCGCGGCATGACGGATCGCAAAACCGGACATGGAAACTCCTGAAACTTCCTGACCAAATGATCAGTTTTTAAAGCAATCACTATGCCACGCTATCCGTCCGCCAGCCCCCTGATTCCGGCGCCCATCAATAAGGCCCGTATCGGGCATTGGCGCACCGTTAACGATCATCCGCTCACTCCGCGCACCACAACCTTCCAACTTACCTGACCGTATGCTCATCATTTTAAGGGAGATAACAAAACGCCAACAGTTCGTGGCATGCATCGTGCAAAACCGCTGTAAACACCCATTGACCCCCAACGCCCCGCCAGCCAGGGGTTACCCAAGGAGGCTGCATGATTACCGCGACACTCAGGCCAAGGCCAGCCAAGGACCCCACCGTCTTCTACGACAACCTGGCCCTGACCCTGACCGCCCGCCGGGACGCCCTTATCGGGTCCTCCAATACCGTCAACGGACGCCAACCGCTCGCCTGGGAGGAACTGGTCGAATGGCTCCGGTTCCAGTGCTGGTACCGTCGGCAGGAAACGGACATCATCGATTCCTGCTCTCCTTGCACACAGTCACAAGGGCTAACCGGCCGGTTGGCAGGTGCCCACTTTCGAGTTCCCTGTTTTTGTTGTTAGAGGGAGGCTATATGGCATTGGCAGGGATCAGGACGTTGGCAGTAACGGTTGCACCGGTGTCACCAACAGGGTTTCATCACAGTTGCCACCCGGCCCCTGGCGGTCCACCACCAGGTAGTCGGCATCCGCTTCCAGGGGGAGTAACGGCGCGTGCCAGGTGCCGGCGCGGTAGCTCAGGCCCTGGTCGCCCCGGGCCAGGAACACCCGGATGGCGGATTCGTCGAATTCCCCCGGCGGCGCCACCACCGCCAGGAAGGGCTGGTTGTTGAGGGGCACAAATGCCTGGCTGCCCAGGGGGTGGCGCTCCATCAGGGTGATCAGCAGAGGTTCCAGGGGCTGCCCCCGGAAGATCGACAGGATGGCCCGGGGATCATCGCCCAGCAGCTCCACACCGGCCAGGGCGTGGAACCGTTCGGTGCGGCCCTGGTTGATAAGGAACGCGTCGGCACCATCGGTATCGATCACCTCACCAAAGCGGGCGAACGCCTCCCGGGTCAGGGGCTCCGCGAAGATCTCCCGGGGCATGGTCATGACACCGGCTTCCCGAACAGTCGTACCCGGCTGACACCGCCATCCGGAATCATGTTGAAGCGGATATGGGTGATCGGCCCCAAGTCGTTCAGCTCACTGAATTCGTGGATGCTGTCCGCGGTCAGCGGCTGCTCCTCCATCAGTGTGTGCCAGAACATGCTCTGGGTGATCAGGGACTGGGGTGTCGCCGCGCCCTCCTGGACACAGGCGGCCTGGATTGAGCAGCCAGCCGGGAAATTGCCCTTGAAGTGAGCGGTGTCCACCTCGATACGCTCGGCAATACCCTTGTGGCCCAGGGCCAGGATGCACCAGTCGTTGCCCGGTTCACGGCGGCGGCGGGTTTCCCAGCCGTCGCCCATGTTGATCCCCCGGCCCGGGCGCAGCAGCTTGCGGGGCTCGCCGTAGTGGGCGTCGCTCCAGGCCTGGTCCACCTGGTCGGCGCCGTATTCCAGGGCCAGCAGGTTCAGGGACTCACTTGCTGCCAGGGCGGACCAGTCACAGAACGGCTTGCCGTACACCCGCAGCCGGGCCAGGCCGCCATCCGGGAAAATCTGCACCCGCACATGGGTGAAGGGCTGGTCGGAGGCGATCCCGCAGAAACGGTGGTCGTTGCCCTTCAGTTCCGTGGCCGGCACCAGTGGCTGCCAGTCGCTGTTTTCGTCCGGCTCCCCAGCCGGGCTGAAGCAGGCCTCCAGGGACGCCGCCGGGGGAAAGTTGCCGGTGAAGAAGCTGGTATCGAAATCCACCCCCATCAGCACGCCAGGAATCGCCAGGCGCACGATGCACCAGTCGTGGCCGGTGGTGCGTCGACGGCGAGTTTCCCAGCCGTCCATCCACTTGCCGTGGTCGTCGTAGCGGTCCGGGTAGAACACCGGCTGCTCCGGGTTCAGCATACGGTCCCGGGGGCCGAAGAATTCGTCGGTCACCTGGACCACTTCCGCGCCCAGGCTGCCATCCGCCAGGTTCAGGCCCTGGCGGGTAAAGTCGGGCCCCTCGACTATGGGGGCCACTACGGCATCAGTCATTCGTTGTCTCCGGGGTGATAGGGGTGCACCTGTTTCCAGTGGCGGGCGATATCGATTCGCCGGCACACCCACACCTGCTCATGCTGTTGAATATGGTCGAGGAAACGCTGAAGTGCACGGAAGCGACCGGGACGGCCGATTACGCGGCAGTGAAGACCCACTGACATCATTTTCGGGGATTCCGCGCCTTCCTCGTAAAGCACATCAAAACTGTCCTTCAGGTACTGGAAGAACTGCTCACCAGAATTGAATCCCTGGGGCGCGCAGAAACGCATGTCGTTGGCTTCCAGGGTATAGGGCACGACGAGGTGCGGTTCGTCGGCGCCGTCACGGGTGGTCACCGTGGTCCAGAACGGCAGGTCGTCGCCGTAATAGTCGCTGTCGTACTCAAAGCCGCCCTGCTCCACCACCAGTCGGCGGGTGTTGGGGCTATCGCGTCCGGTATACCAGCCCAGCGGCGGCTTGCCGGTCAGCCGGGTGTGCTGTTCGATTGCCAGCTCCATGTAGCGGAGCTCTTCGGACTCGCTCATGTCCTGGTAGTGGATCCAGCGCATGCCATGACAGGCAATCTCGTGACCATCGTCGATAAAGGCCTCTACCGCCTCCGGATTGCGGGCCATGGCCATGGTGACGCCGAAGATCGTCAGCGGCAGCTGCCGCTTGCGGAATTCCCCCAGGATGCGCCAGACCCCGGCGCGGGAGCCGTATTCATACAGTGACTCCATGCTCATGTGCCGGTCGCGATAGGCCTCAGCGCCAATGATGTCGGACAGGAAGGATTCGGAATACTCATCGCCGTGGAGCACGCAATTCTCGCCGCCCTCCTCGTAGTTGAGGACAAACTGGACGGCGACCCGGGCGTTGCCCGGCCATTGGGCATGGGGAGGATTCCTTCCATAACCCCGCATGTCCCTCGGATAAGTGTCGCATTGATTCATGTCGGTTTTTCCAGACCGCAGCCCCGCAGGATCACCTCGACGAGGAAATCGGCCGCATGGTCGAAGTCACGCTTCTCATACTCGGCCTTGTTTTCCACCATCAGGATCTGTACCTGGAAGTCAGCGTAATGTTGTGTGGATGACCAGATCAGGAAAATCAGCTGTACAGGATCCACCGGGGCCATGCGGCCGTCGTCGATCCACTGCTGCATGACCTCGGCACGACCGCGCACCCACTCCCGCATGTTGGTACGCAGGTGATCGAGCAGGAACGGCGCACCCTGAATGATTTCCATGGCGAACAACCGGGAAGCCAATGGATAGCGCCGTGACATCTCCACCTTGGTACGGATGAAGGTGGACAGGGCCACCGCCGGATCGTCTTCAGGCCGGATATCGGTGAACACCTTGTTCCAGCGCGCCAGGATGTCATCGAACATGGCGCTGTACATGCGCTTCTTGTTGCTGAAGTAGTACAGCACGTTGGATTTGGGCAAACCCGCCCGCTCCGCAATGTTCTGGATCGTGGCGCCCTTATAGCCGTGCTGGGCAAATTCCTGCTCCGCAGCCTGCAGGATCTTTTCCCTGTTTCGCTCCCGGATCCGCCCCGGGCGGTACTTGCGGCCATTGCCGGGATGCCCATTACGGGTGGGAGCGTCTGCGACTGGTTGCTTGGTCATTGGCTTCTCACTTGTTGTCCATTTGTTCAGGAATCCACCCTTTCCATTCCGATGGACTCCTGAAATGGATCAAAAGTGGAATTTCACCAATGCGCTGACAGAGCTCTGGGTGTCCATGACATTGTCGTCACCCACGCCGAACTTGTTGTTCCAGTACTGGTACTCAACACCGGCGTAGAGCTTGCCGGGCTCACCCCAGAAGTTGCTGACATCCAGCTTGATCTGCGGCGTGAACTGGAACTCTGAGGCGTGGTCAGCTTCGGCGGTGGACCAGTCAATGTAGCCATCGATCAGGAAGCGGGCAGGCCCGATCTCGAACGGTGCGCCCCAGGTGACAGTCATCTGCAGGTCGTCGTTGATCTGCTCGTTGTCCACGTAATAGAAAGAGGTGTTGAAGTACAGGAAGCCAGGTACGTTCCAGGCCAGGCCAAAACCACCCATGTAGTTGTTCACCTCGGTACCACCACCAAACTCATACTGGCCTGCCAGGAAGACATCCTTGACCGGACCGAAGCTGAGGTCGGAACCGGTCAGCCAACTGCCGCTCAGAGTGGGCGCAAATTCACCGTACACATTGTCGGTGCCCTCGGCACCACCCTGCCCCTGGTCACGGTCGATGAAGAAGAAGGTGCCACCCCAGTTGTGCGCGGTGGCATTCTCGAACGTGAAATACGTCGCCTCGTATTCTTCTCCCCCGAACCCTTCATACTGGTTACTGTGGAGGATGGAAACGCTGGACGAACCGAAGAACTTCTCGGCATGGGCAGCGGGTGCAAAGGAAGCAGCGGCGATACAGCCGGCGATCAGTGTCTTACGATATGCATTCATGGTATTACCTCTGTGGTTGCGATCTTTTCTGGTTTTTTGCTCTTCTGGTCATCGTTGGCAAGCGAGTTGATCGTTATTGTTGGAAAGCGGGCTCCCGCACATCTCAGCGCCCCGGTCGATAGGGCTGGCCAAGGGAAAGCGGGGTATTCAAACGGGTTCTGGCCGGGTTCCAGGACAGCAGCACGAGCATCAGGATGGTGACCACATAGGGCAACATCGCCAGCAGCTCCGTGGAGGCCCGCCAGCCCAGGCCCTGCAGCACCAGGTGCAGGATGCTGGCAGCGCCGAACAGCCAGGCGCCTATAAGCACCCGTTCCGGTCGCCAGGTGGCAAAGACCACCAGCGCCAGGGCGATCCAGCCGCGGCCGGCGGTCATGTTCTCGGTCCACATGGGGGTGTAGGCCAGTGACAGGTAGGCGCCGGCCAGTCCGGCCATGCCGCCGCCGAAAGCCACCGCCAGGTAGCGGACTACCAGCACCTTGAGGCCATTGGCATTGGCGGCTTCGGGATCCTCACCGACAGCCCGCAGCAACAGGCCGCCACGGCTGTGGTGCAGGAACAGCCAGATCCCGACAAAGGCCACCAGCGAGAAATAGACCAGTGGGTCCTGGTGGAACAGCACGCGCCCGATCACCGGAATGTCACTGAGCAGGGGAATTGCCACCCGTTCGAAACCATTAATGGACTCCCCCACAAACCCGGCGCCCACGAAGGCACTCAAGCCGGTGCCAAAGATGGTCAGGACCAGGCCCGCGGCGTACTGGTTGGCGGCCAGTGTAACGGCCATAAAAGCGAATAACAGGGCCATGCCGATGCCGGCGAACACCGCAGCGAACACCGCCACGGCCAGGCTGCCGGTAGTCAACGCCACCACGAAACCGGCTACGGCGCCCATCAGCATCATGCCCTCCTGCCCCAGGTTGAGAACGCCTGAGCGCTCGCAGATCAGTTCGCCCAGGGCTACTAGCAGCAGCGGAGTGCCCGCCACCACCATAGCCGCCAGAATGTTGGTCAGCAGCTCCATCTCAGGCCTCCTGGGTGGCAGCTGGTGCTGCTACACGAGTGGGTTTGCGGACTGGCGCACGGAGGCGTATCCGGTAATGGATAAAGGCATCGCAGGTCAGCAGGTAGAACAGCAGCAGACCCTGGAATAACCCGGTAACGGCCTTGGGCATGTTCATGGCGATCTGCAGCATCTCACCGCCGATAAAGGTCAGTGCCAGCAGGGCACTGGCGGCAATGATGCCCAGGGCATGCATCCGGCCGAGGAACACCACGATGATCGCGGTATAGCCGTAGCCCGGGGACACCTGGGGGACCAGCTGGCCGATCGGGCCGGTGACTTCCGAGGCACCGGCCAGGCCAGCGGTGGCACCACCGACCAGGAAGGCGAACCAGGTCAGGCGGCGGGCGCCAAAGCCGGCGAAGGCAGCGGCACGGTGATCCTGGCCGATCACATTGAGCTGGAAACCGATAAAACTACGTGCAAACAGTACCCACACACTTACCGCCGCGAGCAGGCCAAACGCCAGCCCCAGATGGAGACGGGTACCGGGAATCAGGTCTGGCAGCAGCGCAGACTCACCAAACATGACCGATTGCGGGAAGCCAAAGCCGTAGGGGTCCTTTAGGGGACCGTGAACCGCATACAGCAGCAGGTTCAGGGCAATGTAGTTGAGCATGATGGTGGTCAGGATTTCATTGCAGTGCAGGTGGGTCTTCAGACCCGCGGCAATCGCCGCCCACAGCATGCCCGCCAGGACGCCCGCCACCAGCACGACTGGCAGCACCCAGACACCGGACGCGTCCACCAGCTGAACCGCCACCGCACTGGCCCCCAGGGCACCCATCAGGAAATGCCCCTCGGCGCCGATGTTCCACAGCTTGGCGCGATAACAGACGGTCAGGCCCGCCGCACACAGCAGCAGGGGTGCCATTTTCAGGCCCAGTTCCGCCAGGCCGATCAGGTCGCTGATCGGGGTGATAAAGAAGAAGGTCAGCCCTTCCACCGGGTCCTTGCCCATGGCCAGGAACAGCACGAAACCGGTGATCACCGTCAGCACCAGGGCCAGCACCGGGGAGGCCCAGCGCATCAGTGAGGAATCAACGGGGCGACGTTCAAGCAGCAGCATGGGAAGCCTCCCCGCTGTCGAACCCACCCGCCATCCACTCACCCAGCTGTTCGATGCTCAGCTCCGCAGTACACGCCAGTGGCGACAGGCGGCCTTCGCAGAGGGCGCCGATTCGACTGCAAAGCTGGAACAGCTCATCCAGGTCTTCGGAGATCAGCAGGATCGATGCACCCTCATCCCGCAGCTTCACCAGTGCTTCATGGATGGCAACCGCCGAGCCCACGTCCACGCCCCAGGTGGGATGGGACGCTACCAGCAGACGCGGATTCTGCAGCGCCTCCCGGCCGATAATATATTTTTGCAGGTTGCCCCCGGACAGACTCGCGGCGGTGCTGTCCTCGCCGGTACAGCGCACACCAAAGCGTCGGATCACCTCGCGGGAGAACGCGCGCACCCGGCCGAAACGGATAATGCCGCGGTCCACCAGGTCCTGCCCGGAGGCGGTCAGCAGGGCATTCTGCGCTAGGGACATCCCCGGTACCGCACCCCGGCCCAGGCGCTCCTCCGGTACAACGGCAACACCCAGTTTGCGACGCTGCGCCGGAGACAGGGCATTCATCCTCATGCTATCGAGGTCCATGCTTCCCCGGTCCGGGCGGATTTCCCCCGACAGGGCCTTGAGCAATTCGTCCTGGCCATTACCGGCAACCCCGGCAATACCGACGATCTCACCCTGACGCAGTTCAAAGCTCACATCCGTGAGGCTGGTACCGAAGGGGTCCCGCCTTTTGCAACCAAGGTTGCGGACACCCAGCAACACATCGCCGGCCTGTGCAGCAGAAACCTGAGTGGAAATGGGTGTGTCATCGCCCACCATCAGGCGCGCAATATCCACCGCAGAGACCTCACCAGGCCGGCAACCACCGCTGACTTTCCCCTGACGCAGAACGGTGGCGTTGTGGCACAGGCTGCGCACCTCTTCCAGCTTGTGACTGATAAACAGGATGCTGCAGCCCTCGCTCGAGAGCTGCCGGAGGGTGGCAAACAGTGCGGTCACTTCCTGCGGGGTCAGCACCGAGGTAGGCTCGTCCAGTATCAGCAATGTGCTCTCCTGGATCAGGCAACGGACAATTTCCACCCGCTGGCGTTCGCCCACCGACAGGGTGCTGACATAGCGCCGGGGGTCCAGCGCCATGCCATAACGCCCGGATACCTCACGGATACGCTGGTCCAGCTTGCGTCGGTCACGGGCCTCGTCAGCGGGCAGTCCCAGCGCAATGTTTTCTGCCACGGTGAGGGTCTCGAACAGGGAGAAGTGCTGGAACACCATGCCAATACCCATCTCCCGGGCCCGGGCCGGACTGTCAACCGTGACCGGGTGGCCATTCCAGACAATACGACCGGCATCCGGCTGAACCACGCCATAGATGATTTTCATCAGCGTGCTTTTGCCCGCGCCATTCTCCCCCAGCAGGGCGTGGATCTCGCCGGCGCCCACAGTAAGGTCTACGCCGTCGTTAGCCCGGCATCCCGGATAATCTTTCACGATCCCCTGCAGCTTTAACCTCTGAGCAGAAACTGCCATTCCCGGTCTCCTCGTAGTCTGGGTCAGGTCCGGCCATAAAGAATCTGACCAACCACTCAACATTTGGTAGCTGAGCAATAACCTTGCCAAAAATGAATTGGTGCTTGATTTGAACAGAGCTAACCAGTTGGTCAGCTTTTTGCAGATGCTCTGGAAAAGAACCTGATCCGGGCGCCTGCCTTATAGGTGCAAGGCCCCGGAATCCCCTTTCCAGACAGCAGAAGCGGAGACCAAGGTGATCGAATTTGTTCTCAACGGCCGTGCCGAAAAAATTGACCAGGCCGACCCAAACCAGAGCATTCTGGAGTGGCTACGCACCAAAAAGCGGCTTACCGGTACCAAAGAAGGCTGCGGCTCCGGAGATTGCGGCGCCTGCACCGTGATTACCGGGGCGCCAGACAAGAACGGTCAAATTCGCTATGAAGCCATTAACAGTTGCATCACCCTGATTGGCAGCCTGCAGGGCAAACACCTGCTGACCATTGAAGCCTTCCGGGAACAGCCGGCACACCCGGTTCAGCAGAGCCTGATGGACTGCCACGGTGCACAGTGCGGTTTTTGCACCCCGGGCATTGTCATGTCATTGATTGCCCTGCACAGCGAATCTGCACCGGGCGACGCCGACGACCACAAACTGATGGAGGCCCTGGCCGGAAACCTGTGTCGCTGTACCGGCTACCGGCCGATCATGGAAGCCGGCCGGCAGGCGCTGGTGCAAAGCTGGCAACCTGGCTCCGATAACCACCCTGCCCGGTATCTGGCCAGGGCCGATAAAGCGGATGGGCTCGCAACGGTTGACGACACCTCGATGACCAGTCTGGAAGCCCGGAACGGCAATCAATACTACGCCCCGGCAGCCCTGCCTCAGCTCAAACGCCTGCTGCGCGCTCACCCGGATGCCCGGCTGATTGCCGGAGGTACGGACCTTGTGCTGGAGATCACCCAACAGCTGAAAACTCTGCCCAAGCTGATTAGCCTGGAGCGGGTGCGGGAACTGAATGGCTGCCAGCTGGAAGAAAACCACCTGGTGATCGGGGCCGCCACCCCCTACCGGCAGTTCCACAGCCAGCTGTCCGGGCTCTGGCCGGCCTTCGACCACCTGCTGGAACGGCTAGGCTCATTGCAGGTGCGCAACCGGGGTACCCTCGGCGGCAACATCGCCAACGCCTCCCCCATTGGCGATATGCCGCCGGCATTGATAGCGCTCGATGCCACCCTGGTACTGGAAGGCCCGGAGGGGGCCAGGGAACTCCCGGCAGAACAGTTCTTCAAGGGCTACCGGCAAACCGACCTGCAGCCCGGCGAGTTTGTCCATTCCATCCACATCCCCGTTCCCGAGCCCAACCAGCGCCTGTTCATCTATAAGGTTTCAAAACGGCTCGATGACGATATCTCCGCGGTGCTCGGAGCTTTCCGGCTGACCCTTCGGAACGGTGTGGTTCAGGATTGCCGACTCGCCTACGGCGGTATGGCCGCAACCCCTGCCCGCGCACGCCTTACAGAAGCCGCGCTGCTGGGCAAACCCTGGAATCAACGTTCTGTTGAGCAGGCTATAAAAGCGCTGAGCGACGACTTCTCCCCGTTGACCGACGTGCGGGCTTCTTCCGCTTACCGGTTACAGGTCGCGGGCAATCTGCTTTACAGGGCACTACTCGAAAACTCCGACCTGCATCACCGGGATACCCCGCTCATGGTGACCGACTATGCGTAAACTTCCGCTCAATACCCCCACCCCGGCCCACAGCGCTCTGGGCGTAGTGGGCACCGGCGTCGAACACGACAGTGCCTGGCTGCATACCAGTGGCCAGGCCCGGTATATCGATGACCTGCCTGCCCCCGAAGGCCTGCTGCACGCGGCCGTGGGCCATAGCGAACAGGCCCATGCCCGGATTCTGGAGATGGACCTGTCCCGGGTTCTTGCCAGCCCCGGCGTTGTCGCGGTCATTACCGCTGCCGATGTACCCGGCCACCTGGATATCGGCCCGGTGTTCCCCGGTGATCCGGTGCTGGCCCAGGACACGGTTGAACACATCGGCCAGCCGCTGTTCGCCGTTGCCGCGACCAGTCACGAGGCGGCCCGCAAAGCGGCCCGCAAAGCCATCGTGAACTATCAGCCACTGGAAGCCGTCATCACCGTTCAGGATGCCCTGGAACACCAGCTGTTTGTGCGGCCGGGCCGGCGCCAGCAACGGGGTGACCCGGACCAGGCCATCGCCGGCGCCCGCCACCAGCTTAAAGGCCAGCAACACATCGGCGGTCAGGAGCACTTTTATCTGGAGGGCCAGGCCTGCCTGGTGGAGCCCACCGAAGATGGCGGCATGT
>Ga0315334_10000361_pt1 | contig 27833 bp, 29 predicted proteins | sample M150034915metaG_FD_205555 | JGI IMG/M metagenome (GOLD analysis project Ga0315334, IMG submission 205555) | Ammonia-oxidizing marine archaeal communities from Monterey Bay, California, United States - M1 500m 34915 | ecosystem: Environmental > Aquatic > Marine > Intertidal zone | place: USA... | reverse complement strand
GGGCATCATTATTTTTAGCAGGAATGCCTATATCTGGCTATACCAAAGACAAGCCCCCTGGAACTATCTCTGTCATTCTATTGGAAGGAGGAATGGATGGTCTAACTGCCGTACCACCATTCGGTGACCCCGACCTAGTGAGGATGCGCAAAATTATTACCCCTGAAAATTATTTAAAATTAAATTCATTTTTTGGATTGCACCCTTCCTTCAAAGCGCTGGCTGGTTTGTTTGCAAATAATCAAGCCTCTGTTGTCCATGCTACGTCTATACCTTACTTAAAGAGGTCACACTTTGAAGGACAAAATTGGATGGAGGGAGGAGGACTGAGTCCGTTTTCTGAAAAATCTGGGTGGCTAGGTAGGTCACTTGAACTCGCGAATATACCAGGCAGGGCTCTATCGCTAGATATGCCTCTGATTTTAAGAGGACATAACGAGAACGATAATTTTTTCCCGTCCAGTATAAGGAACTCTTCTAAACTCAAAACTAAACTGATTGATGCAATATCAATGGCGCATGCCAAGGAGTCTGCAGATGTTTACTCCAAAGTCAGCAACAAAAGCAAGTTAGGTATAACAAACATACCTAGAGACCCATCAAGCTTAGCAAAATATGCAGGCAAGGTTATGTCTCAGGATGATGGACCTCTTGCATCCGTTATTAGAATTAAACAGTTCGATACTCATGCACGACAAGGGGCCGATATAGGTAAACACGCAGATAGACTGTCAATAATTGATGACGTGATAGGGGGTTATCGAGAAGGACTAGGAGATGCTTGGGATAGGAGCATTATTCTAACCATGACTGAGTTTGGCAGAACTGTAGCAGTTAACGGGACTACAGGAACTGAACACGGCTATGGCACAGCTGGAATACTTGCCGGAGGAGTTATCTCAAAAAGTCGAGTAATATCTCAATGGCCTGGACTCGCAAAGAGTGATCAGTTCGAAAGAAGGGACCTAATGTCCACTATTGATTATTGGTCGGTTTGTGCTGCGTGTATTGAAAAAGCACTAGGACTTGACCATGACCTGATTGCAAGTAGAGTTTTCTTAAAACCAAAGCTGCCAAGGGTTTTTGACTATATTTTTTCTTAAAACTTTCTTTAATTACTTTCAAAAAATACAACTAATTAAATGGATATAATTATAAAAACAAACAAAACACTATTAGCTATTTTTTTGTTATCAGTTTGCATATCTTTTGTATCATTAAATGCCTCTGCACTAACCTTTGTCAACAGTAAAACTGCTTCCAATAGCAGCGGCCAAAGCACCAAAAGCAAAGAGATAATAATTTATGATGTAGAGTTTACCCCAGAGTTATCAAAAGAATTACTAGAAAGAATTGTTGCTAAAACTGACTACGACTTTAGTCATCATAATGTAGCAAACAGAGTCTCAAAAAAATGCAAGTTCCATGTGCGTCGGGTTGAGTATGACATAGTTGAAGAAGGAAAAATTAACAGCTGGGCTATATTAACTGGATCTTTATCTATAAAAAGTGGTGTCGTCACTATTAGTAATGGTTATTGGAAACAAGGCGGACTGTCAAGTGATAGAGGTTATCTTGATGAATTCAATGTACGTCTAACTAGTGATGGACATTTTGTTGGCAAGATGGCATTTTTCTTATTAGGTGTAGATACTGGCGAGGTTCCCGTTTCACCACTATACCCAAAATTAACCTTGCACAAAAACAATAAGCCATTTGACGATAACATGAGGGCAGCTGAGTTTTGGATTGACGTAAATGATTGGGCCGGCGGTGTGATGAGTGTGTATTCTTGTAAGGACTTATAGCTTAATAAAACTAAACTCGTTCAGACTATTGATTCAATCATTAGCTGTAAAGACTCGTTCCCCCTAAATGAATTGACATTAAGTTTATATACAACACTTACTAGTTTTTTATCTAGTTTACCTTGAAAGAATGCAATTCCATCAAATATATCCTTTGAATCTGTTAACTTCAATCTACACTTTAGATGCTTCTCACCAACAACTCTTTGTTCAATAATTTCAAAATCACCATAAAAAATAGGCTCCTCGAACCCCTGCCCCCATGGAGACGCTTGACGAATAAGATCTGCATTATTTAGATTAATATCTATAGATTCTAGTTGCCCATCAGTCAATACTTCTACCTCGGGAGTTATACCGTCTAAATGTTTTTTAATTGCCTTTGAAAACTCTCTTTTAAAGGCCCAAAAATTTTCTGCACGAATACTTAATCCTGCCGCCATTGCGTGTCCGCCGAACTTGATTATTAAATCCTCATTTTCTCTATCTATTATGTCTAACAGGTCCTTAACATGGACGCTAGGTATCGATCTTATAGACCCCTTAAGTGTTGCGCCAGATTGTGCAAACACAGCACAGGGGCAGCAGTACTCTTCCTTTAGCTTGCCTGCAACAATTCCAACAACACCTTCATGCCATGACGGGTCAAACAGACTGATAGCGAATTTCTCTTTGAATAATTTTTGTTTTTGAACTATCTCTTGAGCTTCGCTCTGAATTCTTTCCTGTTCCTCTCTGCGCTTATTGTTGAGTTGCTCTAACTCTGCAGCATACCTTCTGGCGTCGTTCATATCGTCACTCATTAGGCATCTGATACCTGTAGATATATCACTCAACCTTCCTGCTGCGTTTAGACGTGGACCAACACTAAAACCTAAATCAGATGCCTGTAAAGACTCTATCTTCCTATTTGATATCTCGAGTATTGCCAATATACCTATGCAACATTGCTTACTCCTAATGCGTCTCAAACCTTCAGCAATTAATATCCTGTTATTCTGATCTAACTTAACAACATCTGCTACGGTTCCCAGTGCAACTAAGTCAAGCACACTTCTTAGGTCTGGGATTGGTATTTTGTTATTTTCAAAATAGTGAGATTTTTGTAAGTGCGTTTTTAACGCTGAAAACAAATAAAAACAAACACCAACACCAGCTAAATTCTTACTTTTGAAGTCGCAGCCCTTCAAATTGGGATTAATAATAGCATCGGCATCTGGAAGTATTTTGCTTGGCAAGTGATGATCAGTTATTATGACCTTGATTCCTAATGATTTTGCGAGCTCAGCACCCTTGTGACTAGAGATGCCATTATCTACGGTTATAATTATGTCTGGTTGCTTCTCTTTTTTTGCAAGTTCAACTATCTCTGGACTCAGTCCATAACCATGTTCAAAGCGATTAGGGACTAAGAAGTCAGCGTACTTTGCTCCCATCATTCTTAGCGACTTTATTGCAACAACACTGGCGGTAGCGCCATCGGCATCGAAGTCTCCTATTATCAAAATTCTCTTTTGCTCAATCAACCCCCTCTCGAGAATATCTAACGCTTTAGCTAGATCCATAAAGTTGGGCTTTAATAGATACGAAAGTGATAAAGATAGCTGAGACTCAGATACGGCCCTAGCTGAATAAATTTTTTTTAAGAATGAAGGTATATCATCAGAGTATGAATGAAGTAAAGACTCATCAATACTCCTAGTCAACATTATAAACTGCACGAATGTGTGAATCGAATGACTTATCACTACCCACAGTTCCACCATAAAAGAAAGGAACATCTAGTGCGATATTTTCATCCTCAGATGAAGTTGATGATGACCAATAAGTGCTTGCTATGGTGTTCGGAAATAGCCGGACATCTATCAAAGGTTCCTCATCTTTATAAACTAGCAGACCTTTTAGCTCGTCAAGTGTTGGTAATCTCCATTTATTTATACCGCACAAGTATTTCCTGTTAAGATCTTCAATGTATTTTTTAGAATTACAAGACTCTCCAGAGAAGCAGTTATGGCTATATTCTCCATCCTCAACACCAGAAATACCGTCAAACCAAGTGTAAGTATTTAGGTTGCTTCGGAAGCTATCCTCAGTAGTCTTAACTTCCCACATAAGATTTGAGCTACCATCGAGCACGCATAACCAACTCTTTGCATCACTATTTAATACTTTTCCATTACTAGAAATTTTGATGAAACCAGCATTAACATTAACACTTATGATTATAAAAAAAAATAATAATATATGTTTATTCATGAGTCCATCTAATAATCAAAAAGCGCTCTATTATCAACAAAATAGATGTTTAGTATTTAAACCCTAAGGTGCTATATATTCTACCATCAACGCTTAAGTAAAAAGCAATTACAATGTGTTAGCTTGAGATGTGTTTTTATTTAGCTTTGTATCTGAGATTATCAACAAAATTATGCCAAAAGAAAGCAAAGTATCTGCAACATTAAATATTGGAAAATAATAACCTTGATAGTGCAAACTTATAAAATCCTCTACAAATCCTAAATACAGTCTATCGACTAAGTTTCCAACAGCACCAGATAGTAGTAGTGAAAGTGAGGTAATCTTCATTATATTTTTAGAGTCGACTCGGAGCATCCATACTGTAATTACAATGCTGGCAATAACTGACACTAATGGCAAAAAGTACACCCATAAACCGCTTGAATCGGAAAAAATACTAAACGCAGCTCCATAGTTATGTACATGAGTCAAATTAAATAATGAGTTAACAACTAATGTTTCACTCAGCTCAAGTTTATTTATAACCAATGCTTTTGTGCCCTGGTCTAATAATATAAGTATAACAACCAACAAAATATAGCGCTTATTTTTCATAATTAATAGCAAAGTTAGACATACAACAATACCTGTTAATTATAGTCAAACCGTATATAATTAAGTGTTAATAAATAGATTATATTATGGAGTTTTTATGGGTTTTCTTACTGGAAAAAAAGCTTTAATTGTTGGTGTTGCTTCGAACAGATCGATAGCATGGGGAATAGCTGAATCTATGGCTAAACAGGGATGTGAAATTGCACTTACATATCAAAACGAAAAGCTAAAAAAGCGTGTTGAAAAGTGTGCCGATGTATGCAATTCAAATATTGTTATTCCTTGTGATGTTGGTACCGATGAAGACATTAAAACTACATTCAGCTTACTTAAAGAGTCATGGGACAATTTCGATATCTTGGTGCACTCAGTTGCCTATGCCGATAGAGATCAGCTTAATGGAAACTATGTTGAAGTAACTACTAGAGAGGGTTTCTTAAAGGCTCACGAAATCTCTTCATATAGCTTTACTGCTCTTGCAAAAGAAGCCCTCAGTATGCTTAATAATAACAGCTCATTGCTTACATTGTCATATCTTGGTGCTGTTCGTGCGATACCTAACTACAATGCCATGGGTATAGCAAAAGCCTCCCTAGAAGCTAATGTAAGATATATGGCTGCAGCCCTAGGAGAAGATAAAGGTATACGAGTGAATGCTGTTTCTGCTGGTCCAATTAAAACTCTTGCAGCTAGCGGCATAAGAGACTTCGGTAAGCTGCTAGATTACGCCGCCAGTAGTTCCGCTCTTAAGCGTAACGTAACCATAGAAGAGGTTGGAAATGCTTCTGCATTTTTGTGTTCTGACTTAGCATCTGGAATTACAGGGGAAGTGGTGTATATAGATGCAGGCTATAACTTTTATGAGAAGGGAGCAGATCTAGATCTTTAATAAATGATTACAACCGTTCTGAGAAAATCTTAACTTCTGTATTGCTCTTAATGGACTCTAGTATACTTTTAAAAACCTCATCTGATTCAAATCCAAGAACCGCCCTTCCCAGCCCAATGTTTGGCTCAATATCTGAAGTTTTAACTTCACTTAACCTGAACACTACAGTTAAACGATCATTGATACTTTGACTGCTATATGTAGGCGCTCCTTTATCTGTCTTAGGCAATGCGAAAACTATGCTTACAATTTCAGGGCTAGGACTCTGAGAGTTCCTCTTAACCCATCCACTCTCTACCCAAGTCATATTATTATCAGTCATAAAGGATTTCGCAGATTCTTGGTCACTATTGGATAGTAATTTAACAGCCTGTATTGCTAAATCATCAACGAAAGATTTAGCTTGTATATTGGTTAAATGGGACTCAATTTGGTCACTAACCTCCTCCAAATCTTTTTGCCTTTTTGCTATCTTTTCGTTAAGACTCAGAACTACTGACCTGTCTGCATCAATCTCAATAACCTCGGAGTTTTCGCCCTGGCTCAGAACCACATCACTAAATGCTGCTTTAATAAATGATTTATCATACTCAGTACTTGATTGATTAAATAATTCAGACTCTTGAATAGTTAAACCAAGTTGGCCTGCAGCTTCAATAAGACTAAATTCATAGCTCAAGTTTGTTAACTGGTCAGCATAATTATAGAGCTCCTGCTGTGCAGCCCTTTGTGTAGCCAGTTCTACCAACTCTGAGTGGACAGAGTCGAATGACTTCAAAGTGCTAGCGTTGATGCTATTAAGTTTGATAATGTGATAACCAAATTCTGATTGTATTGGAGGGCTTAACTGTCCTTCTTTCATACTAAAAACAGTTGATTCAAACTCTGGAACCATCACCCCTTTTGTGAAGTATCCCAAATCACCACCAATCTCACTAGAACCTGTATCTATGGAATAAGATTTAGCCAGTTCGGCAAAACTTGAGCCATTATTCATTAACGAAATAACCTCGTTAGCTATTTCTTCTGTTTCAACCAATATGTGTTGCGCCTTTCTCTCTTCTTCAGTAGCGAAACGTTCCTGTTCGTCCTCATATAAGTTTGTAAGATCATCTTCAGATACTGATATTTCCTTTGCAATTTCATCTACAGAAAGCTCAATAAAATCAACCCTAACTTGTTGAGGCTCAATGAAAGAAGATTTGTTTTCATTGTAATACTTTTCAATATCATTTATATTTACTGATGCATTATTCAAATAATCATTAGCATCGATCTGTATGTAGCTAAATAAACGCTCCTGATCATTTATTTTTTGCAATCTATCAAGCTCAGAGCTTGTCACAAACGAAGAGTTCAATAAATTGTATTTAATCTGGTTTTGAGTCAGTTCTTTCAACCTAATGGACTCATACGTTGCTGTATCGTATCCGTTTAATCTTAAAATTTGTTGGTACTTTTCCATTGAAAAATTGCCATCAGTATGGAACAGGTCATTTGCTTGTATAGTCATTTGTAGTTCACCAGTCGCAGTAGCGTAACCTAACTTATCGGCAAGCTGACTTAAAAGCCTCTTGTTAACTATGTTTTCAATGGTGGACTGCTTCAACAGATTATCTATCTGTGGATCATACTGATCGCCCAGTTGCTCCTGAATACGTCTCTTTTGAGAGTTAAATTCAGATAAAAATATATCCTGCATTATTTCGTCATCGTCGACAACAGCAACAACGACATTAGATGTCCCTGTAAAGTACTCATTTATGCCAAATAAAGCAAACGGCACAGTGATTAAACCAACAATTAAATAAGCTACCCAGCCTTTCGATTTATTTCTAATAGTACTTAACATAATTTTCCATTTTAATTGTGTAACAAACGGCAGTAAGATTATGTGGCATTATTAGTTATAAATCATATACTTACAAATTTAATGTAATTTATATACCACATTATTCTAACCACAAATAACGCTACACTTTTGTTGTTATAGAGTTTGAAAAAGGGAATTATACATAATTATTTAGTTGAGGCCACTTCCAACTAATTATGCGAATACAAATTTTAAAGTTATATCGGAATTATTCATTAATTCGATAATTTACTCTATACACTTGATGGTTAGGTATTTAAGCCACATTTACTCTGTATTTCATTAATTGTTTTCGTAATTACTCGCGAAATTTCAAAAGTTGAACTAACACCCGTACTGGCTTTAGCGACGAAATCATCGATCATAAGTTTGTACTGATTGCAGCTTGGAAAACTAATTTTTTCTCCTTTGTCTAGACCGCCACCTTTGGACCAATAAGCGTGAGTAACTTCGGGTGGATTAAAGGGTACATTGAGTTTAGCCCAGCCTCCTTCTCCTGATAACAGTAAAGATTGACAAAGTGCAGATTCAGAGGATACAGAAAAACTTAAAATTTCACCATTTGGCCATCTTAAAGTTGCATCAACCTGACTCTCAATACCAAACTTACTGCTCGGATTTGACACTGCTGAGAGGACTTCTGGTACTCCTTTGAAAACTAAACAGCCAGTGAGAATAGCGTAGCATCCTATATCATAAAGTGGTCCACCACCATATTCCACTCTATTTCTATGGTTCCCTTCTGGCTGTGGAGGATAACTGAAAATAACTTGGGCCGAATTAATTTTCCCAATATCTATACCTTCCAGCCAATGCCACTGAGGGTGGTGCCGTATCATATAGGCCTCTTGAAAATAGCAACCACTTACAGAGGCAGCATATTCAAGCTCTTCAAGCTCTTCTAGTGTCAGCGCTACGGGTTTTTCACATAGAACATGTTTTCCTGCTTTGAGGGCTTTAATTGAGTAAGGCACATGTAGATGATTAGGGAGAGGTATATATATGGCATCTATGGAAATATCCGACAGTAGCTCCTCATAATTTACCTCAATAGAGTTATTGTAAATTTCGGGTAATATTTCTTTACTAGGCTCACGTCTACCTATGTGGCTAATTTCATGACCTGCCTCAAGAATAGCTGGTGAAACCCATTCTCTGGCTATTTTTGCTTCGCCTAATACACCAAATTTCATTTTATTCAGTTAAATTAATTAAAATATATTGTCCAAATACAGAATAAATGATACATAAGTAAAGTAACAACATCGATAGAAAGAATAGTGAGTATTTCAATTCATTTATAAATTAAACATACTAGGCTGTCTAGACACAGAGCAAACGAGAAAAGGCAGCCAGTAGGCTACCTTTTAGTTTTGCAATAGTTGCAAATAATATGGCGATCCGGAAGGGATTTGAACCCTCGACATCCTGCGTGACAGGCAGGCACTCTAACCAGCTGAGCTACCGGACCGAAATGTTTTTTTGGTGGGCGCTACAAGACTTGAACTTGTGACCCTCGCCTTGTAAGGGCGATGCTCTCCCAACTGAGCTAAGCGCCCCAAAAAAAAATGCTCTAAACTCATCTATCGAGCAAGGGCACATTATACTCAAATATTTTTAAGAGTTAACTGATTCTTTTAGTAATTTTCCAGCCTTAAATGCAGGTGACTTACTCGCTGCAATTTGAATAGCTGCACCTGTTTGCGGATTTCGTCCTGTACGTGCTGCACGATCTCTAACCAAGAAGCTTCCAAAACCTGTAATTGCAACACTGTCCCCATCTGAAAGAGCCTTAGTAATCGAGCCTGTGGCTGCATCCAAAGCGCGAGCTGAATCTGCTTTGGTTAGTCCTGTTGTTTCTGCAATAGATGCAACTAAATCTGATTTATTCATTATAACCTCTCCTTGTTTTTAAGCTTTTATTAGCCTAAGTTAAGTTTGTATTAATTATATCGCTATCTTACTACTAATTGTTTAAAAAAAAACTCAATAAATTTAAGTATTAGGTTTTGCTTAAATTATTTATTATTGGCAACATTTCATCTTCCCAAATCTGTTTAGTGAGTTGGCCAATGAGTTTATATTTTATTGCTCCATCTTGATCAACTATGAATGTCTCTGGTGTTGCATATACACCCAATTCAAGTCCTAATTTACCTTTAGGGTCAAACATAATTATGTCATATGGGTTGTACAATATATCCAAATACTGAATTGCATCATACTTAGTATCTTTGTAATTAATTCCCACCATCTGAACGGTATTTGTTTGTGCTATTTTGTTAAGCATCTCGTGCTCAGCTCTACAAGTGACACACCACGAAGCCCATACGTTTACTAGAGATATTTTATCTTTTAATTTTTCATGTGTGAGGTATGTCTTTAAGGTGTCAAAATCTTGAACTTCCTGGTTTGGAAATGTTTTTCCAATTAATGGTGATGGTAGTTTTTTTGGATCTAAATCAAGTCCTACGTACAAAAAACCAGCCAATACCACGAATAAAATCAGTGGAATAAATTTATTCATTATTGTTGACTAGACTTCAGAAGTGCTGCTGCAACCTCAGGTGGCATATAATTTTCGTCATGCTTAGCAAGAACTTCTGTAGCAATAAAGGTTCCGCCTGAAAGAGATCCAGTGGTAATAATGCCTTGGCCCTCTCTGAAGAGATCTGGCAATATGCCTTCATATTCAATGCCAAAGGTATTAACGTTATCAGTAACATCAAAATTGACTTTCATACCATCTCGCTTCACTGAGCCATTAGAAACAAGCCCCCCTAAACGGAAAGTTTTTCCAATTGGAGCCTTGCCTTCAGCAACCTCTGTTGGAGAATAAAAATAATTAGTGTTACTGCCTAGGGCCTGCAATAACAAATAAATTGCTAAAATGGCTCCAGCGATCAGCAGTGCAACAAACGCCATTCTGTTCTGTCTTTTTGTCATTGTATTTTAGCTCTCTCTTGAATATTTCACTCGCAGTTGCGACATAATATTTTTATGGATACTGCTTGTACGAATAAACAGTATTGCTATTACAATTAAAACTACTAGATATGAGAACCATATATAGAAAGCATTTTTCCCGAATGGCAAGAATGAAAAATATTCTACAATATTCATAAAGATTTCTCCGTAATTATAGCTTTAACCCAGCGTGAGTTTTGTTCCCTAATTAACATCTCGTCTCGGGCCCTCATAAGCATTAACGCACCGTACATCAATCCGAATGCTATAAACATCACAAACAAAGGCCAGATCATAGAGCCATCAATTGCTGGTTTTGAAATTTTTTCAACGGTACTTATAGATGCGCTCTGATGTAACGTATTCCACCATTCAACTGAATATTTGATGATTGGTAGGTTTATAAGTCCGACGATAGCAAGAATGGAGCTTGCCTTAGAAGCTGTTTTAGGGTTGTCAAAAGCATTACCAAGAGACATGTAGGCCAAATATAAGAAAAGCAGCACTAACTCGGACGTAAGCCTAGCATCCCAAACCCACCAGGTACCCCACATTGGTTTACCCCAAACTGCCCCAGTAACTAATGCCAAAAAAGTAAAACTAGCGCCAATAGGAGCCGAAACCTTAGCCACAACATTGGCAAGCTTTATTTGCCATATAAGACCAATACCACTTGCAACTGCCATCACAAAATAAACAGACATGGACATAGTTGCGCTAGGCACATGAACGAACATAATTCTGTAGGTTTCGCCCTGCTGATAGTCTGGTGGGACAACGAAAAGTCCTCCATATACACCAACTATGCATAGTACTATGCATGGGTATAGCAACCAAGGAATAATTTTTTTAGATGTTATATAAAAATTTTGAGGTGAAGCAAACGCTTGAATCCATTTCCACATAATACATAATTAGACAAAAAAAATTCTATTTTAACAACTTGTGTGCAACATTGTCACGTAAATATACTGGCGTAGCAGGATTAAGTGTCATTTTGGCACCATTATCTATACTATTAAGTGCTAAATCTATTAAGTTTGTAGCTTGTGGATAAAAACACTCCTCAAACACATCTATACCACTCTGTGAAGGCAAATCACTGTATGCGCCCCATCCAGATCCAACCCCAATATACTCATTGCCTAGGTTGTCAATCTCGGTTGGCTTTCTTAGACTCTCATTGTGTAGTTTGTTGTCCTTATAATATGCCCAATACACTTCACCCATCCTGGCATCAAGTGCAACGGCAACCTTCTTACTGTTGTATTTAATACTTGCACCATAGCCAATAACTTCTAGTGTCGAAAAACCCAGTGTAGGTATATTGTTTGCAAACGACATTCCTTGAGTAACGCCAACACAAATTCTCACACCGGTAAAGGCTCCGGGCCCACGTGTATAAATTATACCGCTGAGCTGAGATGGTAATATATCAGCTTGCTTTATCACCTCATCGCAAAGGGATAGAATCAAACCAGAGCTCTTTTCTACACCCTTAACAAATCTATCGATTTTGGAATTATCCACGAGAAGACTTACAGAGCAAACCTCAGTACATGTGTCAATAGCTAATAAATTCATCGGTCAAATTATATTTATAAAGTTAGTACACAATTTTCTTATATTTTTTAAACATTGAGAGTACTAATTTAGTTCTTTTGTGTAATCTTTTTGGATACTTTTCAGGGTTGTAATAGCTCGGACCCTTTAACAGGGCCACAAGTGTAGCCATCTCTTCTAAGGACAATAGATCAACTGGCTTGTTAAAATAGAACTCTGATGCATTTGAAAAGCCATAAATTGCACTAGTACCATCCTGTCCAAGGTAGACCGTATCCATGTATCTATTCAAGATAAACTCTTTATCGAAAGAAAGCTCCAGCAATAAAGCCATTACTGCCTCCTTAATCTTTCTATCAATCGACTTCTCTCTTGTCAGTAGAGTATTTTTTATAAGTTGCTGAGTGATTGTGCTCGCTCCCCTTATAGGTTTGTCATACCTAACATAGTCCCTAACAACCCTTACAATCTCTATAAAGTCCACTCCTATGTGCTGGAAAAAGGATTGATCTTCTGTGATTAACAACATATTAATCAGGTCGATAGGTTTCTTGTCATAGCTCGAGTTTTGACTTTGTGTTAGTGCAGGCCTGGAAAATGTTGTCGATATAATATTACTCAGATAAATCAAATAGAAAGTAAAAAACAAAACATTCAATAATGTTAGATACTTTAACCACTTCAGCAATGTATATTTTTTAGCCAAATTAACATTTATACTAATATATTAACTTGATTTTAACAAAATCATTTGAATCTAGGTTTATTCCGACACAACATTGTATTAATTGCACTTATCTAAATAATGTTCACTTGAAATTTAAATAATGAATTCTACTAAAATCTATATCTAAATATTTGTTTAACCTAGTAAATTAGTATAAAATACTCACTTCCTTGCTTGAGGACACGGTGTCCCAAGCTATTTAATATAACCATAAGGAGAAACAACTCATGAGACATTATGAGATCACACTAATTGTGCATCCTGACCAGTCTAGTCAGGTAGATACGATGATAGAAAAATACAAAGAACTAATCACCTTGGGTGGTGGCAAAATTCATAGACAAGAGGATTGGGGTCGTAAACACCTAGCCTATCCTATCAAAAAAATTTACAAGGCTCATTATCTAATGTTTAACGTTGAGTGCGATAAAGACACCCTTGATAAGCTTAACTACAATTTCCGTTTTAATGATGCAGTTCTAAGAAATTTAATTATTTCAAAAAAAGAAGCAATCACCGGGCCTTCAATCATGATAGCTGAAAAGGAAAAGGAGGCTAAAAATGGCTAAAAAAATGATAAAGAAAAGGCGTAAGCCACTTATAAAAGTCAATCAGTTTTGTCGTTTTACTGCAAGTGGCATTAAAGAAATTGACTATAAAGATATAGACATATTGTTGAAGAATATCGATGAAAGTGGCAAAATTACTCCATCAAGAATGACAGGTACTTGTGCTAAATTTCAACGCCAGTTAACAACTTCGATTAAAAGGGCTAGATTCTTGGCATTAATTCCTTATACTGATAAGCACAAGAAATAGGAGATAGTAATGCAAGTAATTTTATTAGAAAAAAATCAAAAACTAGGAAACCTTGGCGATATAGCAAATGTTAAGTCTGGTTATGCAAGAAACTTTCTTATTCCACAAGGCAAAGCCAAACCTGCAACAAAAACTAACATTGCAGAATTTGAAATCATAAAGGCTGGACTAATAGCGAGAGAAGCCGATATATTATCTACTGCTCAAAACCTTGAATCTGCTATGACTGAAGTTGTTTGTACGATTACAGCTAATGCAAGTGAGGAAGGAAAGCTTTATGGTTCTGTAAGTGCAGCTGATATTGTTTCTAGTCTCGCATCTTTAGGTCACGAGGTAGAGAAAAAGAACGTAAACATGCCTGAATCAATTCGTCATATAGGTGAATACCAGGTAAGCGTTGCTCTTCATGCTGATATTTTAGTAAATGTTAAAGTAATAGTTTTAGCTACCGAAGAAGTAAAAGAATGAGTTAAGAACTTAACTAAAAAATGAGTAAAATTAAAACCCTCTCTCGAGGGTTTTTTTAACACTAAAATTAGTTAATGGACATTGAAAACGCTAAAATTCCACCAAGCTCAATAGATTCTGAACAGTCTGTACTTGGTGGATTATTGCTTAATAATGAAGCCTGGGATACTGTTGCAGATGTTCTTGTAGAGGGTGATTTTTATAATACATCTCACCAAATTATTTTCAATGCTATTGTGCGTCTATTTGAGCATGGCAAGCAGGTCGATATTCTTACCGTTAAGGAGCAACTAAAGAAGACTGGTGATGAGGAAACTATCGGCGGTTTCCAATACCTTGCAAGTATTGCTGAAAATACCCCTAGTATTTCAAACATTGAAGCATATGCAAAGCATGTGCGTGAGCTATCTGTTTATCGCCAACTTATTTCTGTCAGTCAAGAGATTGCAAATACTGCATATAACCCAAAAAATTTAGAAGTTCAAGAGTTGATTGACATGTCTGAGAGAAAAATATTTGACATTGCTGAACAAGTTAGTAGAAATAAGAATGACATTGTTAATGTAAAAGATATTATTAAGGATGTAGTAAATCGTGTCCAAGAAATGCAAGAGTCTAGTGGAATTACTGGCTTAGAAACTGGTTTTGCAGATTTAGATAAGCTCACATCCGGACTACAAAATGGCGACCTTGTAATTGTCGCAGGCAGACCTTCTATGGGTAAAACCGCATTCTCGATGAATATTATTGAGTATGTCGCAATAACCAGCTCAACACCCAAACCTGTTGCAGTTTTTTCATTAGAAATGCCAACAGAGCAATTAGTTATGAGGATGATCTCGTCTTTTGGGCATATTGAGGGATCAAAACTTCGTGACGGTTCAATGACTGAGACTGATTGGAATAGCTTCAACCACGCTGTAAGGGCTCTAGAAGAGAACGTTGTTCTTATTGATGAAACTCCATCAATAACTCCTACAGAAATTAGGGCTAAATGTCGCAGACTGAAGAGACAATACCCAGACCTTTCACTAGTAATGGTTGATTACTTACAGCTGATGACAGTGCATGGCAAGAGCGAGAACAGAGTACAAGAAATATCTGAAATATCTCGCTCCTTAAAGGCACTTGCAAAAGAAATTAATGTCCCAGTTCTTGCCCTATCTCAGTTAAATCGTGGAGTAGAATCAAGACCAAAAGGCGGTAAAGGTAGGATGCCACAAATGTCTGATTTACGTGAATCAGGTTCGATTGAGCAAGACGCAGACATCATTTGCTTTATATATCGTGACCAGCAATACCACGACGATAACTATTCCAACCCAGAGGAAATTGGTAAAGCAGACTTAAAGATTGCTAAGCATAGAAACGGCCCAACCGGAAGCATAAAACTTGCATTCGTTGGTGAGTATGCTAGATTTGAAGATCTAGCTTATGACAATCAATTCCATGAAGTCTCTGATGAGCAAATGGATTCTGCATATATGAACAACATAGCGAACTTTGATCAGGAGCCTTTCTAGCAACTTTAACTCCAGTTAATCAGTTATCTAGGCTCTTCAAAATATACATATTTAACTTTGCAAATAACCACGTTAATGAAAACTCTAATACAAATTAGCGACTGTCATATTGATGATTTACCTCAATCTATGGGAGTTAATACCCACGAGAATTTATCAACAATTTTGCAAAATATCGCAAATTATTCAACTGATTGTCTAATCATTACGGGTGACTTGGCTCACAATGGATCTCTAAAATCTTATGAAATTATTAACAACTATTTATGCTCAATCGAAGCAGACAAGGTTGTTCTGCCAGGTAACCATGACAATATAGAAAATCTAAAACGAGAGTTTTCCGACAACATATTGCGTGAATATTGCTTAGATAATTGGGGCATCATAAGTGCGTACTCAAAACACGAAAATCAAATTAGTGGATACTTATGTGTGGACGAACTTTACCAACTAGACGATGCACTCAAATTCTCAAACGCGGAACACAATATTGTAATATTGCATCATCCACCTGTGCCTATGTGTAGTGACTGGGATGACTCATTGTCATTACAAAATATGGATGATTTTTTCGATATTATTGATAAATACCCTAAAATTAGAGCTATTCTTTGGGGTCATGCACATCAATCTTCGGAGTTCAATCGTAATCAAATTAAGTTGATAGCTTGCCCGTCAACTGCGCTACAGTTTGATAAAGAAAACAGGATTGGCTTCAATAGATACTCTCTCCATGAAAATGGAGAATTTGAATATACTACAAAATGGCTATAAATCCAGATGAGGATTTTCTTAGGTCCTTATATAACCAAAACCTTCCGAAAACATACATAGAAGTTTCTGAATTATTCGCAACTAACTTCATAAAACTATCTAAACTTATACCGTCACTTGAGATGATTGAACAGAATAGCGTAATTAAGCAAGATGGTGACAATTCTCTACATCTGATTGTAGAAGAAAAATCACCATACACTGCATCATATATACTCACTCATAGGGTGCAGTCTGTGAACGGTATAGTTAACAGGCCTGATATTAAAATTAAGGTGTTTTTTGATGCTAATCTTGTTGAGGTGATATCTGTTTGCAGTGAAACATGGATAAACCAAGGCCACCCTTTTCTAGCACAATGCTCTGATATGGATATACAATGGGAGCTTAATATATTTTTGCAGAAATGGCTAGACTATTGTTCTGCTAAATATTCCGTACTGAATTGGCAAACCGTTAACTAAATATAATTATATTATGGTAAAAAAACCTCAACAAAAGCTCGTGATTGCAATCTCCTCCAGAGCTCTATTTAATCTTGATAAGTCTCATAAGATATATAAAGAAATGGGTGTCAAAGCGTACGCAAAACACCAAGAGGAAAATGAAGACATTGTTTTGGAGCCTGGAGTTGGATTTTCGTTAGTGAAGAAACTATTGGCTCTCAATAGTGACAGAACACCTATAGATGTAATATTACTTTCAAGAAACAGTGCTGATACTGGTTTGAGAATCTTTAATTCGATTGAGCATTATGGTTTAAATATTACTAGAGCGGCATTCACTAGGGGTGAAAGCACTCACCCTTTCGTTGGCGCATTTGAGGCTGATCTTTTCTTATCAAGCAACTACGAAGATGTTCAAAAGGCATTGGAATCTGGGTACGCTGCAGCTTCAATAGTGGGTTCAGGCACAACAAACAATAATAAAACACAGTTGCGTATAGCTTTCGACGGAGATGCAGTTATTTTTTCTGACGAAGCTGAGAGAATATTTCAAGACAAAGGCCTTGAAGCTTTTGCAGAAAGTGAAAATCGCTCTGCACATGTTGAACTAAAGGCTGGTCCATTTAAGTGTTTTTTGGTTTCATTGCAGAAAATACAGTCAGCATTTCCAGAACAAAACAATCCTATAAGAACGGCTCTTGTTACTGCAAGATCAGCACCCTCTCATAAGCGTGTAATTCACACTATGCGTCAGTGGGGCATTCGTATTGATGAGTCATTCTTCTTAGGTGGACTTGAAAAGGGTGTATTTTTAAAGGAGTTCGGAGCTGATATCTTTTTTGATGACCAACATCAACACTGTAAATCTGCGTCTCAATATGTTCCAACTGGGCATGTACCAAGTGGAGTAATAAACCAATAATAACAAAATGCTCAACTTTAATACTAAGGATTATTTCTTGTCGTGCCTTGGCACATCAAAAATAATACTAAAAATTATATTGCCGTACTATGTTTTAGCAGAATTGTTGCTATATTTTGATTTAATGCAGTACATTTCATTCATTTTTGAACCTATAAGTTCTCTTCTAAATCTACCTGAAAAGTCCTCATTAGCTATAGCGATTGGATTACTTTTTAATCTCTATGGTGCTATTGCTGTTGGGGCGTCTATGGGGCTGAGTGTTTATGAATGGACCATTCTGGGTCTATTTTTAGGGGTTGCACATGCCCTACCTGTAGAGTCTGCAGTATTAAAAAAATTAGGAATAAGCTGGAGATTCTCTATAATTTTTCGCCTATGCATGGCATATATAATAATACTGCCATTACAATTTATACCAATACACATACTTTTTGATGACCCTAACTACGTTCAAGAACTTATCAGTCCTTTGGCGTTAGCTGAGAACTCTAGTTTCGGTAGTTTTATTTCAACAACATTTATAAATGGACTAATACTAACTGCTGAAATTTTAGTTGTAGTAAGTTTTGCATTATTTCTAAACCAATTAGTTAAGAATTTAAAATTTGTACAGCGCTTTGACCACAACATGAGCCCTATAATTTCTTTGACTACCGGCACCCTACTAGGCATTACATTTGGCTCTGCCATTCTTATTAAAGAGTCTCAATATCTTTCAAAAAAACAAATTGTATCGATATGCTGTTTCCTAATGGTTGCCCATGCACTGATTGAAGATCCATTAATATTTCTTATGTTTGGAGCTAATATATATGTCCTTATTGGCTTCAGAGTTATTCTTGCAGTTATTGTGTCTACCTGTATTTATTTATTTTATGACAAATATATAGAACTTATTAAGAGATGATGATGCTACATATATTTAACACATCTTCATTGAACAAACTGAGTGCTTTAATTGGTAAAATATGTTAATTAATTTTTTAATCTTATAATATGTCTAAAAACATTCAAGCTATTCGTGGTATGAATGATCTACTGCCAAATGACTCAAGTTTATGGCTTTTTGTAGAGCAAACCATGACAGACTTATTCATCTCTTATGGTTACAAATATATTAGTACACCGATAGTTGAGAAGACTGAAACTTTCTGCCGTGCAATAGGCGAGTCTACTGATATTGTGGAAAAGGAAATGTACACATGGGAAGAGAAGAGTGGCGAATCACTGAGTCTAAGACCTGAAGGAACTGCTGGATGTGTAAGGGCAATGATTGAACACAACCTACCTAGAGAAGGTATTCAAAAAGTTTTCTATCGTGGGCCGATGTTCAGACATGAGAGGCCACAAAAAGGTAGATACCGTCAATTCCATCAAATGGGGGTTGAAATTTTTGGTGCTAGTAAGTCAAAAATTGATGCTGAGCTGATGGCAATGACTAGCTCTCTTTGGGATAAACTAGGGTTAACAGATTTAACCCTTAATATAAACACCTTAGGGTCATCCGACGCAAGAGTTAAATATAAAAATGAACTTACAAAATATTTCAATGCATGTAAGGACAAATTAGATGAGGATAGTCTTAGAAGATTGGTAAAAAACCCGCTGAGGATTCTTGATAGCAAAAACCCGAGCATGCAATCGATTATTCAGGACGCGCCCAAATTGGTGGAGAACTTGGATGAAGAGTCAGAACTCCATTTCGATGAATTTAAAAAATATTTAGAACGTCTAAATATCCCTTATAAAATAGACCCAAAACTTGTGCGAGGTCTTGATTATTATAATCGTACTGTGTTCGAATGGACAACCAACGATCTAGGCTCCCAGGGAGCTATTTGTGCTGGAGGGCGCTATGACAGTTTAGTTGAAACAATGGGAGGTGAGCCAACACCTGGGATTGGTTTTGCTATCGGTATAGAAAGAATAGTTCTTCTATTGCAACAAAAAGACATATCTATAACAAAAACAAATTCTATATATATTATGTCTATGGGAGAGGAGGCACAAATTACATCTATGCAGATAGCCGAAAAATTACACAAATCATTTCCAGAAACAATACTCTATAATGATATTTCTCTAGGCAGTATTAAAAATCAATTTAAAAGAGCAAACAAAGCTAACGCAGATTACGCCATAATTTTGGGTAACGAAGAGATAAAAAACCATCAACTAAGTGTAAAACCTTTAAGAGGTCAGGGCGAACAAACAACAATTAGTCAAGAACAGATAATCCAATATTTTAAGGAAAATATATGAAAAATTTTATAGAGGTAGGGAAAACAGAAGAAGAACAGGTTGAGCAAATAAAGAAGTGGCTAAAAGATAATGGTTTGCAAATTATTACTGGTGTGGCACTTGGGTTCGCAGCTATTTGGGGTTGGGGTGCTTACCAAAACTATCAAGATGAGAGGTCAATTCAAGCAAGAACTTACTATTTATCAGTAGCATCTAGTCCTGATAACTTGAGCGCATTTGAAGAATTACAGAACAACTACTCTGACAGTGATTATGCAGGCCAGGCTGCTTTAATGATGGCTAAGCATGCGGTTGATCAACAAAAATACCAGCAATCCTTAGACTACCTATTGCCACTATGGCAATCCGAGAGTCAATTTATAGGCCATATAGCTAGAATAAGGTCTGCAAATGTTTATCTGCAAATGAAGAACTACGACAATGCTTTAGATGCGTTAGATGTAAATAATGAAGGCACTTTTGCAGGTATTTATAGCTCTACTAGGGGGGATATTCATCTTGCCAATGGGAATGTTGATCTTGCGAAGCAAAATTACCAGAATGGATTAACTCAAATTTCTACTGAATCCGACCTGCTAAATTTAATTAAGATTAAATTAAACGATCTTAATTAAATAATCTACATACTATGGGCTTACCTGTTATCTCTTTAGTTGGACGTCCAAACGTTGGTAAGTCCACACTGTTCAATAGACTCAGTCGATCTAGGCAAGCACTAGTATCTGATTTCGAAGGTTTAACACGTGACCGCCAGTACGCCGAAGTTTTACTTGATGATGATACTGCCTGTACCATAATTGATACCGGAGGTCTAACTAACGAAACCAACATTGTTGACAGTGGAATACAAGGGCAAGTATTAAATGCTCTAGAAGAGTCAGATGTTATCTACTTTATTTTAAGTGCTAGGGACGGGGTTACAGGTCTAGATTTAGAGATTGCATCTCAATTAAGAAGACTTAAAAAAAATATTATATTGGTATGCAATAAAGCGGAAGGTTTAAATCCAGAATTGGCATCCGAGTTCTACGAGCTTGGCCTAGGTGAACCCGTTCTAATTGCTGCTGAGCATGGCCAAGGTATCAACTCCCTGATTGAGTCCACCCTGCCAATTCTTCCAAAACCAACTTTGGATGAAGATGAAGTAGCAGAAGGAATTTCTGTTGCTGTTTTAGGAAGACCAAATGTTGGTAAATCAACACTAATTAATAGAATATTAGGGGAGGAGCGAGTACTTGCAATTGACTTGCCAGGAACAACTCGTGATAGCATATATATACCATTCGAGAGGGAAGGTCAAAAGTATACTCTGATAGATACTGCAGGTATTCGCAGAAAACGAAGTACACACCACAAGATTGAAAAATTTTCCATTATAAAGGCAATTGACTCACTCGAAAAGTCGCACGTTGTAATACTTGTACTAGACGCAAGCGAAGGGGTAACTGAACAAGACGCCACTTTACTAGGGATGATTGCCGATAAGGGTAGAGCATTGCTTATAGCTATCAATAAATGGGACGGTTTGGATGACTACCAAAAACAAGAAGTTAAGCGCAAACTCGAGGTTAAGCTCTCTTTTGTAAATTACGCAAGTGTGCACTACATCTCTGCACTTCATGGATCTGGAGTCGGAAAACTTTTTGAACCCATCAAGAAATCTTTTAGTAGTGCTGGCGGACAATACCCTACCTCACTCCTCAATAAGATATTAGAAAAAGCTAACAAAGGGCACCAACCCCCACCTGTAAAGGGTAGAAGACTAAAAATTAAGTATGTAAACCAATCAGATACTTTTCCCCCAACATTTACTTTTCATGGTAACCATCTAGAGAGTGTTCCTAATGCTTATGAGCGCTATCTTAAGAATTTATTCATTAGAGAGTTAAAGCTAACAAATACTCCAATAAAGCTTCAATATAAGAGTGGTGATAACCCATTCAAGGACAAAAAGAATACACTCACTGACAGGCAAAAAAGTAAGCGCAAAAGGTTGATGAAATTTACTAAATCTAAACGTTAATATATATTGCCACTGCACTCTCTTTATTTATTTTAACAATGATTTCACAGTAAGAATTTTCAGCTACCTCCGACTTAGATGGGTCATCACTGCAAGAGCATCCTGACAATATCTCACAGAACAATATACCGGTCTTTACTTCGATAGTTGATTCGGTTTCATTAATTGTTAGGATTACAGGCTCTATCGTAGAGGGATCGATAACAGAGCTATAGTTACAGCATGACCCTAAAGGCAGATCTTCAAATGATACAGACCTTAGGCTCTCTTTAAAGTCCTTAACAAAATCATCACTGCCAAAAGACTGCACAGCATTATAAAACACTAGGCTGAAAGAATTAAATTATGTGCCTTGGTTGCGGCCCTAATGAAGCTTTCAAATAATGGGTGACCGTCCCTAGGAGATGAGGTAAATTCTGGATGAAATTGACATGCAACAAACCAAGGGTGGTCTTGTATTTCAACCATCTCAACCAAGGTCCCGTCTATAGACCTGCCAGAAACTGTTAGTCCAGCTTTGTTAATCTCACCTATTAGTTTGTTATTGACTTCATAACGATGACGATGACGCTCAGTTATAATATCCTTCCCATACACTTTCCTAGCTATGGTTCCCTTAACCAATGAACATTCCTGACCACCGAGACGCATAGTTCCGCCTAAATTAGACTCCTCGTCCCTCGTCTGCACAACGCCATCCTCATCCTGCCATTCAGTAATTAAGCCAACAACCGGGTAAGGAGTTTTTGAATTGAACTCAGTACTATTTGCTTCATCCATATTAGCCATATGGCGTGCAAACTCAATAACTGCAACTTGCAAACCTAAACAAATTCCTAGATATGGAACACTATTTTCACGTGCAAATTTGACTGTAGCTATTTTGCCCTCAACCCCTCTATTGCCAAAACCTCCGGGAACTAAAATAGCGCTCATCTCATTTAAACAATCGGTACCATTTTTTTCTATATCCTCGGAATCAAAATAATGAATGTTAACTTTTGTTTGGGTATGAACACTGGCATGGATCAAAGCCTCAGATAACGACTTGTAAGACTCCGTTAGATCCATATACTTACCAACCATAGCAATATCAACACTACTCTTAGGATTACCAAGCTTATCAACAACTCTATCCCAATCGCTCAAATCAGTATCTCTTTTACATTTAAGTGATAATTTTTCTACAACAACATCGTCGAGTCCCTGTTCATGTAAGCTCTTTGGTACCTTGTAAATCGTGTCAACATCTAATGAAGTAAAAACTGAACTCTCCTCAACATTAGTGAAAAGTGCTATCTTTTTGCGTTCTGGCTCAGGAAGAGGTATCTCTGACCTGCATATTAATATGTCAGGCTGTATACCAATACTTCTAAGCTCCTTGACTGAGTGCTGAGTTGGCTTGGTTTTCAGTTCTCCCGCAACTTTTATGTATGGCAACAAAGTTAAATGTACAAATAAGGTATTTTCACGACCAATCTCTAACCCCATCTGTCTAATTGATTCCATAAAAGGTAATGACTCAATATCTCCAACAGTGCCACCAATTTCTACCAGAGCAACATCAGAACCTTCAGCTCCAGCTTTTGTTAGTCGTTTAATTTCATCAGTTATATGAGGAATAATCTGTACAGTTGCTCCAAGATAATCACCTCGACGTTCGCGTTCGATGACATTTTCATATACTCTTCCAGCAGTAAAGTTATTTTTTTTTCCTAATTGGATACGTACAAAGCGTTCATAGTGGCCAAGATCTAAATCTGTTTCAGCACCATCAGATGTTACAAATACCTCTCCATGCTGGAACGGACTCATAGTTCCAGGATCAACGTTAATATAAGGGTCTAGCTTAAGCATAGTCACGTTAAGACCACGAGATTCTAGGATGGATGCGAGAGATGCGCTTGCGATGCCCTTTCCTAAAGAAGAAACAACACCACCAGTAATGAAAATATATTTTGTTGCCATTAAAAGTAGCAAAGTTGAAATGCTTATGATACCTTAATCGTGTAGAATATGTGTCACTTGAAAACAATAATTTTTTGATGCAATACAAGCAATTCATTTCTCGTCTTTTTAACTATCTTAAGGCGCATATTGGCAAGTTAATCTTTACCTCAGTAATGATGATTTTTGCCACAGCATTGGAAAGCTCTATCCCTGAAATTACTGGCCAGATTGTTGACGAGCTTTTCGCAAAAGACAGGGAAACAGATACTGCAATTCTTTATGCTCTAGCTATATTTGTAGTTATCATACTAAGCTCTATTTTCACAATAACATCAATCGCCACTAGTTCTTGGGTTTCAAACAAAGTTATCATGCACCTGCGGATTGATATGTTCACAAAATTAATTAACTTGCCCAAATCTTATTTTGATAAAAATGCTAGCGGCAAAATCCTTTCAAAACTTACCTTTGATGTTGAGCAAATTGCTGCAGCAGCATCAACTATTTGGCTTGCTTTCATAAAGTCATCTCTGAGCGTAATTATCCTAGTTAGCTACCTTTTTTATAAAAACTGGCAACTAAGTTTAACACTTGTGGTACTACTTCCTTTAGTATATTTAGCAGTTAAAGCGTCGTCTAATCGTATGCGAGAAGCATCTAGAAATGTTCAAAATTCTATGGGCAAAATGACTCACCTTCTGGATGAAAATATAACTGGTAGCTCATTAGTTAAGATCTACCATGCTCAGGAACAGGAGACTGCTAAATTTAGCAATATAATAAAGAATATTCGCCAACAGAGATTCAAGGTTGATTTGACAGGTGCTCTTAACACAGGGTTTGTTAATATATTAATTGGTCTGTCATTGGCAACTGTGGTGTATTTTTCTTCAACCCTATTGCAAATGACTGCTGGAGAATTTTTATCATTTTTTACTGCTATGGGAATGCTGGTGAAACCAGCTAAAAATCTTGTAGATATGAATAAACCTCTACAACTTGCCATGGCTGCAGGAGAAAGCGTATTTGGCTTGATCGATGAACAAGAAGAAGCTAATGATGGAAAAGTTATATTTGAAAAATGCAGGGGGGATATAAAGTTTAGCAATGTTTCATTTGGATATAACCTAGACACACTTACACTACAAAACATTAACTTAGATATCAAATCTGGTGAAACAATTGCCTTGGTTGGTTCAACTGGGAGCGGCAAGACAACAATAATACAACTACTTACTCGTTTCTATAACCCGTCGAGTGGCACTATTACAATTGACGACAAAAATATAAATGAACTAGAGCTAGACTCACTTCGCACGCAGATATCTTTTGTAGATCAGAATGTAAGGCTATTTAATGATACAGTTAAAGGCAATATTGCTTTAGGTCAGATTGACAAAATGACCGATGACAATATTGAAAATGCAGCCAAAATTTCACACTCTTACGACTTCATTAAAGGTCTGAGTAACCAATTCAATACTGAAATAGGTGAAGATGGTACTAATCTATCTGGAGGACAACGCCAACGCCTCTCAATTGCACGTGCTATTGCTAAAGATTGTCCTATCCTTATTCTCGACGAGGCCACATCATCTCTTGACTCGGTAACTGAAAAACAGGTACAAGATGCTATTGAAGATATGCAAAAAAATAGAACAACCATTATCATCGCTCACCGACTAAGTACAGTCCAAAAAGCAGACAGAATTATAGTGCTAAATAATGGTCAGATAATTGAGCAAGGCACTCATGAAGAGCTATTATCTCTAGCCGGGGAGTATTCCCACCTTTACAATCGACAGTTCGACAATTGATAGAAATCATTGTAATTATTAGGCAATCAAATGAGATATTACTAAGTACTATATTTATATTATGATTGTTTTCTATATTTACTGAGAAACGGTGATACCCTTATGTATTATATTTTGGTTGAAATGACGTGCCTTTTGGTGAATTAATTTGGGGAAAATTATATGACAAATAAACCAACATTTTTTGATTGGATGGATCCATTCTTTTTAGAGAGTCAGCTATCTGGTGAAGAAAAATTAATCCGCGATACTGCACACAATTACTGTCAGGATAAATTACTCCCTAGAATATTGATGGCAAATAGAGATGAGACATTTGACCGCAATATAATGACTGAATTTGGTGAGCTGGGATTTCTCGGTTCAACCTTACCTGAGAGTCACGGAGGTAGTGGGGTTAGTTATGTTTGCTATGGATTAATTGCTAGAGAGGTTGAACGTGTTGACAGTAGCTATAGGTCAGCCATGAGTGTGCAGTCATCACTGGTGATTCATCCAATTTTTACTTATGGTAGTACCGAACAAAAATCAAAATATTTACCTAAGCTTATTTCTGGTGAATGGATTGGATGTTTTGGTTTGACCGAGCCTAATTCTGGAAGTGATCCTGCATCAATGACCACAACAGCTAAAAAAGTAGACGGCGGTTATAAAATCACAGGAAACAAAATGTGGATTACAAATTCACCTATAGCTGATGTTTTTATAGTATGGGCTAAACTAAACGATGAGATTAGGGGGTTTATATTAGAGAAAGATATGCCTGGATTATCTGCCCCTAAAATTGAAGGAAAATTTTCCCTTAGAGCGTCTGTTACTGGTGAAATAGTAATGGAATCGGTCTTTGTGCCTGATGATAATATTTTTCCAGATATCTCGGGATTAAAGGGGCCATTCGGCTGTTTAAATAAAGCACGATACGGTATATCTTGGGGCGCTCTAGGTGCCGCCGAGTTTTGCTTTCATTCTGCTAGAAACTATACTCTTGAGAGGGAGCAATTTAATCGTCCATTGGCTTCAAACCAGCTAATTCAAAAGAAACTCGCAGATATGCAGACAGAAATCGCTATAGGACTTCAGGGTTGCCTGCAAATGGGTAGATTGATGGATAATGAGCAATGCCCAGTTGAATTAATTTCTATGATGAAGAGAAATAACTGCGGCAAGGCCCTAGATATTGCAAGAACCGCCCGCGATATGCACGGAGGATATGGTATAAATGATGAATTCGGTGTTATACGCCATACCATGAACCTTGAAGCAGTTAACACATACGAGGGGACGCACGATATTCATGCCCTCATTCTAGGCAGGGCTATCACTAATATTCAGGCATTCTATTGATGCATGGAGCTCTAGACAATATAACAGTAATCGATTTAAGTAGGATACTTGCTGGCCCTTGGGCTTCCCAAATGCTAGCTGACTTCGGAGCAAAAGTTATTAAAATTGAGCGCCCAAATACTGGGGATGACACTCGATACTGGGGTCCGCCATTCATAAAAAACAAAACCACTCACCAACCCCCCCAGTCTGCATATTATCATTGCACTAATCGTAATAAGAAATCTATCGCAATAGACATTAATAAACCAGATGGTCAAAAAATTATAAGGGAACTAGTAACGAAGGCTGATGTTGTTATAGAAAACTTTAAGGTAGGTGGCTTGGTTAAATATGGCTTAGACTACGAATCAATTAACAAGCTCAATCCCAACATAGTATATTGCTCAATAACAGGTTTTGGGCAGGACGGGCCATCATCACACAGAGCCGGATATGATGCTATGATTCAGGGGGAGGGAGGTCTAATGAGTTTAACTGGCGAGACTGAAGGAGACCCAATGAAGGTTGGAGTCGCGCTAGTTGATGTGATGGCTGGGCTCTACTCTTGCAATGCAATATTAGCATCACTGATGGCTAGAGATAAAATCAATAAAGGGCAGCACATTGATATTTCTTTGCTCGATGTTCAGGCTGCAACTCTAGCCAACCAGGGAATGAACTATTTGGCGACTAAGAGTAACCCTGAAAGGCATGGAAATAGTCACCCGAACATTGTGCCATACCAAACATTTAAAACACTAGATGGTAGTATTATTCTTGCTATAGGTAATGACTCTCAGTTCTCTAAATTTTGTGAGTT
>Ga0315334_10000356_pt1 | contig 27907 bp, 24 predicted proteins | sample M150034915metaG_FD_205555 | JGI IMG/M metagenome (GOLD analysis project Ga0315334, IMG submission 205555) | Ammonia-oxidizing marine archaeal communities from Monterey Bay, California, United States - M1 500m 34915 | ecosystem: Environmental > Aquatic > Marine > Intertidal zone | place: USA... | reverse complement strand
TGCATCGCAGGGTAGCTACGTATGGATGAGATAAGCGCTGAAAGCATCTAAGCACGAAACTCGCCTCAAGATGAGATTTCTTTTAAGGGCCGTGGAAGACTACCACGTTGATAGGCTACAGGTGTAAAGATGGTAACATCAAAGCCGAGTAGTACTAATTACCCGTAGACTTATAGTTCGCAAATTCTATTCTTATTTTTACTTCAATCATCCGATACTCAAATAACAAGAAATTATATTCTGAGAACGATCAGAATGAAGGTTTTAGGTGTTTATTGCGGTAAGGTCCACCTCTTCCCATTCCGAACAGAGAAGTTAAGCCTACTTGCGCTGATGGTACTGCCCTTTTGAGGGTGGGAGAGTAAGTCGACGCCACTTTTAAAGCCCTGGTTACTTCGGTAATCAGGGCTTTTTATGTTATCCTATTTGAGCAACTCAAAAGGTGCCCTTTTGTACATTTGAATTATCTTCTATTGATTTAAATTCCAGGAATAATCTAAATAGTCTATTGTGGGAGACTGCAATTTGGTGCTTAAATAATTATTCAAAAAGTCGTTTAAGGTACCGTTTTTGGTGAAGTCACTTTTATACCAATCGAATATCTGGGAAATTTTAATATTGTTCGAATCTGAAAAATCATTCTTTGAACTATCAAACAGAAACATTTTAGTTTGGGCAGTAAGTTGAGAAGATAGAACACCTGCTCTGTATGCCATATTTAATAATATTGGACATGATTCACTTGCACAGTTTAAAGCGAAATGAACCCGTGGCTCATTGTTTTGCTTGCGAATAATGTTGTGCTCAATGTCATTGAGACTTAATTTATTCCCGCCAAGTAAAATGAACTTTTTGTCCCATGGTTTGGCAGTAATGTTTTTTATTGAAGCAACCGGATAGTTATCGACAATGAGTTGGATCGTAAACAAATTATAGGCATTGATCCAGTAGGAGAGCTTTTGATTTTTCGTCCAATTTGCAACGGGGTAATTAGTTTCGAATTCATTAATAATGGAATTTAACTCATTTCTATCCTTTACGATGCTTTTGTAATTTACGTTACCAGAAGTTGAAACATGGGTGCTTAGGAATTTTGTCAGATTAATATAGTCATGAAAATTTTCGGATTGAAGTGTCTCTTTTGAGAGTGTGGAATCCAAGCTAGCAGATTTAATGACGTCAACATCTTGTTGAAGTGTTGATGACTTCTCAAAAGTTGAATCTGGAACTAAATGTTCTTTTCGGTTTTCGCTTGAGGATGTGTCACTATCATGTACATCGAATTGATCAAACTCTGTATCATTCGTTTTGCTTGTGCACCCCAAGGAAATGATTAATAATAGGAATGGTAATGTTTTATTAATTAGCATTTTGAAATGTTATTGAATTGATTTATAGTTTGCTATCCATAGTGGATTGCTGACATCTTGCATAAGTAACCAGAAATTGGTGTCCAGGAAATAATCACCATCTATATGATGAATATTATATCGTTCATATAAATATCTTTCTTGACCCGGTGAGGGTTTATGGTACTTATTGCTCCAGCCAATTTCAGATTTATGCCGAAACGGATAAGTGGAAAAACGAATTTTCCAAAGTGAGTCCATGGGAAAACAATTCAGTGCTTCTTCTTGCGTAATCTCGTCTTTTATTAAGGAACAGTCGATGTTATTCTGTTTAAAATAGTCAATTCTGTTTGGATTATAGATGCTCGGCCAATATCCAGAAACAAATTTCACAAAGGTCATTCTGTCTACAGTTCTTTTTTGTGAAAGTACTCTTCCGTTATAAAGATAGCAAACGAAGGAGGTGATTTGTGAGTTAGGCCCTATGGATACTTTTACCCCAAATACAGGCCTTACATTATTTGAAGGGACAACAGATGCCGAGATGATCCACGCAGTAATAAGACAAATTCTTAGCATAACTAGAACAGTCTACGTGAAATGAGTAAAAAGGTTCATTATGAAGCTATTACCCTTGGGTTAACGTGCGTAATTTGACGCAATGGTAATAGAAGTTGTTACAGATTACTATCTAAAATGATAGACATTATTGGGAGTGACGCACGCATCTAATTTAATATCATTGTTATTAATGTCGGTGATTTTATCCTCTAACCCGTCAAAATGGTTCAGGCCAACAAACACACTGCGAGGAGAACACTTTCTTAAAAAGCGATCATAATATCCTTTGCCATACCCAACTCTGTTTCCTTCTAAATCGATTGCCAACAATGGAACAAATACAATATCAAAATGCTCTGCTGCAATGATCCTGCCTTTTTTTGGCTCCGGTATTCCAATAGTTGAAATTTCGAGCTGATCTTTAGAATCAAATACTATTTGTTTTAGCTCATTTGTTTTGAGATTAACTTTTGGAACCGCTATTTGTGCGTCAAAGGAAAGCGCTTTTTGCCAGATTTTATACGTGTTTATTTCTATTTTTCTTTCTATAGGCAAAAACAAACTGATCTTCTTTTTTTCCAATTGGAAACTACTAAAAACAAGATGACATATTTTTTCAGAAATATCGTCTAATTGCTTAGGAGCTAGCCCAAGTCTTTTATCTTGATAGTATTTTCTCAATTCACTCTTGGTCATAATGTTCTTAAAGAAAAAAAATGGCATTGAAGCAAAAATGCTTTTACAATAAGCATCTTAAAGATAGTAAAATGAATACTTCAAATTTATTTTACTACCTCTTTGTTCATTTTTGATGAATGAGTAATACATTACCTTTTGGCATGCTACATTTTTTTCTATTTTTGATAACATGATGAATAAAATAGTTATAGCCTTATTATGTGTGGCCTTCAATATTGGAGCTATTGCACAAATTGAATCCGATTCCTTAACCAATAACGAAACTGGTATAGATGATCTGGAATTTGGAATTGTTGGTGAAGAAGAGGAAGAGAACCCCCCAGTTGAGATTTTTAGTGGTACCAGAGTGATCAATGGTCATTCTGTGGAAACCTTAATGAAAAATGAGCTTGAGTTACGAATAGAACATCGTTTTGGTGACGTAAATGGAGGATTTCAAACAATGTTTGGTTTTGACAATGCTGCGGATATTCGCTTGGGATTTGAATATGGGATAACCGATAAATTAATGATGGGCATTGGTCGTAGTAAAGGCACAGGGAGACCATATCGTTCGTTGATCGATGGATTTGTTAAATATAAGGCAATGCAGCAAAGAAAAAGTGGAATGCCGATTTCAATGGCAGTGTTGGGTGCTACATCATTTACCTATATGACTGCTTCTGACGACCTTTCTCAGGTATCTTCATTTCCAAATTGGCAACACAGACTTGCGTATACTGTTCAAGTAGTAGTGGCGAAGAAATTTGGATCCTGGCTGGGGTTATCACTATCTCCAACAATGGTACATCGAAATTATGTGCCTGCTGATGACGTAAATACGTTGTTTGCTTTAGGTGGTGCGGCTCGCATTTCGGTAACACCAACAATGGGTATTATTCTTGAATACTTTCATGCATTTCGGGATCAACCTTTTATGTTACCCGGCCCAAATAATACGAACACTTATAGAAACAGCCTGGGTATTGCATTTGAATTTGTGACCTTTGGACATAACTTCACCATAAATTTAACCAATTCGAAAGGGTTTGGAGAAACACAGTTTATCCCCTATACATACGAAGACTGGGCGCTGGGAGAATTCCGACTTGGATTCACAGTTGGCCGAAAATTCTTCTTTGGTGAATGATATTAAAGTGAAAAATGATGCGCTCTATAAAAACAGCTGGCATTATTATTGAATACCATTGTTTGTACATTAAAAAATAAAAAAATGAAAAAATTATTTTATCCACTCATGGCTTCTTTAGTGTTACTTACATCAGCAGCACTTAGCATTACAATTCAGGAATACAAGGTTAAGGAAGGATTTAGCATTAAATTCAGCAGTAAAGATCCATCTGGCTCGTTTAAAAAGATGAGTGGAACGGTACACTACGATAAGAACGATTTGGCAAATTCGTCTTTTGATTTCGTTATTGATGTTGCATCAATAAACACTGGAAATAGCATGAAAGACAGAAAAGCGCAAACTTCCGAGTGGTTTAATGTTACCAAACACCCAAAGATCTCGTTTAAATCTACAAAGGTCGTAAAGACGGAAAAAGGTACATATGTGCACGGCAATCTCAAAATGAAGGGAGTTACGCGATTTAGAAAAATTCCGCTTAAGGTCGCAGAAGCAAAATCGGGATTGAAATTTACCGGAACATTTTGGGTAGATCGGAGCTATTATAAAATTGGAAAACCGAGTAAGGCGGTTCCGAATAAATTGAAAATTTCATATATTATTCCTGTAACTAAAAAATAGATTATGTTCAAACAGTGTTTTTTTTTGGGATTAGCGGCTGGTGTGTTTGCTACAACAGTGTGTATGGCATATACGGAGATATATGCCGGGCTGGGTATTGCGAATTTTTCTGAGGCGGTACCGTTATTGAGCGTTAGTTCGAAGTGCTTTGTGATCACCATGGCTTCGTGTTTTATTTATTACGGGTTGCACAAAATTTTCAAGAAAGATTATTACGCTGAATTCGTTTTTAATTTGTTTTTGGCCGGTGCATGTGTTGCACTTGTTTTTTTGGTTTTCAAATCAAACGACCCCGAATTTATGAATGAGGATGCAATGATGATGGTTGATTATTTTAAAGCATTCGCATTACCCATGGTGTTTTTTCCGGCCTTATCATGGTTAACACTTAAGCCTTTATTTATAAGGTAATGAAAGCTGCTAGATTTGTTTTCTTTGTAATATTGGGATTCCATTTATTGGCGTGTGAAAAAGACATGGCGGCTGAGCCAATGTGTGCTACGATCGTTTCGTATAGTGAAAAGATACAGCCATTGATTGACATGAACTGTTCTACATCAGGGTGTCACGATCAAACAGGTCAACAAGGCGGTGTAAATTTAACCTCTTATGAAGGGGTTCGCGATAATGCAGATAAAATTTTATCCGTAATACAACTCGATCAAGGTAATAGTGGATTAATGCCGTTAGGAGGTCCAAAACTTGCAGATTCATCCATTCGGCATTTCAATTGTTGGTCGAATCATGGGAAATTAAATAATTAAATTTTCATTAATTTAGTTCTACTTCTTTTAAATGATTGATATGAATAAAAATTATATTTTAACGACACTACTTATCGCAGCTGTTGGATTATTGGCTGTGCAGCAAACCGGAATCAATTCGGTTGAAAAATACGTAACCAAGAATGGGCATACAAAGAATGCTTCCGGTGCACCTATTGCTAAAACGGGAGCCCCGGGAGAGTCCAATTGTACGGGTTGTCATGCAGGAACTGCTCAGGATGGAAGTACTGTGAACAGCTTGATTATTTTGGATGGCGTAACGCCAATAACAAACTACGCACCCGGAATGAGCTATAGTGCAACACTTACTTTGAACACCATGAATATTAAAGAAGGATTTCAGGCAACTGTTCTTGATGGATCCAATAATATGGCAGGTTCATTCGTAGCGCAAACGGGTTCAACAAGTACAAGTACAGGAACAAATGGAAGAGCGTATGCAACGCATACATCTACTAGTAATACTGCTGCAAATCCGGCATGGTTATGGACATGGAACGCACCGGTAACTGATATGGGCCCGGTTACATTTTATATTGCGTCTAATATTGCGAATGGTACGGGAACTACAAGCGGTGACGTAATTTATTTGTCGCAACATGTATTTGGAAGTGCGGCTGGATTGGATGATATGACGGATGAATCTTCAAATTTTTCCGCCGGATATGCTCCTGACGAAAATAAAGTGAAAATTAATTTTAATTCACTCAGTGTTGGCAATATGTTTTTTAATCTAGTTGCTATGAATGGAAAGTCCGTTTTTACCTATGATCTAGGAGAATCTGTTTTTGGCGAGAACAGTGAAAATATAAAACTTCCGGTTGCTGTAGAATCGGGAATTTATATCGTAAATTTCTTTGTTGGGAACCAAGCCATGTCGACTAAAATCATGATCCAGAAATAAAAGAGAAAAGAATTCAATTATTCAGTATGAGGCACTACTATTTTGTGGTGCCTTTATTTATTCCAGGCGTTTGGTTACAATTTCTTCAACTTTTAGATAAAAATCATTGGGTAGATAGCTCCTCCAGTCAAGCATTTCCATTTCTCCTCCCATTACAAAGTACTGATCAATACTAGCACTTTGCATTTCTGAGATAACGTGTTGGTGAAAATTGACCAATGCGACCCATCCGTCTTCAATATCATCGATCCACTCCTCATAATAACAATCATCTGAAGAATGAAAATTCAATACGTTCTCTCCGATTATGATGAACTTATTTATGCCAAGACTAATGAATTCATCAATGATGTCTCGTTTCAATATCATTATATCGTTCTCAATTGTATCGTTCCATTCTCCCATCATTTCGATTATGGCAAAATTGCTATCGTATTCAACAAATAAAATCTTAATGAACAAAGTGGATGACCCAATTGAATCCCATTGCGGATGGATGTAATAATTATAAATACGGTTGTGAAATTCAAACTCACTATACTCCCGAGCGTAAAATGGAGATGCATTATCTTCCGATGCAACATATAAATTGCGCCAGCGGTAATATGGTTCCACTAAATGCATAACATAAAGTTTTCAGTTCAATTAAATTATCTGGTATAAATTATGCACAGAATTATTCGTTAAATTTGAAGATACAATTAAAAATGATTCCGATGAAAAATCTAAATACACTATTCAGTTTTATTTCTATTATTTTAGTTGGTTTGGTTTTTTCTTCTTGCTCTGATATTAGTCGGATCGATCCAAAAGATGCATTATCATCCTTCATAAGCAATAATGACTCAATAGTGGCTTTTGGAACTGTTGACTTAAAAGGAATTCTTGAAAAAATTGACTATGAAAATGTTCCGAAGATTGGAAAACTATTGAGCACCGAGCTTGCTACGATTGAGCGGTTTATAGATCTCAAATCTCCACTTTATTATGCCATGCAGGGTCCTATAGATCTGGATGGGAGTCCGGAGGCAACTTATGCGTTCCTCGGAGTTTTGAACTCAGATTCACTGGTTGCTGAATTAATGCAGCGCGGGTTTGATGTTGACATCAAGAATGAAATTCAATATTGTCAGGATGGAGATATCGCAATTGGGATAAAAGAGAACCTGGCACTAATAGTATCAAAGAACAGCGATTTTGATACTGAAATGTTAATTACTGAGACCTTTGCGAATGTGGATGGAACAATTAGCGGGGGTAAAGTAGATGAAATACTCTCTGAGGATGGAGATTTTGTTTTGGGTGTGAATGTACATTCCTTATATACTACCTCACATACGGATTTAGAAAATTTAGACATAGATAAGAAAAGCGAACTCGAGGAACTATTAACGAATACATATGTTCAGACAGTTATAAAATTTGAAGATGGTGCCGCAATTCTTGAAACGAAAAATTATTTTTCTGATAAATTGAAGAGTCAATTGTTTTTTAATTCAGATGAATCAGCTCCGATTGTTGCAAAACTTGGAAAGGGAAAGGCTCGATTTGGTCTTACAATGAATCTTGACATGAAAAAAATGCAGGCATTCATGGATGCGTATTCTCCTGAAACAATACAGGATTTAGGCAGTTTAATGGGTGGGCCTGCTCAAATGGCATTAATGGCTGCCGGAGACGATGGACTTGCGGGCCTATTCAATGGGAAGTTTGGGATTGTTATGTTGGGAGATCCCGATCTAGATGGTGCGTTAGAACCCGATTTTAGTTTTTATATGGGATTGGCTTCCAGAGGACAGGATTTGGCGCAAATGGCTAAAGGACTAATTGATTTTGCTATGGCGGAAATTAGACTCGAAAAGGATGGTATTTCTGGATACAGTAATGCTGCTTATGTACCAGATGGCAATGGGAAAATTGTTCTTCCTAAGGGGTGTGAGAATTTTGGTAAGAGCTGTATTAGCGCATTTATTAATTTTGAAGGACTTGACTATGGTGAAATAGATCTTGGTGGTGGGGAAAGCGTGTTGGGTGTGGTGAAATACATGACATTTGATTACGATGAAAATGGAGGCAGACTCTACATCAAAGCTATAGAAGGGAAAGAAAATATTTTGAAACAAGCCATTGGAGTTCTTGTTGAGGAGTTCTCTTCAGAAATAACTGGAATATCTATTTAGAAAACAATAAATTTATCCGAAAAAAATGACTGATTGGAATGAGTTAAGTGATGCTGAAAAACGCGTGATTGAACAAAAGAGTACCGAGAAACCATTTGTCGGAACCTATACCGATTATTTTGAGCAAGGAACCTATCACTGCAAGCGATGTAATGCCGCTTTATACATTTCAAGGGACAAATTCAATTCTGGTTGTGGCTGGCCTTCATTTGATGATGAAATTGAAGGCTCAGTAAAACGGATGCCGGATGCTGATGGCCGAAGGATAGAAATTATTTGTACCAGCTGCGATGGGCATCTTGGACACGTTTTTGAGGGAGAGCAATTAACCTCCAAAAATGTACGACATTGCGTGAATTCGATTTCTTTAAAATTTGTAAAGGATTAGATTAGTGCACCTGGGCACAGTCCAATATATAGTCGCAATCTTCATAAACCATTTCATGCAGTATCAACTGTGAGGCCAGGGCCAGTTGGGAGTAGTTTTGTGAATTATTTCCGAAATTGGCTGCCGAATTTATCCACATCGCTTTGATCAGCTCTTTATTTCCTACTTTTGGATCAATTTTATTTACAACTGCTGCAACATTAAGCCCCCCTGCATGATATACGTGAAGTACGAACAACCGGAACCAAAGCTCATTTTCATCGTAGATAAGACCATGAGCATCCAAAATTCTTTGTGCTTCTGGGATACAAATACGGCTTATCAATTTTGCTGATCCGTATGCACTGCGTTTGAAGTCTTCTCTCTCATCTATCGAACGATTTACGATCAACCCCTGTGCTCTCGCTACTTTTGGCATCAATTGAAATGGTCCATATGCCCCAGCTCTGGATTTCTTTAATTGACCTGGACTTTCGATCAATAAAATTGCCTGAGCATACCACGGGTCCACTCCAAGCATTTCAAATTCTTCTATTCCTTCGGATAAAGTGGGATATACTTTTTTAAATTGATAAAAATCGTTTTTACCTGTTGTGAAGAAAATTCTCGCTTCTTTATCCAATCCTCGTACGTTTCTAATACTGTCTCTATATTGATCTTTATCATCGTCTGATTTTGAATTCCATGCAGCAATACTCATGCGAGCAATAACTTCTCTGGTTCGGGCTATGTTGATCAAACAAGAATCTGGAGAAAGTGCCATGATCTGTTTCCAGAATTTGGGTTGCGCCAGATCTGCCCAACCTTCTGCGATTATCTTGTGTGCACTAATTATAGTGTTTTGCTCATTCCCCTTTTTTACTTCAATCTTCTCATGGTCCCACGATTCAATGGATTGTGAGAAGCAATCCAATGCTATGAGTAGAAATACCAACAAAATGTGTTTATTGCCCATTAAATTTAATTGAAACGATCAAACATTACTAAGATAACGTAAAACCACGGTGTTCTGTTACAGGGTGAGAAAAACAATAAACACATGATGGTTAAAATGTATATTTTTGTAACTCATGAACATTGTTTTGAAAATAATTGGCTTACCACTAATATTTCTTGTAAAGATGTATCAATGGGTAATAAGTCCGATTTTACCTCAATCGTGCAGATATTCTCCTACATGCTCTGGTTACATGCTCGAAGCAATAAACGTGTGGGGGCCTTTTAAAGGATTTTATCTGGGAGCTCGCAGAATTATGTCTTGTCATCCTTGGGGAGGGCAAGGACACGATCCGGTACCGGAAAGAAAGCGTTCGGTGAAATAATCAAGAGCCCTTTAATATAAAATTTTCGAGACCAAGGTTGATAATGATAGCTCGTTTCCTAACTGTTTCATAGACAAATACGGCAAATACAATTAAATATTCTAGGTTGATAAACATTCGAACTTGGGAGGCACCCCCATCATTGTATAGATAAAACAGATAGGTAAAAAAGATCAGGAACGACCAAATTATAGGAAAACTATAAGTGGTGAATAATGAAATCCCGATTAAGGGAATAATATACCATGGATGTATCGTATTACTGAGAATTAAGTACACAAAGAAGGCAAGTGTCATCCGTTTAAATAACTTCTTCCAATCGGGTATTTGCCCGTACAATGCAAGGGTAATGACTAGCATTATTATTACTTGTGAGAAGAATAGTCCGTACGTTTTTGCAATTTGCCAACCGTATTCGGCAATTCCAAATTGAATACAATAGTGAACAATGAATGAATTAAATTCAAATACGCTAAAATACAAGCTCAGACTTTCTTTGAAATTTAAAATATTATTAGAATTCAACGGCACAAGCCCGAAGCTAATAACCAAAAGAATGGTCAGAGAATAAAACAACATTGATTTTTTCAAGCCCAGAAATCTGTAAAAGAAGGGTAATAACATTAATGGAATAAGTTTGATGTGTATTGCCGTCGCATAGAATAGACTACCGATAAGCTCTTTTTTCTTGAGTAGAAAATAAAATGCTGCGAATAAAAAAGATAGCATGACCCCCTCAAAATGTGCGTTTCCGGTACACTCAATGATCCATAATGGATTCAGATAGATCAGCCACATTCTGGATTCGTCAATATTTAAAAGCCGCAATATTTTTCGAAGATAAAATGCTCCTCCTATTTGGGTCAGGATAATTGATAGTTTTAAAATAATCGTGTTGCTGATAATTGAACTTGAAAATGCAGTTGCCAGCATAAAGTAAGCTTGATTTATAGGTGGATAACACGTATGGTTTCTTTTAGAAAGGGAGCTGATACCCTCATAAACCTCCACCAAATATGGGTTGGATTGAACCAAGTCAAGCATGCCGAGCTCATTTGGTTTGAAATCATAGGGATTTATTCCGGCCCATGTCATTTCTCCATCCCAGAGAAATCGGAAATAATCATTCGATAAATGGGGAACATACAGCATCGATATGGCATGTGCTCCCAGAGCAATCCACACGAAATGTTTAATCGAGAATCTCGATCTATTTGCAACAATAAAAAGGTAAGCAATAAAAGATAAGGTATAAAATACAGCTAAAAACCAGAACTCTGTTCGTTCAGCTTGCCAATTAACAGCGAAAATGGCGGATAAAAATAGAAGAACAACAAACAACAACCAAAATCGTCTGATTTCCATTGTTATTTTGCCTTCGCAGTTTTCAGCTCTTTGAGAGAATGAAAAAACACTATTCCATATCCATAAGCCAACATCAGGTGAAATGGCACCATACCCAGATCTCCATATATAGTCCTGCTAATTGCGGTGTAGGAAAAAAGAACCATTAACAATCCTTCAAAAATGTTTATTAGAGACAAGCTTTTTTTATCGTATCTGTTGCCCTTAAATTCACTCTTGACATTCACATTGAATTTCGGAGTTCTTACAAATGAGCTCTTGATCCCAAGATAACCTTCGATTACCGCGACAGTATTGTTGAGCGCCAAGCCCATGGAAACCATAAGAAAAATGAGGAATCTGCCACAGAATTTCAGGAAGGAAATTGACAGGTTTGTCGTTTTATCCCTATAAGACTGCCAATAATAATACATTAAAAATAAAGTACTTAAAAGGAATATAGCTCCATATTGCAGTATGAAATTCATATCCGAAAAGCTGTCTTTTATATGAAGAATCGGCAAGCTGATCAAAGAAATTAGAAGAATGAAAACAAACACGGAAGAATTAAACAAATGCGAGAGTGCATGCACCCGGTCTCCAAATCGTATTCCTTTTGTTTTTATAATTCTTCTTCTCATTTTAATAAAACACTCTGCCCCGCCTTTCATCCATCTGTGCTGTTGACTTTTTAAAGCGGACATAGTAATTGGTAATTCGGCTGGTGAGATGACATCCTCGCAGTATTGGAATTTCCAACCCTTCAGTTGCGCTCTGTAACTAAGGTCTAGGTCTTCTGTTAATGTATCGTGCTCCCAGCCTCCAGCGTCTTCAATACAGGTTTTTCGCCAAATTCCCCCGGTGCCATTGAAGTTAATGAAGTGACCGGAAGCTGTCCTTCCTCCTTGCTCAATTGCGAAGTGTCCATTCAAGCCGAATGCCTGGAGCTGCGTTAACAACGAATAATCTTTATTTATGTGTCCCCAACGGGTTTGAACAACACCAATTTTTTCATCCTGAAAATGCGGTATTGTTTTTTGTAAGAAATCTCTTTTTGGTACAAAATCGGCGTCAAATATTGCGATAAATTCACCTTGTACCTGATCCATAGCATCATCAAGTGCTCCTGCTTTATAACCTGTCCTTTCCACTCTGTGAATGTGCTGGATATTAATCCCTCTTGCTGCAACTTCGGCTACCTTCTTAGCAATTACATCTTTTGTTTCATCTGTGGAGTCGTCAAGGACCTGAATTTGTAATTTGTCTATTGGATAATCAAATTCTGCTACCTTTTCAATAATTCTATCGGCAACATACAACTCATTATACATTGGTAGCTGAACAGTTACCATTGGTGCTTTCTCGGGGTCGTATACAGGTGCGATAATTTTCCCCTTCTTTTTATTTCTCACGTAAGCCACTGCCAGAGATAACTGCAGAATCGCATAAAAAAGGATTAAAATCAGACACATAAAATAAATGATCATTACCACTTTAGCAGTGACGTGAGACCAATAATGTTCGGTGCCTTTATAATCGCCCCAATCGAACATCCACGCTACTTTTCTTGAAACATTGAAAGTATCGAAGTTGTAGATTTCCTTATGCACTTCAGTGAGTTGAAATGGAATAGTTTTGTCATTATAAACTCTATCTTTTATTGCAAGCACATATTTACCATACGGGACATCTTTAAAAACAAATGCACCTTCTTTATTGGTCACTGCGGTATACCTTTCTGTAGAGTCTTCGTTGTGAATGACTAAATTCACTTTACCCACAGGGTTTTTGGATTTAATATCAGTAACGGTGCCACGAACCAATTTAGCCTCTTGGCTTTGCACAAAAGACGTCAGAAAAACAATAAAAAATACGATGCTTATCCTTGTCATTTTCAATTAGTTAATATTCCATTATGATTGAAGTTGTACTGCATTCTATCAAAAAAGATATTTAAAGACCGCAAATATAATCTTTATTCCTGCAAGTACAGTTCCTTTTACTGTTCCACTTACTTTGGAAACACCGATTCTTTTTTTATAATTGACAGCCACTTCACAGTATTTCAATTTTTTTTTGACCGCTTTTATTTGCATTTCAATTGTCCAGCCATACGTTTTATCCGACATTTGAAGTTTTTCCAAAGCCTCTAGTTTTATTGCTCTGAATGGTCCGAGATCTGTAAAAACACCGCCATAGAACAAACGAATCAATTTTGTAGCCAACCAGTTTCCGAAAATTTGCTGTGGTGTAAGCGAACCTTTTTCACGATTTCCCTTTACACGCGATCCGATAACCATATCCAGATCTTTTTCAATAATAGGGGCTATAACTTTAGGTATTTCTTCCGGATAATCGGAGTAATCGCCATCCATAAAAACGATCAAATCCGTTTTTAACGCTTTACATTCTCGAATACCTTTGAGACAAGCCCATCCGTATCCTTTTCTTTTTTCATGCAACACAATTGCCCCAGCTTCTTCGGCGACAGAAGCAGTACGGTCACTCGAATTATTGTTGACTACTACGATATTCTGTACAATATCTCTTGGAATATCGCTAATAACTTTACCAATAGCTTGTTCTTCGTTATATGCGGGTATAATGACCGTAATTATAGGCTTTTCCATTGTGCTCAATCGATAGTGGCAAAATTACGCATTCAATTTCACTCCATCCTTAGTGACGATCAATGGATTCGGATCAAATCGCCCTGTTTCCGGGCCATTTTCGAGTTTTAATACTCCTCTTGGACAAACAGCTGAACATATTCCACATCCTACACAGCTCGATCTTATAATGTTCTCTCCTTTTTGGGCGTATGCTCGTACGTCAATACCCTGTTCGCAATATGTGGAACAATTTCCACAAGAAATACATTGCGATCCGTTCGTTGTTATTCTGAACCGTGATTTGAATCGTTGGAATAAACCTAAGTATCCCGCCATAGGGCATCCGAACCTGCACCAGACACGATTCCCTAAGAGTGGATAAAACCCGACACCAATTACTCCTGCAAATGAAGCCCCAACCAGAAATCCGTATGCCTTCTTAATACTTTTGCTTTCCATAACAAAAACATCTTGTGCATTAGTGAAATAGGCATAAGTGAGGAGTCCTGAAATTAAGAATGTTATAATTCCCGCCATAAGTAGAATTTTATTTTTAAACTTTCGGGAGCGAAGCAAAAAGAATGTACCAAAGCCCGTAAGAACCAGCATCGTAAAAGTATAATATGAGTTTTCTGTGATTGTAGCAAAACCTATTTGATATTCACGGCCACTAAAGTAGGGCCATAAAGCCGCAACAGTCATGATTAGAACGAACACCATTACCGAATGGACAACCCACCGTTCAATTTTCCAAGCAACTTGTTTTTTGGAAGAAAGATGCCGAAAACTATCCCCTGCGGTTTCAGCCAAGCCACCACAACCGCACACCCACGAACAATACCATCTTTTTCCTAAATAATAAGTCAGAATAGGGGTGACAAAAAGAAATAAAATTATGCCCCAAAAGAAATAAAAGGTGCCAGAAATGCCACTGTTGCTCATTGCATTGAGTTGGCCTGCTTCTACAAAATAATAGTTGAGTGGCCAGATGTTCTTTAAATCCTTACCAAAATACCCTTGGGTTTCAACAAAAGCTTCCATGATATAGGGTAAGGCATAGGCAAAAACTAACTGAAAGAATACTACCGATAGCGTTCGAATTATCTGGTAACGGTTGTTACGGTACTTAATGATAAATTTAATTCCAAGGAACAGTATAAGAAAAGTATAAACTGTTCCATAAACAAACCATTTGCTCGCAGGTTTACCGGTAAAAAGAAAAGCCAGTGGATCAAATAAACGAACGAGACCTTCCAGCGAGTCGGAGAACCAATAAAGCTGAACGTAAAAAAGTGTTAAGATTATTCCAGCAATCCATCCAAGAACTCCTCTATTTGTTAATCCATTGCTCCATACATGATTGTTTTTAATACCAGGTGTATGTCCAGCGTATGATCCGTAAGTAGTTAATAGAATACCAGCAGCCATCATTACTAATGAAATCCACAAGAACAGAGTAGCATTTGCAAAAACGACTCCTGACCAAGCTGCGAATATTATTCCTACTCCTAGCAAACCGATAGTCAATCCAAGTCGTTGAGCTAAATTGGAAGTTTTGAAATAGTTGGTGATTAATGCACGATTGATGCGCCTATAAGTAAACAAGAATATACCGACCAACATTAGTCCAAAAGAGACAAAAATGAACACCTCATAATTCGGCACCATTTTAACATTGTAATATTTATTATTGAATACAATGGTGGCCATTAATTCTACCAATCCTAATATACCGCCAACGAAAACGCCAATTCCAATTTTATTCAGAATGCTAAGGCCTTGTGCTTCTACACCCACAAATGATTTATTCTCTTCCATCATGAACTAATTAGTTGTTGCCACCATTTCATCTTTTCAAGTTGTACATTCGTACCAAATTTAGTATTGAATTGTGCCACGACATCCTTCTCATATTTGGTGTAAAATTCAGGGTCGAAATTAGCCGACTTAAGATTGTTTAATACTTCGTCAATTGAAGCCTCATTGAGTAACCAATGATTGACAACTGGATGCCGCAAACGAATTCCAAACGAGTTTATCCCAATAAATTTTCGACTATCTATTTCAAATACAAAGTGAAGTAATATTTCTTTCCTGGGATGCTGGTATACAAATTCATGATGCCCTTTTTGAAGTTGGTTATGAACTTCTCCATAGGTTTGGTATTCAATTTCAAAGAACTTTGCTGAATTAAACCAATGTCCCGGATTGTATTCTGTTCGTTCTCCTGTTATCGATTTAGCAACAGTTTCCCCCATTATTTTTCCGGTGTACCAAACTTGTTCAATTTTTTTTCTTCCTTCTAAAGGATTACGAAATTCAGCGCAATCGCCAATAGCAAATATGTTTTTCTCGGATGTTTCTAAATGTCGGTTAACCAATATTCCTCGGTTGGTTTCAATTTTGCTTGAGCTTACAAATTCGATGCTTGGTGAAACACCAGGAGTTAAGCCCACAAATTCGCAATTGATACGTTTCCCCGTAGTCGTTTTTACAGCTATTGCTTCATTTTTTTCGTTCGTCACAATTTCATCCAATTCAGTGGAATAATACATGTGCAATCCATGGTGCTTTTTAAGATGATCCATGATCAACCTGGAATCCTGTTCGGGTAAAACATCACTCCAATATAATTCTTGGCGAACCAGGAAGTGGACCTCAATATTCCTTGAAAGCATCATTTCGGCCAGCTCTATTCCTATAAGGCCCCCACCTACTATAACCGCGCTTTCACAATTTTCCGCTGTTTTGTCTATATAATCAAGATCCTGTTTTGAATATAAGCCACTAACTCGAGATGCATTTTGACCTTTCCACCCGAATTTGTTTGGTTTGGATCCGCTTGCTATTATGAGCTTACTGTATTCTATTTCTTTTCCAGATCCAGTCAAGAGTATATTTCGGTCAGTATCTATCTTTGTGATGTTCTCTTGAGATAATTTTATATTATTCTTTTCCCAAAATTGGGCTTCGTAGGGTTGTGTGTGTTCGAATTTCATATGTCCCATGAACACGTACATTAAAGCAGTTCTAGAGAAGAAATATTTTGATTCGGATGAAATAATTGTAATGGCTTGAGTGCTTTTTTTTCGAATATGCCTGGCAGCAGTCACACCGGATATTCCATTGCCAATAATTACAATCATTTCTAATGAATTTAGTACAATATAGTGCTTTTGGTGAAATAGAAGAGGCAACAGATGTGCACCCCAAAATCATCGTTTAGTTACTATTCTTTTAACAGTTTCATTGTTGCTGTTTTACTGTCGTCGGCTTCGATCTTAACCAAATAAAATCCTGATTCGCCATTAATTTTCAGACCCAGTGAATTTTGATTTTGATAGTCTTTTGAGCTGATTAAATTGCCATATACTCCAAAAATTTGGACGTTAACTGTGGAATAATAGCCGTCTAATTGTATGGTAACCATGTCATTTGATGGATTGGGATAAGCGATAATTCGATTCCCGAATGAATCGCTATTATTGCTTCCCAAACAATCGTCAACTGTTATATACAAATCATCCGTATATGTTGTGCCGTAACCGTTATCTGCCGTGAAAGTCACTTCTTGTGATACATTGGCCATGAAATTAACTGCAGTACTGGTAGAAAGTACCCCGAGTGCATCCGAAACCCATAAGTACGAAATGTCCGAATTGTTAAATGAAGGGATAACCTCATGATTGTGTTCTATTTTCGAACAGGTTATACCGTCATTGTCGTAAGAACTTTTGTCTTTAAGCTCCCATTCACATCCAGAAATAGTGTTATAATATCCAACCAGATTTAAAAACTGCGGATTAGATGAGCTTACCGGATTAAACATTAACTGGTTCACCTGAGGTCCAGATAAAACATCGTTCCATATCGTAATTTCGGCCATTGAGCCATTAAATTGGTTGGAGATCGATAATCCATCAAACTCTTGTCCCAAAGATCCTCGATCTGTTGTTGTAACTGTTAAGTCTGTCGTGAAGTTTCCGTCCAAAACGCCATCCACCCACAATTGTAGCTGTTGTGTTGCCTGATTCCAAGAATAACCCAGGAAATGCCAGCTACCGTCATTGACAAGGGTACTGCCCGAATAATAAGAACCATTGTAGACATCAACCAATCCGTTATAAATACCAAACAGGCTAACATTAGAATTACTGGATGGATCACCGTTAATAGCAAAGATCCGTTCATCTGAACTCGGGTTAGTCGTTTTGACCCAGGCAAAAAATGAGTGGGAGGTACCAGCCAAATGAGCAATAACCGAATTAACATTTACATAATCGGATACTCCATCGTATTGATATGTGATTCTGGGAATAGCTACTATTTGATAGGACAGCTGGGTACTATCACAGACCGTGGTGTCTGCTATATTTGAAAGTCCCAGAGTCGATAGTTCCACGGTTTCACTGGCTTGTTCTGTACACAACAAAAAATGCCCCTGATAGATCGATTTGACCTCATCACGAGACAATGCGCGGTCGTATATCTTCAATTCATCGATACTTCCATCGTAATAAAGACCTCCATTTTGTCCAAGCTGCGGAATCTGGCCGGTTAATAAGTTATCCAGAAAAATATTTATATGATAATCCACCAGCTCACCATTCAGGTAAATCATTGCTTCGTCTCCGTTATACACTCCTGCTACATGGATCCAATTTCCGGTACTTAAAAGGGATTCTGGTATTCCGGGGCGTTCTACGTCAATATCGTTGTCTTTGACCTTAAATCTGAGCTCGGCATTTGCTTTATCCAGGTACAGAATATACGAATCCTGATCTGAATCGAAAATCGGCCCAAAAGTACCGGGTATTGCAGTTGGCAATATGTCCAACTTCAGCCAGCTACTTATGCTGACCGCAGTACCACCAATATCCAAAGAGGGAGATATAGGAATAGTAACATAGTTGGATGTTCCATTGAATTCCAAGGCCGTTTGATAATATCCCGCAACCCACGTCGGTCCGAACAAGTTCCCCGTATTATTGTTTCCTGATGAATCATAAATTGTTGCCCCCGATCCTTCATCAAAATCCCAGTAGGCCACCAATCCACCATCTCCAATACCCATAAACGATTTTAGTCCTACCAGTTCATGTGGATCATCGGTTATGATTCCAGCTATACCTTTAGACATTAGCTTTTGCATCTGATCCGGGTTGTTTATAGTCCATGTGAAATATGAAACACTTAGACCTCGTGCATACTCAATATCATCCATTAAAGGAATGGTGCCACTTCCTACATATTCTCCTCCAATATTATTCAGGTTTACAATATCCGTTTGCGAGATCAGCGCATCCAGAAAGCAAACTCTTATAGACGGCACCATTAGTTTTATAGTTTGAAGCTCAGAAAGAGAAAAAGAAAAAATAATAACGTCATCAATCATGTTCAAAGACTGGATCATACTGATTACGGCAGCTTCAATTCCACTTTGTTTAATTTCAACACAAACCTGCACGCCGTTTAAGTTTGCCAGGGTCAATACTTCATATAGTGATGGAATTTGTTCTCCTATGAACGCCGGGCTGAACCATGATCCTGCGTCCAGTGATTTAAGTTCGTTATAGCTCTTGTCACTCACATTGCCTGCACCATTTGTTGTGGCATTCACAGTTGCGTCGTGTATTACCATCAGTGAGTCGTCTATGGATTTTCGAACATCCAGTTCTACAAAGTCTGCACCTATATCTATGGCTAATTGGAATGCCGATAATGTGTTTTGCGGTGCCAAACCCGATGCTCCTCTATGTGCGATAATAAGCGTTGAATCACATGCATACAAGTAGGAATTGTTAGTGCAAGCAAACAATATAAACAGATAGAGTAATAGCAGTTTTCGTGTTCCCATTAGTGATTACAATTTCCTATGAATGCCAGGTAAACAAACGTAAGATAAGCAAACCTTGATTTAATAACAAGTAAAAAGAATGTGCAAAGAGTGATCTAGAATTAAAATAGATTCTCAGGGTTACTGCTGTTATGCCGTAGATGGATGGAATTAAAATAGTTTGGCCAGACTGCAAGCAGCCTGGCCAAATCTAAAAAACCAAATTTATTTTTTTTATTTCTTTATCAATTTGTAATGCTTGTTCTCTCCGAAAGAACTCACTTCGATAATGTAAGATCCTGGTGCATTTTTCAACTCAAATTGATATGTTGCGCTAGTAATATTTTCTTTGTGATACACTAGCTGACCATCCATAGCGAATACTTTAATATCAGTATTCTCCAATTCTCTCAAGTCGATATTTACAATTCCTTTACTAGGATTCGGGAAAATGGATACATTATTTAATGCCTCATTTTCTGAAATTCCAGCAGTCGCAGATGCTTGATCTAGCTTTTGAATAAATACCTCACTCAGACCCATCGACGTCAATTCGAACACTCCAGAATTAGGATCAAAATCCACTGTTGAATTAAAATATCCAGTTGCATGAGGATTCCCCATAAAATCTGTAGTTACTGCATAAGACTCATCATCCATTGATTCTCCCATTGATGCAGCCCAAATCACAGCACCTTTATCGTCTAACTTTTCAATAAAGATGTCTTTACCTCCGTTTGAGATAAGTTCAGGATAAACCGGGTTCTGGTAGAAATCAACAGATCCCTCGTAATAACCTGATACAATAATATTCGAGTTCATATCAGTTGCAACAGAGTAACAAACATCATCCTCTGAACCTCCAATTGCTTTAGCCCAGATAAGGTTTCCATATGTATTTAGTTTTTGAACAAAACCATCGATATTACCATTCGAAGTCAAAATCAATGGATCAGCACCCGGATCGAAATCTACAGAATTCCTGAACGATCCAACGATAACAACATTTCCGTATGCATCTGTCGTGATAGAGTTTCCATTATCGTACCCTGAACCTCCTACTGAATTCACCCATTCAAATTCACCTTTAGAATTTACTTTAAGAACATAAACATCTTCAAGTCCTTTAGAGTTTAGAGTGAAAGCTGATGAACTTGGATCAAAGTTTACAGTTTGACTGAAATACCCGGTTACAAAAACGTTTCCGTACGAATCTGCGGTGATAGCATTTCCATGATCGTATCCTGGTCCTCCAAAAGATTTTGCCCAGATGAAATTTCCCTCTCCATCCAGCTTTTCTATAAAGATATCTCTGTCACCGTTTGTGATCATATCAAATGTAGCATTAGAAGGGTCGAAATCTACAACAGTACTTTTGAAAGATCCTGTAACGTAGACATTATCGTATCTGTCAATAATAACAGAATTACCGCTTTCATTCGACGGGCCTCCGATTGATTTTGCCCAAACGAAATTTCCATTAGCATCTAACTTCTGAATAAATGCATCACTGGATCCATTAGAACTAAGATTGAAAACACCCGAATTTGGGTTGAAATCAACATCAGCTTCGAATTCACCGGTAACATATACATTACCCATTGCGTCAACATCTATGGAATAAGCACGATCTACTGATGCGCCTCCAAAAGATTTTGCCCAAATGAAATTACCATTGGCATCCATTTTATGAACAAAAACATCATAGTTGCCATTTGATGTTAAAAAATAATCGTTAATGCTTGGGTCAAAGTCTACTGTTTCAAGGAATGTTCCTGTCACATAAACGTTGCCAGCATCATCGGTTACAATAGAGTAACCAAATTCATGATTTGTACCGCTCAATGCATTTGCCCATTCAAGGTCTGCTACTTGAGCATAATTCGTAGTTGAAAAAAGACTGATAATAAGTCCGATGTAGATGTTTTTCATAATATTTGTTTTTTTATGGGATTTGTTAGTATTGCATCCCGAGTTATTTACAAGACAAATATATGTGGCTAATTCCGTGCAACAATTGACTAATTTCCCATCGTGTAGAATATAGGGATCAAATATCTGATTGGGTATTTTAACGTGTTTTGGGCGATCTGGCGTACTTAAGTGCCATATTTGGGCCTTTTAATTACTGATTGAACCAGTCTGTAATTTCAGCGGTTCTTTCCCAATTAAGGGATTGAAGCAAAAACAAACAATTCCTAATCGGATCTTATGAGAAGTTTTTTGTTGTGGATTTGTCCAGAATTTGATCTGAGCTCAATCAGGTACAATCCATTTGAAAGATGGTACGTATTTATGCTGAATTCTGCTTTATCCGTAATTTCTTCATAAACTATAGTTCCAGTGGTACTGTATATAAAAACTCTATCAATTGTGATCGGAGATGAAATAGTGATCTTATCATTTGCGGGATTGGGATAAACTGATATTTCATCCATCTGATCAGTGTTATTCGCCATAGAAACATAAAGATCACATGTAAATGTGGAACCGGATTCGATATATCCCAGCGGTGTTAATGATTGCCCCGATAGACCTGGATAGTCCGTTGCATATCTAGTACAACGAAAAACTGAATTTTGCAATGGCGTATTACCCTGGGCAATTATACTGTTCCCGACGGGATTTATGTATTCCCAAACAATGTTCCCCGAATAATCCACTTCAAAGAATCGCCCTGTGGCTCCTTCACAAATTATGGTATTTCCATTTGCCAGTCTTTGGGCCCCAGATATGTTCTTAGAGTAAAAATCAGTTGCATTTGTCGCCTGATAGGTCCAATGAAAACCAATGGGAGAATATGCTCCCCCTGAATAGGCATAGTTGCCATTTGAATCTACGGGTGGATCAATAGTATTGATTTCAGAATAATCAATGGGACTTCCCGCATCATTGTTAAACGTCATGATCATACCACCATCGGTTAATGAATCCTCTATCCAATATGCATTATGCTGACCGTATAAAAATTGGTCTAAAAAATTCCCTTGATTATATGTGCGCGGATTACCCCAACGATATAGGATGTCTCCACCTTTGTTGTATGTGCCACCAGAATGCGCCGCAGCTTCTGCTGTTGTGGTAGAATGATCGATGATCCATAGTTCACTGAAATTATGATTACTCAATATAATTTGGTCGAATTCTTCGTTATAAGCAATCGAATTGATATGAAGCCAATCCTTATTCGTTGCATTTCCTGAAACAAAGTTGATATTGACAAGCTCAGGAGCGTCTCCTACAATGCCGTAATTGTCTTTTGAATTATCAAAATCCTGAATCAAATGATCCCAGACCTTCCATTCCCAGACAATGGTACCACCACCATTAACTAAATCTGGTTGAATTTCTACTATTTTCTCCGACCACAAAGTGTTTCCTGAGGTTTCCCTTCCGGCTTGAGTTGCTTCTGTCGAAGTTTTTGAATCCCAAACAATTGCCAATATGTTGCCATTTGGTAAATATTCAATATCATGATGCTGGCATTCAAGCGATGAGGATATTGTATGGTCCCAAACAATATTGCTGTTCCAATCCAGTATTTCAATACCGCCACCTGTGCCTCCTGAAGTAAAAGTTGTGTTGTTGCGATTTTGAGTTCGCAATAAATTCCCGTTCTCAAGCAGGTACACAGATTGTCCTGGCCTGTACGAAGAAACCCAGCTATGTACCTTTTCCCCACAATTATCTATAAGATAACAGTTCGTACTTGTTGTTGGTGAGAATAGAGTATATCCATTATAAGAATTAATTGTATTTGAAAATAATCCAACGGTCTGCTGAGAATGTATTAAATAATTAATAGATACAATTATGGAGAGAATGATAATTTTCACGACACCCATATTTAAAATATTTGTGTTAATTCAGAATCCGTTCCAAATTAATAAAACTATACGATTTTTGACTAGAAATAGAAATCAATTTGTTATTGAATTAAAACAATTTTTTCTGTTGCAAAATGCACATCATCAATTAGTAATACTGTCCCAACTCCCTTATAATGATTCAAATCGATCAGCATGAAGAACACATCATTTTTAATGATTTTAAAATTAATTTCTCTTCCAGCATTGTCGTATAAGAAAAGATAAGGTGAATTTAAATTGTGCTTGATTCTAATCAATCCATTGTTTGAAGGCACAGGAAATACCTGAATATCACGCTCAATCTTTTCATATTCAACTAATTCTGTGCTTGTTGTGTCTGAATTGTAACTAAATACACAATTCTGCAGGCCCAAATATTTGGGTGATAAAGTATCGTCCATAAATTCCTTAATACCCCAGCTTCCATATTTGCTGTAGACACCATGGGAGGAGAAATTACAAAACAATCCTGCCTGAGTACTGTCAAACCAATAATTGAGGTACTCGCAGTAAAGGTCTTCCATACGCTGGTGGCGGTTGGCATCCATTAATTTATTTACATAAGCGGTATCGTTATAATAAGTCGCATTAGCGACTAAATGCTGTCCCCCTTCATATGCGATTAATTCAAGATTGTGTGTATCTGCAACAACTTTATTTGCGTTCATCCAAGCATATGCAGTAGGTAAAGACAGCTCAAGAGAGTCGAGTATGTCGTCTACAGAAACGCTATTGATCAGCCCTGCATTGCCAATATCATTGGCTACGGATCCTCCAAAATATGGTGCAATTGCAATAGCATCTGCTTGCACCTGTGTAGGATTGTACAATGGATCTTCAAATTTTTCGATAATGTAATTGGTAAGCCAGCTATTTGCAGCCTGACTGGAGATAACTTTCACTAATCTGCTGTTGTCTTGAAACTCATTCTCGAATATACGCATGACGTCTGCCGTTCGTTTCGCGTAATATTGCCAACCTTGCTCCCATGGATTCCCGGAGTATCCCATAACATTCCCCATGCTATCGGCATATTGACTTTGAGCAAATGAGCCATTCCAGACTTCATTGCTGTATTCAATATAAATTTTCAGGTCAGGATTCAACGAATCTCTGAATAGTTTTGCCAATTCCGATATATACTGATTATTTGCTCTGTGTGGAACACAAATCCATGGATTTTTTCCGCTTGTGTTGCAAAGGTTAACGATGTGTTCGTAACCAACACCGTTATCCAAGGTTTGCGAATAAAAATCGGTGGTGTTTCGATCGGTCCATAGTGTATTCGACGAGCCATTAGTTTCCATCCAGTCCATGAACCGAATGACTTGGAAATCATCCATAAAGGAGATCAACTCAGGATTGTATGGATTTGTGGGATATGTATTTTCGAAACCAGGCATGATAAGATGAATATCCCGAACAGGATCCGACACAAGCGAAGTGTCAATTTCCAAAGCAAGCCCGCCCAGACTGCTATCTATCCAAACTAAAGTATCTACAGGGCAGCTGAATGTACCTGTTGCGGCAAATCGCAAGCTGATTTGACCGCTTCCTGAAGCTATCAAACGATAGTTTCCACTTGGATATTTATTTGCTAAATCCCCAAAAAACAGGAGTGTTCTGGTAGCCTGATCTGGATCAATTCCATTGTTAAAGGGGATTTCTAATGGATATCCATTCGTTCCCAATGGTATGGTTATTCCACTCGACCACGGTGCACCAGAGCCGTATTCGTGTGGAATCCATTCTCTACATTGATTAAAGACATCAACAAACACGTATTCTGAGGACCAATCCTGAATACTGGATAGGTTTGTTCCAATTGGTCGCGAAATTTGACCATTTAATTGAAACAGACCAAATACAAGACAGTAAATTACTATGTAGAACTTTAAGACCACTATTTCTTAACGAACGCTTTGATTTCTGCCCCATCAATGTTTAGGAAGTAAATTCCGGATTCGAGGACGGTAACATCAAGCTGAATAGAAGAATAGCTTATTTGGGAGGAGTAGACTATTTTTCCTTGAATATCTGAAATAATAATTTCCCGTCCATTTTCAGCATTGTCAAGAGTTACATTCAGAATATCAAATACTGGGTTGGGGAACAAGTTCAAATGTTCAAGCGGCACATTATGATTGCTAAGTACAGACTCTGGATAAACGTTTATGACAAATCCAGATGATTTAAAAGTAACAAATACAGTATCACAGAATATGGATGTACATGTTATTCCTCCTAAGAAATCATTATCTATTATGGTCAAACACACTTCATAAGCACCAAGAGCTGCATATTGATGCGAAGGATATGCCAACTGCGATGTGTTTCCGTCTCCAAAATCCCAGTAATAGGTTAGCGTACCTGATCCTGTTGAATTGTTGATTGCAATTACGGTTTGGGTAGTGGATGAATCCTGAAACCAGTAAAAATTACTTTGACACTGTTGTGCATTTGCCTGGATCGATAAAATAAAAAAACCGATAATGGTTATGAGGGTTTTCATAGTAGTATTTTTTAATCAACATAAATGTAGGTAATAATATTATTTGTGCCAAATCAATCGGAATTCAAGGAATTCCTAATATTCAAGATTTATGTAAACCTCTGTATTTTCCCAGGCTAACAAAAGTTTTCCCTTCCCATTTTTACCGTCAAATGCAATGCCAAAGCTTTCACGGGATTCCGATATAGTGATAGACGGCACGTTAAACCTTAAGACATCTTTAGTTGCATCATAACCGTATGTACCCCATGTATGCAATTTCGAGTTGACAATAATTGTCCACTCGTTTTCATTAGGAATTGTATATATCGTGTAATTGCCGGTCTTTAGTTTATTCCCTTCAAAGAAAACATCTTGAAACAAATTGAGCTCTGTGGTTTGGTTAGCGCCTGTTCTCCATATCTCCCCATATGGAACCAGTTCGCCGAAAACAAGACGGCCCTTTTTATGTGGACGGCTGTAAATAATTCGTGCAACAGGTGTTACTGGTTCATTTTCAGGTTGAAATAGTGCAAAATCAAGTGGGCTTGTATCTATTTCACTTATTTCTTGACTCGAAACATTGAACGTGCTCAGAGAAATAGAGAGTATAAAAAATAAAAATCGATTCATCGTGTGTAATTTAATTAAGTGCAATTATGCGAAACATTGATTAAAAACCATCCCAAAATAAAAATTCCAATTGAATGGCACTCAAATTTTGCTCAAAATAGTACCACAGAAATTTTTTTTGTTAAAAAATATTTAGTGGCTAAAATAAATGATTATTCTTATTTTCTGATTACAAATTCTTAGTTTCGAATAAGTGATTCAATACAATTTCATACATGATCGATTTAGGCTGGTGCTAATTCCCGCTCTGTTAATGGGTGTAATTACCTGTATTTATATTATTTGCGTAATGATTTCCATTGATGCCTATGGCCTATTATTTAGTCCAATTATAGCTGCTTTAATTTTTTCGATTTGTTTTATTCTGCTAAAGAAAAATAGATTAAATCCAAAAAAAACATTTTTTATTGCTGCCTATACCACAGCCTTTGAAGTTTTAATCCACACTAAATTTTTGGGTTGGGATAGCGGGTTTTATTATTTCCTTTTTCTTTTGCCAATGGTATTCCTTCTATATTCTTCTTGGAAAACGTGGGTAATCGTATTTTTTAATTCGACAATAATATTATTATTGGCTGGACTGTTGATTTTATACTACAACGGAAATGCTATATATGCTCTGTCTATAGAGGCCCAAGCGAATATAAATTTATGCAATCTGATTGGAACAGGGATTGTCGTATTGGTTATAATGATATATTTCAGCCGAACAATAAATAAAAAAGACGAGGCCCTTGTTAATGCTAATGTAGAATTAGAACGACAAAACAATGAAATTTTAGAGCAACGTAATCACCTGCAAATTCTTCTTAAAGAGATCCATCATAGAGTGAAGAATAATCTCCAAATTATTTCATCCTTAATGTCACTTCAAGCTGGAAAAGAAGAAGATGAACGCCTTACTCTATTTCTCAATGAAAGCAAGAGAAGAGTAGAGGCAATAGCATTAATTCACGAGAAGCTATATCAGGATGACAAAGTTAATCGTGTAGATTTCAATACTTATTTGGAAGACCTTCTAAACTCACAGAAGGTAATTAACCCTCGCGTAGAATGCATTCTAAATTCAAAAGATGTGACATTGAATTTGGATACAGCGGTTCCGCTTGGATTGATTATTTCTGAAATGTTTGCAAATTCAATCAAACATGCTTTCCCTAATATTGAAGATCCAAAATTGAGTG
>Ga0315334_10000354_pt1 | contig 28017 bp, 21 predicted proteins | sample M150034915metaG_FD_205555 | JGI IMG/M metagenome (GOLD analysis project Ga0315334, IMG submission 205555) | Ammonia-oxidizing marine archaeal communities from Monterey Bay, California, United States - M1 500m 34915 | ecosystem: Environmental > Aquatic > Marine > Intertidal zone | place: USA... | reverse complement strand
GACATCTGTGATGACTGCGGTGGCAGCCAGATGGTCAGGAATGGAACATGCCTGAAGTGTAACGAGTGCGGTTCGACAACTGGTTGCTCGTAATCTTAGAACTCATATTTCGAGTTCTATGTTTAGATTCTGAATCAGTTCCTTGTATCTGTTCCTGATAGTTACTTCAGTGACCCCGGCCACCTCAGCAACCTCACGCTGGGTCCTTCTCTTTCCACAGAGAACGCTTGCAATGTAGATTATCGATGCAGCGATTCCTGTTGGGCCACGTCCGCTTGTCAGTTCCTTCTCCTGGGCTGCGGCAATCAACTCGTATGCCTTGGCTTGGACCTCTGCGTCCAGATCAAGACCGGAGCAGAATCGAGGGATGTAGTCCTCGGGCTTGGTAGGTGGAATCTTCATCCTGAGTTCTCTGACCATGAAACGATATGTGCGGCCAATCTCCTTGCGTCCTGTCCTACTAGCCTCTCCAATCTCGTCGAGAGTTCTGGGATTCTCGCAAATTCGGCAGGCGGCGTATAGGCTTGCAGCTGCTACTCCCTCGATGGATCTACCGCGAATCAGTCTGGCATCGACTGCTTTCCCATAGGTTACAGCCGCGGTCTCTCTAATCGTCTTTGGGAGTTCCAATCGACTAGCCATTCTGTCGAGTTCGGCCAGAGCCATTGCCTTGTTTCGTTCGGTGGCATTGCTGACTCGTGATCTTTTCTGCCATTTCCTCATCCTGTAGAACTGGCTCCTGTACCTGCTAGATATCGACTTTCCAGAGTAGTCCTTGTTCTGCCAGTCAATATCTGTGGAAAGCCCCTTATCGTGGAGCATCACAGTCATGGGTGCGCCGGTTCTTGCGCGCTGGTCTCCTTGCTCAGGACTGAAGACTCGCCACTCGGCGCCTTGGTCAATCACCTTGTCCTCCAGAACGAGACCACAGTCTTCACAGACTACTTCTCCTCTGGATTCGTCCTTCTTCAATTGTCGGCTTCCACATTCATCGCACTTCACGGTATCTTCAACTAGATATGACATACATCCTCACCCCCCTTTCGGCAAAAAGGTATTAAATTCGCAAAAGACATCTTATTTAAGGTTATAACTTTTAAAAAGTTGCCTGTGATTCAGAAAACCTGTTCGATAGTCATCGAGAATCGTGAAATAAGATTCTTCGCTGGGCGTATGTGGGGGATTGAATGACAGAGGGAGAATGGCCGCCTGAGAATATCAGCCTGACCCCTGGGAAACGCGTTCTGTTCCTAACGAAGGACTTGGATTTGATTCGGAGGCAACTCTACGAAGGGTTGGATCTCAGAATGGAGGATATGTCTGTGGAGGATCTGCTGGATGACATCAATACTGATGTAATGACTCCGGCCTGGGTCTGCTTCGACCACGAACCGGCCGCAATAGCAGAGAACGCTTACGCCGGACTCATGCACGAAGGAAGAAGGATACTGGACAAGGGGACACTGAAAGGAGGTGGTTTCGAGGTTATAGTAAGCGGGCATCGCAAGGGAACCGGGAGCAGTCGAGAAACAGCAGCTCAATGCGAGAGGTGGTCGGGAATCAGGATTGTAATTGCAGCCTCCTTCGCACCCATACATGAAAGGAACAACATCAACTTGGGTCAGTTGATGGCCGATCACTCTGTATTGGAACGATTGCAGGACGGAGAGAACATATCTCTTGAGGAGTTCACAGAGAAGTACGACCCAGTCACAAAGCTGATTCTTGAGAATGGAGGACTGCTCTCTTTCGCTAGGGAATTGAAGGAAGGCAGGGTAACACTTCCCAATGTAAGGGCTGGGGTTCACCCAATGACGATGGCTGAGAAGATAATATCGAGTAAGCTAATCGAGGGTTCCGGTGACGCTGTAAGCGTCGCACCAGGTGATGCTGTACTAGCCTCAGTCGATGGTGGATATTCCCATGAGTACACCACTGCGCAGGTTCACGCATTCCTCTCTGAGGAGTACGGGGAGGATTATGGGATTTCCAATCCCTCGAAGTTTGCCGTTTTCGAGGATCATCTCCTATACGCAACAGACGTCCCTCGATACGGGCCCTTCGTAACAAAAATCGAGACATTGAGGACGATGCAGAGGGTTTTCCAGAAGCACACGGGTGTCCGAGACTACTCAGCAGAGGATGGGGTTAGTCCTGGTATTTGCCATCAAGTGGCCCGAGAGGAGTTCATCGATGTTGGAGACTTCATTCAGGCGACAGATAGCCACACATGCATGGGAGGGGCATCCAACGCTCTGACCTACGGAGTTGGGTCCAGTGAATATGCCAACCTTGTCCACAATCAATTCACCTTCGTGAAAGTGCCCGAGAGCATTAGATTCGAACTGACCGGAGAACTAGATCCCGGGTGCACGGCCAAGGACGTCATTCTCCACATTCTGGAGAAATACGCCAAGAATTCAGATACCCTGGATCGTTCTATGGAGTTTGGTGGTCCGGGGCTCTCCTCTTTATCGATGGACGAAAGGGCAACCCTCTGCAACATGGCTACCGAGTGCAGCGCGAAGACAGGTATCTGCGAGGCGGATGATCTGACGGTTGAGTGGATATTGAAGAGGAGAGAGAAACTCACAGAGGAGGAAATCAGAGCCTCATTCGTTGTTCCCGATGAGGGTGCGACATATGATGGAGGGACCCATACAATAGATTTGGACGGAATCCGTCCCATGGTGGCTCATCCGGGTGACCCGGACAGAGGAATTCCATCGGACCCAACCAATGGTGCTTACATAGACGAGTTGGAGGACATCGCAATCGACATCGCATACGCGGGTTCTTGCACCGCTGGTAAGGATGATGACTTCGCCTATTACGCAAAGGTAACTGAAGCGGCTCTGGAGGCGGGGGTTAAGGTCCATGATGATGTTGAATGCTACATACAGTTCGGCTCGAAGAGCGTCAAGAGCCTGTCATCTAGGATGGGTTGGACGGATCTGTTCGAGGAAGCTGGTGTGAAATTGATTGACCCGGGTTGTGGTGCGTGCATAGGGGCGGGTCCTGGCATTTCAGATAACTCGGATCAAGTGACGGTTTCGGCCATCAACCGTAACTTCCAGGGTAGGTCAGGACCCGGTCGACTGTACCTAGCGAGCCCGCTAACCGTGATGACTAGCGCATTCACTGGGAAGATAACCGCTTGGAACCCGGACGTGTTTACCAAGTGATGGAATATACTCCCTAAGCCTCTGACATCAGCAGTATTCAATAGGTATCGGCGGGCGTGGTCAGGCAACCATAAGCAGGCCCCATGCCATTAGGGTACTGGGAGGACCTGATGGGGGTGATTCGCGTGGGTGAAGCAGAAGAAATCTCAAGTAAACAGAAACAAGTATCGATCAGCGAGTTCTTTGAGAAAAACAAACACTTCCTGGGATTCGACACACTTCAGAGATCAATAATCACTGCAGTCAAGGAGTCAGTGGACAACTCTCTCGATGCCTGTGAAGAGGCAAGGATCCTTCCTGACATCAGCGTGAAGATTCACAGAACAAAAAACGATGAATTGAAACTCATCACACAGGACAACGGCCCCGGCATCCCCAGGGATGCGATAGAGAACGTATTCGGGAAGTTCCTCCTAGGGTCCAGATTTCACGCTATTAGACAAACGCGTGGTCAGCAAGGAATCGGGATAACCGGAGTGGTCATGTACAGCCAACTGACAACAGGCTCCAAGACTCACGTTGTATCGAAGATTAGGAGCGATTCAACTGCAGTATTCGTTGACTTGGGAATAGACACCAAGAAGAACAAGGCAATCAAGTCAGGTGAAAAAAGAGACACGTGGCCGGACGAAAGGACAGACCAAGGACTACGGATCGAGACCCTGATGAAAGCCAAGTACCAAAGAGGGAAGAAATCGGTCTACCAATATCTGAGGATGACCTCAATCGTGAACCCCCACGCATCGATATCCTTAGTCGTCACCGGCAAGGATGGGGATGTGCTAGAGGAAGGGCAATGGAATAGGACCACAGACAAGCTTCCTAGGGAGGTCAGAGAAATCAGGCCTCACCCAAGAGGTGTGCATCTTGGAACCCTCCAGAGATTACTGAGGGGCGCTGAGGAAAGAAGGATGACGTCGTTTCTTCAGCGTAACTTCTCCTCGGTCCCTCCCTCTGCCTCGAAGCGAATACTGGAAGCTGCTAAGATAGAGGAAACTAGAACACCAAAGAGGATCAAACCCCAAGAGTCACGGGCTTTGGTATCAGCCTTCCAGACCGTATCACTACGAGACCCTCCCACAGACTGTCTTTCACCCATTGAGGATCTACTAATCAAGAAGGGGCTTTCCAAGGCGATAGACTCAAGATTCGCCTCAACGGTTACCAGGAAGCCGAAAGCCAGTCAGGGAAATCCGTTCCAAATAGAAGTGGGGCTTGTTTTCGGGGGGGACCTGCAATCAGAAGGCCCGATAGAGATTCTGAGGTTCGCCAATCGAGTGCCCCTGATGTATCAGCAAGGGGGGTGTCTGCTGACCAGGGCCCTAGAGTCGGTCGATTGGAAGAGGTACGGTTTGGAGCAACCGGGTGGGACTGGGATTCCAAAGGGTCCGGCTGCCATTCTGATTCACCTAGCATCCACTAATGTCCAATTCACTAGCGAGGCAAAGGAAGCGGTCTCCTATGATGAAGATGTGTTTGACGAGATTCGAAAGGCCATGCTTGAGGTAGGAAGGGGTCTGAAGAACCACCTGAAGAAGAGTTCTCAACGAAAGAAGGCAAAGGAGAAATTCGAGTTGGTCAATATCATACTCCCGGAAATCTCCAGAAAATCTTCCGAGCTGCTAAGTAGAGAAGAGCCGGATTTGGCACCTGTGATCACTCAAATAATGAATGCCGTGTTCCTAGAAGAGGAGTTGTCTTGGGACAAGGAGAGAAAGCTAGCAATGTGCTCCATCACATTACACAACTACACAGCGAGGGCCCGTGCTTACACGATACTGGCAAAATGGCCAGAAAGTGATGGAACCGCAATGTCATACAACCCAACAGGAGGAAGAAAGGAAGCACGAGGTCTGTGGGCATGGAGGCTAGACACCCTCAACCCGGGAACTTCCACATTGCTCGAATTCGGAATTGCCGGACTTGGTAATGGAGAATGGAATGAGACAGACATCTTCTTCAGAGGAAACGGTGAGATAATCGGGGCCACGAAGATGGACGAGAAACTGCTCGAGGAACAGAGGAAGACAGAAGCCCTCGAGGCTGCAATGGAAGAGGTCCGCAAGAGGGATGATGATGCAGTGATTGCAAAACTAGCTGTCAGGGCTGAGGAGATTCCTTCTGCATCGGAAGCAGCCCCCCCAAAAGAAACCCGAACGGAAGAAACCCTGCCAAAAACCGGTGCAGAGTGGTTCGGACTGGAGGATGATGGCCAATGAGCGATGCTGCACCTAGGAGAACCAAGGAACAAGTAGTCGATGCTCTGCATGACGTGGCAGCAGAGATGCATAACAGGATGCAGAGGGGGGAACCGCCTAGAATGACGCTCCCTGTCAGATCCAAGAGCAACATCTCATTCGACAACAGACTTGGCGTATTCAAGTACGGGAAGAACAAGACGATACGGGATGCGACTAGCCTTGGTTCCGCACGGCAACTGCTCAGGACGCTTCACATTACCGAGTTCATCGAGGAGATGATAGATAGCGGCAAGTCATCCACACTCAGGGAAATGTACTACATCTCAGAGGGATGGGGTCACGGCAAGTTCGGGTCCCAGAATGAGAGCAACAACCTAGCCGAGGATCTGGAGATAGTCACCAAGTGCCTCAGGGAGGACTTCAAACTGAGACCTGAGGAGGATGGGGCTAGGATAATCGGTAACATCACAGTCGAAGAGAGGAATCGCCGAGGGGACTGGATGAGGATAAACTGCAGAGATGACGTAGGTGACTCGGGGTATGGAGTGCCGTACAATGTAGAGAAGGAGAAGTTGAAATTTGTCGAGGAGGACATTGACTTCGTAATGGCAATAGAGACAGGCGGTATGTTCGATCGATTGGTTGAGAACGGCTTCGATGAGGAATCAAGGTGCGCTCTCGTTCACCTGAAGGGTCAACCGGCAAGATCCACCCGACGCATAATGAAGAGGATGAGCGATGAATGGAAGAAGCCGGTAGTTGTCTTCGCCGACTGCGACCCATGGTCATTCAGGATTTTCGCTAGCATAGCCTATGGTGCTATCAAGACGGCCCATATCTCAGAGTACTTGGCTACAAAGGAGGCGACCTACCTCGGGATTACCGCGGATGACATCCTGGCCTATGACCTGCCGAGCGACGACCTGACCAAGCAAGACCTGAATGCCCTGACTGCAGAACTAAGCGACCCTAGATTCTCAACGGGTTGGTGGCAGGAGCAGATTCATCTGATGCAAGAGATTGGGAAGAAGGCGGAGCAGCAATCCCTTGCAAAGTACGGTCTAGACTTCGTGACGGACACCTACTTGCCGGAAAAGCTAGGTGCGCTGGGCATCACTTACTGAAAACAACCCTGATAGATGGGGGCCTAGGGGGAGGGTTGTGACTGATGGAAGGAGGCGATGGGCTCGCATCACGACTGCGTCTTCTGCAATCCTACTATTGGTAGCCGTAATTTCTCTATGGCAGGTGTCTGACGAATTCATCGAAACTTACGATCCGGAGGAGAATTATCTCGTGAAATTGGGTCCTGGAGAATCAGGAACTTTCGAGATTGAGGGTTCTGATTTACTATCGGCTGTGAGAGTCTCTGATGGAGAGACACCGGATTCCAATCTTACTCTATTCGATAGTGACGGAAACGAAATACCCGGAAAGGAACCTGGATGGAAGGATCCGGATCGCTTGGGTGCAGATGAGAAGACCGTTTACTCCCCAGTGAGGGTATTCGAGGACATGGGGGGGAGTTACACGCTGCAAAACCAAGGGAGTTCGGACCTTTGGCTTGTTGACGATGGTGAATCAGCGGGCAAATTATTCGAAAATTTCTGGATGTATCCATTCTACATCGGATGCTGCATTGGCTTTCCCGTTGGGATAGTTGGTGTTGTTCTTGCTGTAATGGTATGGACAGACAAAAGGAAGCTACCCGACCAATTCGTAATTATCGAAGATGGAAGCGTGATACTGGGCAATGTCCAGGATGGGGATTCAGCAGTTGAGGGGTCTGGAGTAGCCCCAAGCCCATTCGTCGGAGTTAGCAGACAGAATGTCGAAAATCCTCAAGAAGAGGATTCTGGGGATTCTTGGAAGTCGTGGGACGAAGGTTGACGGAAACCCAAGTTTCCTTCGAAATTATCTAGATTGGGTTTTTAGAGGATGTTGACTACCCAACCTTGAGTTGGCAAGTGATGGTTGGGTTCGATGAGTCCCTCAGCATTCTAGAGAACCAAACTAGAAGGTCGATTCTCAGACACCTAGTCAAAGAGCCCCACTACCCCCTTCAACTCTCTGAGTTACTAGATGTCAGTCAACAGGCAGTAGTAAAACACCTCAAAGTCCTAGAGGAGGCGGGCTTCGTTGATTCTGAGATCAAGAAATCGGACAAGGGGGGCCCGCCAAAGAAGGTCTACAGGGTAAATCAGTCATTCTCGATTCGCTTGGACTTGGGGCCAGACTTGTTCAGGGCTGAGCATCGAAAGATGCCAAGGGGCATGCGACTATCAGGAAGCTTGCCAAGCGATCTGGAGAAGGTGGTTGGAAGGCTAGGTTCGAGGAAGGCCCTCCCGATGGTTGATGCAATGGGGATGCTATCAGAGTTGGATGCGGCTTTGGAGAGCGTTGACCGACAGAGGGACTCGATAATTGCGCTCCATCAGCAGGTCATGCACAAAGTCTCTCCAAGTGTTGAGGAGAATTTCGAATCTTACGAGGAAAGGCAGCTTGCACATGCAATGATGAGGCACCCAAGGAGGCCCCTGGATCTAGATGCATTCTCACAGGGAATGCGCATTCAATCGATGCATGCTGAGAAGATGATGGATACCTTGAGGGAGCGACTGATGAGGGACTTCGCGACAAATTCTGGTTCCTTCGTCTCGGGAAGGGATTCTATGCCTCTGCCATGGTGGATGGCCAAGTAATTCAGAAGATTATGTCATCATCGTTGGAGCCAGGTAGAAGGCTGCTCAACTCGGAGAATCTTGCAAGGGCTTCGATCCTCCTGCCCCAAACGACGTATCCTGCAACTGTAAAGAGGGAGAAAGTGGCGCCGATGATGATTGCTGGCACTGCATATACAATGACGATTTCTCTTCCGACATCGAGTGCTCCCAGAGGGGATTTCATTGTTCCTATCCTCTCTATGTTGTTGTTCTCGTCTGTCTCTACGATGGTGTTGTCTGGGTCTACTACCACGACGATATCGTGGTTACCTGGCTCAACCATGTATAGCAGCGTTATTGGATCAGACTGATCTGTATCGGATTGCCCTATGGGCATGATAGCGTTGACTATCTGTCTATAGACAATGTTCTCTTCTTTGCAACCATTCCTCTTGATGTCGGATTCGGACTGGTCCTTGCAAAGGATGATGTTGACGTCGGTCGCATGGGCATTCCCTCTATTGGTGATGAAGACGTTGATGGAGAGCATTTCTCCAATCGCTGCCTCTTTGACAGGCGCTATGACGCTCTCCAGAACCAAATCGGGGGCCCTGAGTCTCATCTCGAGGACCTGTTCGTTGGTATCGCAATCAGGAGGAAGGTTGTCCGGTAGGCCGTCTGAGTTACTATCCAACGTGCATGAGTCGGTCCAAACTTCGGTCTCATCGAAGTCACCGCCCTGATCAGATGAGCCGTGCATAGAAAGAACCTTGATTCCTATATTCCTATCTGTGAGAGACGCGTCCGGTGCGACTGTCACAATAACCACCAACTGCAATGTTGTGTAGGGTTGCATCATCGGAAGAGTGAGTGTGTTTCCAGCTGTCACGTAGCAGTAGTCCGGGCCATCGCCTTGCGACAACTGTTGGGTGATTTGGTTCTCCTGTTCCATGGTTAACTCAACGCATGGCTTCTCCAATGGGAACTCGGAACCGAAACCCTCCAAGAGGGCGTAATCAATCTCCCATGTGCTGAGGGATCCGAGCCCTGGTCTCACTGACCAGGTATTGGTTACGTCGTCATAGGTGTGGTTGTGTATAGTTGGCTGATCCTCGACGTTCCCGTAATTGGAGACGTTCAACGTGTATCTTACAATTCTGCTAGGTGCTGTGGTCTTTATCTTGCTCTCGACCGTTGGATCCAAAGAGATTTGCATGTCATGGAATTCGATGATGGTGGCTCTGATTACTATCTGGTTCTGGACCTTGGTCCCCTCACAAGGATCCTCGGTGCAGGGAAATGGCTCCTCGCTCAGTACATTGAAGGTAATCGCGTACTCGCCTGCTAGAGTCTGAACTGGGACATTGATGTAAATTGGAACGGTCTGTGCTTCGTCCCTATTCAACTCCTCAAACAGAATTCGAGGGATATCAATGTCCCAAACGTGAGCGCCGCCCTGATTATCCACTATTGATTCGATGGTGATATCGTACCTGTCTTGTCCGTTGCCTAGATTGGACACAGTTGTATTCATCTGATAGGATTGGCCGGGGTAAAGGTCAACGATGGTTTCCGGGACGAATGACTCGAGCTCGTACCTCTGAACCACGTTTGTCAGGATCAGGACTGAGTCTCGAACCTTTGGGGTTCCATCTAGGTGTGCGCGTACGGTGATTGACTCGCCTATTCCGGCTGTTGCATTGTAGGGTGAGCACATCTCTGCAGTAACTGTGTAGGTAGTCCCTACTTGGGCCCAATAAATGTCCTGATCGGCTGATGAAGGGCTCCCTGTCCATTCAGAGAAATCCAGATCCACCGTCCAATGGTCGAATCTCCAAGAGTTGATGTCAGAGTCAGCTGGCCTGCCCATCGGGGCTCCCGGAGTTGTGAAAACAAGGTGTCCCGGAGTGAAGTATTTGCTCACTTGAATGGGGAACCTAGCGCACTCCCCTGGGAGAACGTACAACTTCGTATCCCCAATGTCGAATACTATGTTTCCAGTAGTCCTTATTGAGACGTTGATCCAGAGCTCGAGCACGTCGAATGTCCCTCTATCGATAGAAAGGACTGGTTCCCCTGTGGACCATCCCTTCAGATAAATCGCGAATGTTCCGGGGTCTTGTGACTCAGGGACGCTTACCTTGAGGTTCCTCGTGACCGACTGCCCGGGGTCGAGAGAGATAAGAAGAGGGAAATCTATCCCCCAGCCAAATGGTAGTGCCCACTCATTCTGACCCTCTAATGTGGCAGGATCATAGAATGCGAAGGTATCGTACACATTCCCGGTATTCTTGATTGATATGGAGAACACTGCTGACTTGCCTTGCTCGACATCTACTTGGAAGTGGCTGGTATCGAGTTCAATGCCATGGACCACATCCATCAAAGTCAGAAGGGTGAGTTTGTTGCGTATTGCCGGGTCCTTGGAGGAAACGGCAACGATGCTGATTTGGGCCAACTCGTCGTCTTTCGCCTGGTAAATCGTGGGAGTCCTGACTCTGAGATAGAGAGGATCGATTGCCCCCCCGTCTAGGAAAACGGGAGTAGAGTCGAAAATTGGCGTATTGTTGGTCGTGTAGAATAGGGTGGCGGTCCAATTGTTGGGAACACCCTCCATTGTTACCGTGAACGTGTCCCTAACCAACTCGGCTGGTCCTGGAGTCGGATTCGCTATTGTGATGTTGAATGTTGTTAGCTCGCCGGGTTGGATTGTGTGGTAGAATGTCTCAGCCTCAGCTGGACACTCGTATGGGTATCCCTCTATGTTTGCATTTGTCTTTATCTTGTCATCGCAAGCCAGCGAAAGGTCAACTAGACCGGTGAGCACGTGAACATAGCAGAGGGTCCACTTGTTTGCGTTGGAGCCATCCCAGTCACACCTCTTGTCGGACCAACCTATGTGTGACCCGCTGCCGAGATCATTTGCAAAGGCAGGAGGCATGCCCCTGTCGAGATTGAAATCGGGGAATAGGTGATGCCCGTCGGCGGTGTTGCACTCTGGCTGACACATCGCTGGTCCGAGTTTGTCAGACGACCAGTTGGTGACCTCCCGAACCTCCCAAGGGTCAAGAATAGCCGAGGCTGCGGAATTTAACGGGAAGCCCTGAGGGAACTTTTCGTTAGTATTGTTCAGCCTAGCGTACATTATTGTCTCCTGCCACTCTGTAAAGCTATAGTCAATCCAAGCGAGGTGGACATTGTCGAAAGTGTCAGTCAGTATCTCCGGTGCCACGGAGCTGGGAGCAAATGGATATTCTTCAGAGGCCCCTTCGCATTGTTCTGGAGTCGAGATTGCGCTTGATGCAATCTGCTTTATCCCGTATGCTGGAAGTCCTTCTGGAACGCCGTCCCACTCTGCAGCGCCCCTTAGTCGAAGCCTGGTGTAGTAGATTTCGTAGGCTCCCTCGATATCTATGCCTCCCGTGCGACCATCGCAACCGGGATAGAGCCGCCCGTCCTGCCAAGCGAGGTGAGTGTTGCCTGAGTTATCAATGGCAATCGAAGGGTGCAAGCTGTAGGCCGGGTTGTTGGTGATCTGGGTGTCGTTTACGACTATCAAATGCCCATAGCCTTGCTCGTCTTCGGAAGGACCGATATCCTCGATGTAATACCCATTCTGGTGGGCGTCGGTTCCGGAATCCCCTCGACTCCAACCTGGCCATGGATTCTCCAATAGAGAGTGTGGGTCTAGGACTGTCATGTATATCTCGCGAGAGTTGTTCGTAGCTAGGTAAACCAAAGCCTCGACCATTATCTCTAGCTCGGAAGAAGATCCTCCGGTAGTCGGGAACTGGTACATCTGACCCTCAGCAGTGGTGGTTCTGGTTGTCGCACCATTGCATGTTCTGGTGTTCAGTCCGGATCCAACTGGGCACTGTGCGAGGTCAAGCATGTAGCTTCCAACTGCGGTGTCGGAACCAGCCCAGAGAGGGTATGGCTTAGTCTGAGCCAATACACATGCGTCATGTGCCTGATTAATGCTCGAAGTGTCGTCATTGTCCATTGGGGTCCCCCCATAGGGGCCCTCGTCAGAAATCGGAATCACTACGCGGGTGGCGTTGTCGTTCCATCGATGATCTAGGGTGGTTGGGGGGTTTGCGGAAAGTCCCTGTCTAGCTTGAATATCTCTGTAAGAGAGGCACGCCCATGTTGCCGCTGGGCCCCAGAATTCGCTGTAGTACCCGCCATCTGCAGGGAGGTTGGTAGCTTGGTTATTGTAAACGACCTCAGTTAACTCCCTGATGCCTCCCGACGAATCCCCTGGCGAGAGTGGAGTACTTCTGGGTCCTTGACTGCCGGAGCCACCTGTATTGTAGGCATCGGCACAGTTTCCGCTAGTTGCAGCGGCTGGCCAGTTGCCACTAAGGGCATAGAGCGTCTCATATACGCTCATGTTGGCACTGACTAACATTGGTTTCAATCCCACGAAGTATCCGCCACTAGCGAAATTGCCGCCGTAGAAGACTGCGCACATGTCTGCCCATTCTGCGTTCATCGATCCAGAAGTGTCGATTGGGACAACCATCTCTACCTGACCGCCCCTGGTATCGTCCCAAACGATCTGAACGAAATCGTTGATGTCGACGGCGATGTCTGGGTGTCCCTTCTGACCAAGAATAGGAGTCAGGAGTGTGCTGTCGATTTCAACGATGACCACTCTAGCAGATTGGTCGACTGAGAGCATCTTGTAGTAAATCTGTGACTGCTGATAGTAGAGTTCTAGGGGTTCGAAAGAGTCCTCCCAGACGATGTGTGGATTGTTGTCTGAGTCTACGTCAATCGCCGGCCAATCTCGATTCTGTGGGTTGTTTACAACTTCGAAATCATTGGGAACTACCGAAAGAACTGAGTCTAACGAGGCGTCCCCGCTCTGATCGTCAAGTGATGGGTCGAGAAGTGTGTACATGATCTTGTACTGGCCAGCTCTGTCGGTCCATACCACGTGAACCATGTCATCACTATCCACCGTGACGTCAGGATGCCACGCTCGATGAGCCCCCGGATCTGAAATCTGAGTCTCTGAAATCAGAGTTTCACCTCTTGGATCTATCATCTTGTAGTACAGGTGATTTGTGTTTCGGCTCCAGACCACATGCACATTACCTTGTGAGTCGGCACCCATAGCCATCATTCTGTCATTATGCACCCCACTCTGTACAATCTCTATTGGATCGGTGATTACGATATCACTAGCACTGGCCGGAGACGAGAATGATGCTAGAAGGCTGAGTAGCATCAGCAAAACAATGGTTGTACCACTCCTCTTACTCGATATGCCTTCCTTGTCGAAGCTGCGGGTGGGCTGCATCATCAATCCTCGAATTTCTCGAATACTTAACCTAAACCCCTTGTGGTCACTTTCCCCAAGTTCCTGAGTGCTCTGGGGTCCTATGCCCATTCTAGGGGGTCGAAGTCCTTGCCGAAACCACCAGTCTCATCGGTATCAATCTCGGATTGCCTCGTTTGAGATTGGCTGGTTGCTCTTCTAGACTTCTTTCCTTCCCAATCATCAACAGGTCCGGGCTTCCCCTTTCCATTGCCGAAACCATACTTAATCTGATGAATCAAGGAGAGTTTTGTCATCCAAACCTTTCTCATGCTTTGCATAAACTCATTCTGTGTTAGGCCGTCTAGCCAAACTGGTCTTGAAAGATTGAACGCCTGCAGTGGCCCGGCCACTCCGTCTTTGCTTCTACCCAGATGAAGAACCCAGTCCAGATCCGAAGTTGTCATTCTGATTCTGGTCTCATGGAGCCACTCCTCCCAGTCCTCGGACACCTCTTTGGCCATCTCTCGCATCGATTCCTGCTGCCCCTCGTCAACTCTTGTGATCGAATACACCAATACGAGGTTTCTCTTCTTTGGGATTACAATATTGAACAGATGACCCTGCTTTGTGGGAGGATACCTAACGTGGAGGTGAATGACTGCCTGGGGGTCTTTCACCTCTCTGGCCTCTAATCTCTCCCCATCCAACCAAGATCTGATTGAGTCGGCCGCCTCGCTATGGTTCACAGATACTGCAAGAAGCCGTCCTATTTAGAGCAAGTTAAGGTTGATACTCACATCGTTAATCAATTCAACAAGCCTCTTTCCCTGTTCAGAGGACTCTAGTTTGGCCCTCTTCGAAGAGGTCGAGAAGTCGGACCAACAATCATATCCATACAGGAAGACTACGTTAGAAGCATGAATAAGGAAAATTATGACCGATGCTAGCCAGATATTGAATGGGATTGCATGAATAGAAGGAGGAATAAGCAGAAGGGACACTACAATAGCGAGAGGCGGCCAAAAGAGGACCGGGGAAAACATCCCAGCTAAGAAGTGATATGTGGTCCTAGCATCTACCCCCTCGTCTGTTCTATTCCCCATGTACCATGCCAAGAAGGCCTGTATTCCAGTTGATGGTATTGTGACTGGAGCGGCTATTAACATAAGAAAGACCCCCATTACAGCCCTAATCCACAATCTGCTTGTCTTCAGATTCAGCCCCCTCAAAGAACGCCCATCCAGATCGTGGACGTGTAGTATATTGGCAGCCTCGATTGAGGGGGCCAGCAATCTCTCCCGGGACTCGCCCTCAGAAAGAGAGTCTCGGACATCCCTAGCTGCTAATACTTCATCCTTGAATGACTGGAGCGGCTTGTTGGCTACGTTTGCTCTGACGTGCCCTATCAGATGCCAAGCTCGGTATGTTTCCCAATCCGGGGCATCTGGAGTTATCTCTGATAGGGACGAGAATAGCCTGTCACGCAGAGAGTTGACTTGTTCTGGTGGGGGTTCCTCCCATGCTCCTGATGACAATCTCTCTGGGGCGCCCGGAACCTCTGGAGCCTTGACTGGAATAGGCTCTTGGAACTCCACGAAAACGTCCGTCCTGAACCAATAGTGACATCTGAAGTGTAGGCCTACGGGCTGTAGTGCTGGAGATGGGAGTCCCTTGTGTTGTGCAATCGAGGCTGCATTTAGAGCGAATCTCATTGGCCCTGTCTTGAATCTGTGCAATTTTGAATCCTGATGGGATTTTCCCTCCGGCATTACTAGCGCATTGTGGCCCGATGCGATGCAGTTCGTCATGGTCAACAGGGTCCTGTCGTTGATTTTTCTTGCATACTCTTCATCCGAAACCCCGTTATCGATCTCTGACTTCCTGATTACTGGTTGCGATCCCATTCTCCTAGAGACCCACCCAATCAGCGGCATAGTCATCAAGTCATGTCTGCCCATGGAAATGACTCTTCTATCCTGGGAACGGACCATTGTTGAGGGGTCAACCAGACCGTTTAGATGAATGGCGGAGAGGACTCTGCCGCCCTCGAATTCGGGGAGCTTGTCGTACTGGCTTCTCCTGAAAATATACCGTAGGCCAACACCCATCATCAGGAGGATTATCTGCCAGAAGAAAGGGCTCCCGGGGTGTCTACCGGTGTGATCCCAAGGTAGGCGGTCAAGTTTTTTTCTTCTGAGTTTCATTGCTCCACTGGACAGCTCTGGTTCGATATTGGGCGCACCCTGCATATCCGGCACGGTGTTCCGAGAAGGTTTGAGGTCTTGATTATTGAGAGTGTTTAATCCAATAATTCTCTAATCGACGAGGCCATAATTGCTGCTTCCTCGTGATCTATTGGTGTGGACTTGAATGGGAAAGAAAGCCCTCTGCCATCCTCCATCTTGGGAATGATGTGGAAGTGTACGTGGAAAACGCTCTGGAATGCGTTTGGGCCGTTGTTCTGAATCACGTTGAACTCTTCAGCCCCGGTGGCTCTCATTATTGCCCTTGAAATTCTAGGGAGGACCCTGCCCAACGCCTCTGCCGATTCATCGCTCAACTTGTCCAGCGTCCTAGTCGCTTCCTTGGGAACAACTAGTGTGTGCCCCGGGCTGAATGGATTGATGTCTAGGAATGCGAAAACCAAGTCGTCCTCGTAGATCTTGTGACAGGGAATCTCTCCTTCGATTATCATCGTGAAGATGCTGGGGTCTTCTCCCATCATATCACCCAGAGGTTAGGATTGACTCAGCAACTGAGGCCAAACCATGCAATCGGAGGGCCTCCACCATCTCGGTGTTCATGACTGCCGAGGTATCGACGAGTCTAAACCCGGAGTCTTTCATGCCTCTGATTTCAACCAATGCTGCCTCCTTAGAGGAAGCCCCGGCCGAGATTGCGGAAGATAATTTGGAGGCGAAATTCCCAACGGTGACGCCCTCTCCTTCTCTGATTGAAGAGATTCTGTTCGATGCTTCCTGGACGGCTTGGTCGATTTGGGTAGACCCTCCGAATTGGGTACTTGGGGCCCATCCAGCGGCGTGGGCACCCGCGGCCTTTCCAGAAACTAAGTCATCCAGTAGCAGGTTTCCGGGGAGTGGGGAGTTGCCGTGCATTCCGGTATGGGCACTCCTCCCAGCAGCATATAACCCAGTGTGCCATAGCCCTGCTGACGAGTCCTCTGTGTATTGTTCCTCGAAAATTACTCTTCCCTCATGATCACAGGGTGGTCCTCCTGTAGTATACGCTACGCCAGGAGATAATGGGATTACGTCCCTTGTGATGTCGAGGCCTAGTCTGTCCCTGATCCGTTGTGATGTCTGGGAGAACCAAATTTTAGCATCTGAATCAATGCCTCTCAAATCGAGCACACATGGCTCTCCTCCAAGGGCTTCCTCTGGACCGATGTCGTCCCCGTTTTCCCTCCTGATCCTGCCACCCGAGCCGAGAACATCCATGGGAATGTGGATTCCACAGTCCCTGATAGTTAGTGGGTGTCTGGGTGTGCTTTCCATTCCCCTCATTTCTATTCCAGCGGATATTGCAAGAGCCGAGCCGGTTCCCGAACCCTCGCTTGGGCTTGACCACAGGCCTTGATGACCCTCGGTCGCCAGAATTACAGCCTTTGTCTGGAATGGTTCGATTCGCCCCGTAGATATATTCAGAGTGACTATGCCTCTAACCTGATTGTTGTCTGATACTATGGAGAGGGGCAAGTAGTCGGCGTTCCTCTGTATCCCTCGCTTGATTGTCTGCTCTTCTAGAACTCTGGTAACTTCCCTGACAGTTGAGTCACCACAACCTGTTAGCCGGGGTACTTGATGCCCGGGAGCAGGGGCGGCATGTGGCAGGCCCCCCTCCCTACGCCTAAGAGCCAGCCCCCACCTCTCCAACTCAGCAAGTGTTGGAACGCCCTCATTACAAGTCCTAGAAACAGTAGACTCGTTGCACAACTCGCCACCTGCTGCGAGAGTATCCTCCGTGTGAGCCGCCGAGTTCAATTCGTCAATCGAGGCTGCGAGTCCAGCTACTGGTGGAGAGCCCGAGGCAGAGCCGATGCCTAGTTCATCTATCATCAAGGGGACAACCCCCCCGTCTGCGCAGGCTATCGCTGCGCGAAGTGCCGAGGGACCCGAACCAATGATGACTACTTCTCTGGACTCCATCTTTCTCTATGTGCCAGAGGTCTCAATCACAAGAACGTGACGCTTTAAGGGGGTCCTTCCGGATTATTACTCCGCTACCGAAATAGCGATCCTTCTGACCACTGCCGCAGCATCCAGCATCTTCTCAGTTGCTCCTTCTGGGTTGAATCCCGAGGAGAGGGTGGTCTGAACTACGAAAGATGAGAGAGTCCCCCCATTTTGTTCTCTTAGGTTGACTTGTACTGGTTTGGAACCTGTTGACCCTTGTGGCCATGCCAAGCCAATCCACAAGACCAGGCAGTTGTCAATTAGCCTACCTAGAACATCGACAATATCATTCCCCTCCTCCCCTATCTTCGCGGGTTTCTTGGGTTGTCTGGAAACTGGTGGGTTTAGTCTGAGAGTCTGATGATGGGGTTCCCCATCGGCAGCAATAATATCGACCTCAACCTGTGATGGCTTTCCAGAATGATTGTGAACCATTACGAACAAATCACCCTGCCCTTGGGAGCATCTTGGGGGGAGGTCGAGATCTAGTCTCCATGAGTTCTCAATTAGCGATGAGTGGCCCCTGAGTGCTGCATCTTTGAGTCGGTCTATCAGCCTGAAAAGACCAGGTTGCCATGCCCTTGTATGCGCCATTAGCCTTCGAAGGGTTATGTAGCAGAACTTCGACTCTTCATTATTCAGATCGTCGATTGCAGCTACTCGAAACACCCTCTTGGACTCGGAAATCAGTCTTTCATTGTCTAAAAGGCCTAGATTGTTGAGGTGAAGAACGCGCAGTAGGTGTTCAACAGCAGATTCTGGGGTCTGGTTGGAGCGGACCTTGTTCTCCAAACCTGTTACCCAATCATCCCATGCTCCAGCGGTCTCTGGATCCAAATGGGCTACGACCAAATCGGATAGCACCCGATCCAAGGTGCTCTGATGGAGTGTGGGAGCATGCATGGAAAGTAGGGGGAAGTCCGTGTCGATCATTGGAATTCTGCGCTCCAACTGAAGCGTATTGATTAACGAGATAGAGCCCAGGAAAAGGGCCAGTCCGTAAAGTATCGATGCCAAAACGGTACCAGTCTCGAAGTTGTCAACCGAATTGAGAACCCCCGCCGCAAGAGCGGCGCATAGAGTCCTTGTCCTCTCCCTCAGGGTCCTCTCATGAAGGGTATTGAGGATTCGTTCTACTCCAGGGTACGCCTCCATTGAGCGGTTGTTACCGATCTTCAACTGAAGCCTGTCCCTAGCAGACATCTTAGCGAAAGACGAGGCCAACAGAGCAGGGAAGAAAAGGATAGTTTGAATCGCGAATAGTGAGACGCCCACCAAGAGGTATTCTTCACCCCACCCCGAGGCAAATAGAGCGGTGGCGAGTATTGCTGCTGCAGAGATTGTCGTCCTAGTCCGTCCACTCCATCTTATGGTGGTAATTCTAGTCCACAGAACTCGTTGTGAATCCCTAATTCTGACTCTTCGGGTGAGGGCGGTTTCGGTTGTCTGCCCAAAGGAAGCGTCTTCACCATACGGATTGGGGAGGTCTGAGGTGTTACTCGCCACGTTCTCTCGGGGTGCTTTCTGCGCTTGATGGCATCGGATAACCGGGTGTTTTTGGTGTGATTTTTCGGGGCACATTTCTTCAAGCGGGCGTGCTCGCGAGAGCGGGCGTGTAGCATAGCCTGGATAATGCACCGGCCTCCTAAGCCGGGGACCGCGGGTTCGAATCCTGCCGCGCCCGCCATCATGACATTGACAAGCCGTGGTGCTTGCCTGCGATTGCAGTTCGATGCAGGAACCTCTCAAAGTGGATTCGGGGGTATGTGGATCTTTGCAGTCCTACATCGCACTCCGATAACGCATCGAGCATCTCCTCTCTGAGAGTTTGCGGGACACTCATTCTCCTACCTACTATCACACCATGAATCTGTGAGATGAGGTCTGTGGCATCAAGACCGTGGTTGTTCATGAGGTCGTCGACCTCTGCCATTGCCCCTGAGAGGACTTTCTTGTTCCGGCCTCCGCGGTTTTCCCATCTCCATTCAACAACCTTGCCCCTGATGGCCAACTCCACCAGCCTCCTACCTGCTTGGAGAGTTGATGCCTGAACCATCTTATGGACCGATGACCTGTCCGAAGCAAGGCCTCTGATGTCAAGTAGCTCGAGAGTGAAAATGGCCTTCTTCAGGTTTCCATCTGAGATGTATGCGATATCTTCCAGGACACCATCGGCGGGTTCGCAGTTATTCCTCTTGGCAATATCAGATAGGGTTGAAGTGATGGTTTCCCTTTCTGTAGAGGGGATTCTGATCATCTGGCTACGAGACCGGAGGGCATCGATGATTCTTGATGGGGCCCGGGCAACCAGTACGAACCTAGAGGCTGTGCCCACGGTTTCCATCATCCTTCTGAGGTATGCCTGGCGAATGTGCCCCAAGTAGTCGGCGTCCTCTATGACTATCAAACGACTAATCGGGACGTCGCCGGCCTTGACTTCCACTTCTGAGCCTGCTGGGGCTACCTCTTCGGGGTGGGAGGAAATACCTCTGTCGAAGGCATCTAGGCTGGTCCTCCCTGCAAGTGTGTCCTTTTCGGAACCGCTTGGCCTGAGGAACTCCTCGAAAGTAGCCATGGCACCTCTCTGCCTGACTAGGTCACGAGCCTGGAGGATGTGCGTGGTGGACTTCCATCCCGGACCGAGGATCTGCCTCGCGAACAGCCTCCAGCATGCTGACTTGCCGACACCGGCTGGGCCGGTGATTAGCAGGTGTGGTGGGTCAGCGGAAGTGCTGGTGGATAGGAGGGTCTGATGGACCACCTCCGGCACCGCCAGTTCTTCGAACCTAGTGGGTGCCTCTGTCTCGAGCCAGCTCGCCATAGATGGATGGGAGGGAGGAGGGACTTGAACTCCGCGATTGTCACTCGGCCTTCAGGACCTTGGCCATGCCGTCCTTTCGGGGCTTTACGAATATCCGAAAGCCGCACTTGTGGCAGGACTTGCCCGTTGAGCCGGCCTCCGCCCAAGCCATGTGGCCGCAATTTACGCACTTATAGCGAATTTCGAGTGGATCCATTGGGGAATTGCAATGGCTGCATTGCTCATCCGAAGTAGGGTTGTATGACCTCTTGTCGGTTCTGTTGCAGTTCCTGCACTTGTGTAGGATGTTCTGATCGCCCTTCATTGCTACCGAGCCGGCGACCTGCCGGGCCTTCTTCAACCTGTCCTATGCGAATTCGGAAGATTTGCATATCCTAACGAAGTTCTCAAAGATGTTTGATCCAAACTCGGTGTCGTTGACCTCTGGATGGAACTGAAGCCCAAATCTGTTCAGATCTGCGTTCTGCATTGCTTGAACCTCGCAGGACTCGCTTTTGGCCACCACGATGAAGCCCGGTGGTGTCACAGTAACCTCGTCGTTGTGACTCTCCCAGACGGTCTGCTCGAGAGGAGTTCCTTGGAAGAGGAGCCCTCCGTCGTCCACTAGGGAAATGGTTGCAGCGCCGAATTCGGGTTTGGGTGCCTCTCCCGCTTCTCCTCCGTAGTGCCGGGCCATGAACTGGTGTCCGGCGCAGATTCCGAGAATCGGCACCTCCAAGGAGAGGTATTCAGCACAATTTCCCAACTCCCCTGTAAGGCCGACCCGGGCCGCCCCCCCAGACAGGATTAGTCCATCGAGAGCCCGGAGTTCATCGATTGGGGTATTGTTTGGGAGAATCTGCGTATCCACACCCAGGTAACGTAGCATCCTCCACTCTCTATGTGTCCACTGACCCCCATTATCGATAACGTCGATGACGACTCTCGCGTCTCCCATGCAGAGCCTGTGTGCGGCTGGGTCATCAATAATGCCCCCCTCAAACCTTGAAAAAGGGAGGCAAACTCGACAGAGGGTCGGCCCCGATAGTGTAGTGGCCTATCATGCAGCCCTGTCGAGGCTGCGACCCGGGTTCAAATCCCGGTCGGGGCGCCACTCAGTCCTCCGTATAGAGTATCTTTTCCTAGCCTATTCTGCTACTAGGAATAGTGCGAAATCATTCAGGAGAAATCCAAGCTTCGAAGGAGCACAACCTGAGGGTGCTGCTGTAGTCCCTCTTGATTCTGAGCGAAGGTTCGGGGAGCCCCTGAAGGAGGTTTGGCAGTGCACTCTTAATCGCTTCATTGGCATCTCTGATCTCACTCTCGGAAACTATCACCCTCCCCCTGATCATTGAAGGGTTAGAGCGATCGAGGAGGGGCACCAAGGAGGGGAGAAGTTCGATTGTTCGATGTGGGAGGTTGACTATGACCAAATCCCAACACCCAACCAGTGAGTGGTCTTCGCAGAGTTGAGTGGCGTCGGCAATTCCGATGATTCTGTCTTCAAAGATTCTAGAAATTGGGAAAGGCTCTGATGGATAGTCCCTGCGATCCCATCTCCTAAGGTTGTCCAGGAGGAGTCTCACTGCCTCTGGATTGAGATCAGAAGCCAGAGCGTGCCCGACCAAATTCGGCTCAGCGAGAAGGGTGGCAAGAGCCGGTCCTACCCCACAAAATGGATCGCAGACGCTGATTGGTCGATCGAGTAGTTCTCGTAACTCCTTGGCGAGCGATAGGGTCTCTAGCCTCTCTGACTGGAGTTTGGTGGAGAAGTAAGCCTTGTTTGGATCGCAGGCAATGGCCCTGCCGGACTCCCTAACAAGTACTCGCGTGCTGCCTACAGATTCTGGGATGTTGTCTGTGACAATCTCGCCTCCCACCCTAGCACCTATGGGTGTGAGCTCGCGAATCCTTAGTTCTCCTTGGACGCCTTCGTCGTTGAGCACGAGCCTGATGTGAGGATGGGCGCGGAGTTTCGCCTCGGCTATCTGTGGAGTGTATTTCTCTAGATTGTCCTCGATTCTGACAATCATCATGTCTGAAATGAACTCGTGGGAAGAAGGCCAATCCTCCCCGAATGCTGCTATCTCTTCCTCGCCTACCAGCAAAGCGAGATGTTTTCGCCAATTGGGGTCCACCCTGCGGTCCAACGATCCCTCGATAAGGACTGTCTCGTGGATATCGAATGGGGCGGGCATTTCAATCGGAGCGCCTGGGTCTAGGGGAACCAGCCTGTGCTCGCCGTCTTCGTGAGAGAGCACTCTCATCCCTGGTGCTAGCCAACCCCTGTCCCTAAGCAAGGTCAAATTCCCTTCGACAGCGCGGTTCGGGACCCTCAGATGGCGCATCACGTTGAAGTGCCGGTGGGCATCATCGCTTCACAATGACGGAGGCAGGGGGGCAGTGATACAGAGCGTTCTGATTTCCCCGATTAGGCGTTACTTCCGAACAAAGAGGCTGTTCAGAGCTGCGAAGGAGATGGCTCGGGCGAAGGAAAAGAGTCTGATGGTGATCGGAGATCCGTGCAGTGGAAACTACTTCCAATTCATGTCTAGCATGTTCCCAAACTGCGAGCATGGCGAGGTGACGGTTGATCTGAACGGTTGTGAGGACTGCGACAGGATGGACATCAACGACATGATGGCTTGGGAACGCTACGAGGATGGTTCTTTCGTGGTGATGGAAACCGGAGTGCTTGGGTTCTCCAAAGATGTGGAGGCGGTTCTCGGACAAATCAGGAGAGTCTCGGGAGGAGACTTCCTCTCTGCTGGAGGTAATAGGGGGCTTCTGTGGGTGAAGTACCTGTACAAGACTTACAGCAAGGACCTGGTTTACTCCATGGACCCATTCGATTCAAGGAAGGACGAGTACTACTCTGGGATCAAGTTGGGCCAGAAAGGATCGTTTAGCCTGAAGTTCTACGCGCAATCAGATTGATGTGCGTTAGAGTACGAGAGGTGGTTGATGGCATCCAAGGACGTGTCTCCCGGTCTATGGCTGATCGGGATTGGCCCAGGTGACCTAAGTCACATTACGGAGAGGGCCAAGAGCATTGCAAGAGGTTGCAGCAAGAGGTACCTGGAGGGTTACACTGCAGTTCTCCCATCTGATCAGGAGGAACGACTAGAGGAGGTGTTGGGGACTTGGGAGAGGCTGATGAGGCCATCTGTCGAGAGCCCGGAGAGCCTGTTGGACGAGGCTCGTGAAGAGGCCGTGGCACTTCTGGTTGTAGGGGACCCAATGCAGGCAACCACTCACATCGATCTGGAGGCGAGGTGCATGGAGGAGGGGGTTGGTTTCGAAGTGGTCCCAGGGATGTCCGCCACGGCACTAGCAGTCTCCCTGTCAGGGTTGCAGTCGTACAAGTTCGGGAGACAGGTCACACTGCCTTACCCCTATGGAGAGTATCTGGCTACCTCCCCCCTCGAGATGATTGAGTCGAATCGCAGTAATGGTTTGCATACTCTCGTTCTCCTAGACCTAGATCCAACGGGCATGGGTTTCGATCTGCCTACACCAATGAGGCCGGATCAAGCCGTGTCCATCCTAGGTAGGATGGCGGAAAGGGCGCACGAAGAGAGAGACGCGTCCAAGGGAGACCCTACTGCCGTGAGAGATTGGGATGGGATACTGTTGAGCGACGTTGGCACGAGCAACCAGAGAGTGTCGTCCGGGAGCCTAGATGATGTTTCTAATTTCGAGGGTGGTTATGTGCACACTCTGATTATCCCATCAAATATGAGTGAAAACGAAAAGGATGCCTTCCGTCGAAGGAACATGTCATAGGGTGGCCCGACGAACTCAAGTCTGAGTCTCGTTTCGGGAGTGTCGATAGCATGGCCAAGCCACCTGCAGAAGTCCGTTTCCCCGGAGACAAGAACCGTAGGCAGAGGTTGAGAGTCAGGGGGATCAAACAGGCATCGAAAGAGATCCAGAGAAGGCTGGAGAAGAGTTTGGAGGCCCTTGTCGATAACCCAGAGGGCTTTCTTCCTGAGATAGTGGGGGAGTTAGGTAAGATCTCACTCTTCGGTTCGAAGGACCCGATGGCCCTGACTCTGAAAGAGTTAGAAATCGTCTCCTCGAAGAGGAACGACATCAGGTGGCTCAAGAAGAGGATGGGGAAGAGGGGTGGGGGGGACGTCGCACGTTCGCTGGCTGGAAGCCTATTGGCGGCGTCTGAAGAGGACCTGAGCACCGTATCCGTGTTCAAGAGCGACGTCTATGGAAACGCTAGCTACCTGAAGAGGGGGACTGGTCGGCCGGGACACCTGGTCGGCATCCAGAACTTCAATCACCCCAGACTAAGGCTACTAGTGTGGGATGACCATGCCAAGGCCGGACAGTACTTCTTCTCGTGGGATGGGGGGTTCGTCTTCACCGGCTTCGACCCAACCCCTCCTCCTGAATGGGTGAGTTGGACCCTCGACAACACATCCGTGGATCTGGAGGGAGGGGATTGCAAGTGGTCTACTGGCCTGAGTGAGGACATCGTCAACTCCGGTTCTAACACTACTGAGGGATGGCTCAAACTGGACTTCTCGGACGGGACAACGGTCGGGCTCTCCCAAGCGGCTCTAGCGAAGACCGATGAGCCCTTGGCTCGCAGCATAGCAGTCTCGATGATGCCACCGAACAAATTGGGGGAGGTCTGCGAGGCTTCCTGGATGTGGAAACCAGAGGGATGGCCGGAGGACAGGCCATTACCAGAAGAGGGCATGGAGAGATTGGGAGAGGTCCTGAGCACGTGGCTCAAGATGTCCCTCGAGGACGGTGTGGTTTCACGTACATGTAGGGCCAGCATACTGAACTCGATCTCAGACGGATTCGTAGTCGGAAACAACTGGTTCTCAGAGGAAGACAGATCTGGTTTCCTAAATCACATGGGAGGTACCGAGGATGAGCGGAGGGCACTTTCTTGCATCCTCGACTCCATCGAAGGAGGAGTGCACGTGAGATCGGACGGGGTGGTCCTGAACCTCGAGGACAAGGTGGTCAGGCTCGAGGACTCCTCTTGCCACCCGGTGCTCGTTTCCCTATGGGAGGAACACGGAATGGCTATCCTGGAGACGATGTACAAGCTGAGTGGAGACGAGGCTGGGAGTGTCCACTCTCGCCAGGCGAAAAGGAAACAGGGATTCGGGGCTTTCCTGCGTGAGTTGAACGACTCACTTAGCACGGCAATGAGACTGGACAGGCTCCCATGGGCGAGCGCTGATCTGCCAGACCCCCTGTCATTTGCTGACAGGCTAGTCAGGAAGGCAACGGATGATGGGGTTGCGTCCACCGTTTCTATGACGAGGAAAGGAAGAGGCCTAGAATCGGCTATGGGCTGGGCATGGCTCGTTGTGCATGACAGAACCGAGTCAGACGCGTGGAGGTTCGATGAAGAGAGCCGTGACAAGGGTGGTGACTGGGTCCCTGCACTAAGGGCCCTATGGGATGCTGCCCAGGCGCTACTGCTCGAAGACGATTTATCGGCTGATACTGACTACCGCTCGTCCATGGATTGGCTGAGGGAAGTCAGCGGGGCAGGGCCTCTGCCCTAAGAAATAGAATTAGAGAGGTCGTCCCATGGAGGTCCCGAGCGCATCTTCTCCCGCGATTCACAATGTGATGATGGCGAACAAGTCCACCAATACAAAGCCTGAGATATTCGTCAGAAGGGCTCTTCGAATTGCTGGTTTTCCTGGCTATCGACTCCATTGGAGAATAGATGGAGAGAGGGGGCGTTACGTCTGCAGACCCGACATAACGTTTCCAGGGAGGAAGTTGGCTGTGTTCGTTCACGGCTGCTTCTGGCATCGGTGCCCACGATGCGATCTTGGGCTCCCCAAGTCGAACTCCGACTATTGGAGCCAGAAGTTTGACAATAACGTCGAACGAGACGGTAGGAAGGAAGAGACTCTCAAAGGGATGGGATGGAAGGTCCATACAATCTGGGAGTGTGACCTCGATGGCGGTGCTTCTGAGTTGGTTGGGGCTCTGAATGATTAGGAAACAGTATTTGAAATGGGTGACGTTATTGGATGTGTTGTGCGGTTCCTCAGATTCTATCGAGAGATTCGAAAGGATGGGCCCGCGGATATTGAGTGGATTCAGGAGCGGGTCGAATGGGTCCGTTCCAGTGGCTAGAGTTCGATTATTCCAAGGTAGAATGCCGCACCGACACCGATGATCGATGCAACAATCAGCAGAGCCAGCAATGGGAGGAGGCCCCCCTTCCTCCTTGGTTTGGGGGATTCTGGCAAGGGCATCATCGGAGACGAGGGTGTCTCGACATCCTCGGGTGCTTCTGGGTCTGGGAGGCTGGGGAGGGGCGGGAGAGCCGGAGGCTCCTCCGCGAGGTCAGGGTAGAGGTCATCCAGGTCGGCTAGGCCGGGGGCATCGGGAATTGGACCATTCATCAAGACCCACTTCTGTTCTATGTCCGATCTCGTTAGGGGAGTCAGTAGCACGGAGACGGCTCCCGCCGAGTAGGCTGCGTCGTTTGCCTTGTTCAATCGAGACTTGCTAACTACGAAGACTATGCGAGCGACTGAGTCGCTCTCGCGTATTTCCAGGGCTGCGACGTGCCCATCCATCGTCGGTAGGTTGAGACCCATGAAAACCATGTCTGGCTTCATCCTGACGTACTCGTCGACTGCCTTGTCTCCATCGTCGCAAATCTGGGAATCCCACCCCCTCTGGCTCATTATCGACTTCAGCCTACTTGCAGTGATTCGGTTCTCATGGACGATGAGGGCAGTTGGCTTGGATTCAGACGTCATCTAGTGCTGCCACAGAGGATGAGGCTCAAGAAGGAGGTGGTTGTTGGCTCACGAAAGTATCTGGTCTACAAGCCAGTTTGGATCGAACGGCTCCATGTCGTCGTAGCCCTGGCCTGTTCCGGCTAGTATGATTGGCCGGCCGGTGGCATGCGATATTGATAGCGCTGCTCCACCCCTTGCATCTGTGTCGAGTTTGCAAAGTGCCGCTCCATCGAATGCCAGTCTTCGCTGGAACTCCGTTGCTTGGGTGACTGCGTCGTTCCCAGCAAGTGCGTCTGCAACGAAAATCACGAGATGGGGTTGGGTCACCCTATGCACCTTCTGTAGTTCCTCCATCAAGTTTGACTTGTTCTGCATTCTACCTGATGTATCGATGATGACGACATCGTCACCCTTGGACCTGGCGCTTTCGATGGCGTCCCTAGCGACTGCTGCGGAATCCCCTCCACGCTGGCTCTTGATGCATCTGATTCCCAATCGGTCGGCGTGGATTGCCAGCTGATCTATCGCTCCTGCCCTGAAGGTGTCTGCAGCGGCTAACACCACGCCAAATCCTTGATCGCCCAACCTCTTGGCTATCTTCGCGGAAGTGGTTGTCTTGCCTGTCCCGTTGACGCCAACCATCATGATGACGACGGGTCCCCCCTCTGCTACGAAATCCCTGATTGTCCTGTCGAAATCCCAGTAGCCGGCTCTGAGGAGGGACAGGAGGGCGCCCCTTAGGGCTCTTTCCACTACTTCGCTAAGTGGTGCCTTCCGGCTGACTCTGGATCCGATTAGATGTGAACGTAGGCTGATTATCAGTTCCGATGCGGCATCGTGACCCATATCGGACGATAGTAGTTCGTCCTCCAACTCCTCGAGAATCCGATCCAATACGGGACCCCCGCTAATCACCATCCCCCCCATGCTAGTATGGTATTCGGATAGGTCAATTTC
>Ga0315334_10000352_pt1 | contig 28180 bp, 18 predicted proteins | sample M150034915metaG_FD_205555 | JGI IMG/M metagenome (GOLD analysis project Ga0315334, IMG submission 205555) | Ammonia-oxidizing marine archaeal communities from Monterey Bay, California, United States - M1 500m 34915 | ecosystem: Environmental > Aquatic > Marine > Intertidal zone | place: USA... | reverse complement strand
AAACTTGGAAAGAACAATGATTGTGGTATTGAACTACATTTGATTTTAAGGTGTTGGAGACCAACAAGCAAAACACCCCTGCGATGATTAATGCGATTATTTGTAGCGACTACACGTGGTCGACATGACGGATTGTATCTAAGTGGTTTATCAGCACTTCCACAGAAGTAGTATTGTCGTCGCTTGGTGCAAGTGTTTTGATCATTGTAATTTCGGTTTTGCGATCGACGTAATCATGCCAATCCATATCGTTTGCCGGCTCAGGCAACTTGGGAAACCAGCCGACGATTTCATCGAGGTGTTGCTTGTTGCAGTAGTGACTTAATGTTGCGAGACAGCGTCGAAGTTGCTCGGTGGTGGGATTCTGTAGCGCGAAATCCTTGAGGACGGTATTCCCTTGAGAAGTCTGTAGTAACACATAACCGACTGTTTCACCGGTGTCACTACATAGCCAAAACCACTGGTCATCTTTATGTTGCTGGACGATGTGTTCCCAATGATCGTCGTTACGATGAATAAAAAAAGGCTTTTCCTGGAAGTGCTGTTGGTAAATATTGGACAGTGCTTGGAGGTGCTCGGTGGAATCAAATGGCTGTAACTTGAAACAGTCGCTTTCCGTAACGGACGTGTTCGATTTGATACAGATGTTGGGAGCCGCGCTGACTTGATAGCCTAGTCGCTCATAGTAACTAGGAGCGATGTCCGAGAACAGCAGGCTCCATTTAACACCGGCCTGTTGCTCCGCGTTTTCTACAAACTCAAACAACTGAGGTACAAAACCTTGTCCACGATCTTCTGGTCGCGTGTGAACGCACCCGATAAAGATTGCCGGTTCAATGGAATCAGCAAGGCCAAGTTCGAAGGGAAAGGCGCCAAGTGAACATGCAACCGTACCGTCAACACAACCGACGTACCAAGTAGCGCGTTGATGATGAGGTGAAACTAATCGTTGTTTGACGAAGTTATCAATTTGGGAATCGCCACCCCAGAATTCATGGACATTGCGAAATGCCGCCGCTTTTTCAACTGAGTTTGCAAGGTGACAATCTAGTGGAGGCGTAGACATTGGGCTATTTGTATTTCCAATATTCGTCAAAAAACCCCGCGTCAACTATCTTGCCGGGGACAACATCATTGGGGGCAGTGGTGATATCGATGACAGCCCAGTCGGGCAGTTTGGGGTTTTGTAGCGAGTTGGTGCGATCGTGGCCTTCGCGATGGGTTGGACCACTGTTGATGACAATATATTTTTCAGGTGCCGTTGGATTGGGCGTAATTAAAATAGGTACGTGTGTCCGGACATCATAATCTTTATTGTTGATATGTAATTGCTTAGTATCCCATTGGATCACACCAGTTTTTGTGAACGAATTTGAGAGCAGTTGTTTGAGCACTGAATTAGTTTGGAAATCACCCCATAGAATTAGATTGTAATTTTGCTGATCTTCCTTTGTGACGAATTTGTCTAGTTTGATGCGAGGTGTACCGCGATACAGTGATCGCCAGCGGTCAAGAAAATGTTGCGACTCAAATTTGATCCAACGTTCGACTTGGGGGTTTTTCGATACTCCGCTAGGCAATACCACCAAGAAAGGATCTAAAAAAGCATCATCAATTGGGCCTTGCAGTTGTGGACCTTTGGAAATGCCTGCGGCGCGGTGATCGCCCAGTTTCCAATTTTTTTCAACCCTCGTGAAAACGACTGTTGCCCTGGATTGTTTTTCGGGCAGTGAAATAGAGTTACCATCAATGATGACGCTTCTAAGAGGACCTAACGGTCCAAATATTTTCTTCTCGATTTGAAAACAGGTGATATTTGTGGTTTGAATATCAACGACTCCATTGTCACGGATCTTCCCATCGATACGTGAGTCGAGCCAGTGCTGAGTGAGTTGCAAAGCTTGCACCCAGTGCATCCGGTTATATCGCAGTGTCCTAGTTTGCAAGTGGATTTCTGAGGGAACATCCACTTGGCCGGTAGTCGCCGCATGTTCCATGCGTTGCATAATGTCCGCGAGCGATTCAGGAGCATAGCGATGCCCCATTTTGGGGCCAATGATATGGGTTAACGTTTGACCTTCCGCAATAAATGCACGCTCCATGACTTGAGCTGCCTGTATCTGTTTGTCGATTTCCCCGCTGTAAGCGACAACTGGAACATTAAACAGATTGCGGACATATAATGGGATATCATAGGTTCCCCATAATGTTTGCACGTAGGGGGATGGATAGTTTTCGGGTTTGAGCTTTATATACTCTTTGGTTTCAGCGAAGCCCGCGCCAGGTGAGACGGCGACCCAGTGATCAGCATAATGGGCACCAACGTGCCAAGCTCCTGCACCGCCCATTGAAAAACCCATCAACACGATTCGCTGGGTATCAATGTTGTAGTGTTGTTTTACGTTTTCAATACATTCGAGCACGTCAATTTCACCAGCTGATTTAAAACCCATGCAATGGCGCCCAAACGGGTGCAAGACAATGGCATTGCTGGGCGCAATGCGACCTGCTCGTGTCATTCGCTGGTGGATGAAATGCATGTCCGTGGTTTTATCCCCACGGCCATGCAGCCAAACATAAAGCGGTACTGATTTGGTCAAATTGAGGTCTGCTGGGATCTCCAATCCGTAGGGTTGTGCTGAGCCATCAATGCTCGAGTAATAACCGCGGACCACCAGGCCGTGAGCTTGGTGCCAATCTTGCTTGCCGGATGCTAGCAATTTGACGCGACGTTCTGCTTCAGTTAGAACCGCTTCAGCAACTGCGATTTGCCCCTGTGAATAGAATTCGGTGAATTCAACGGCTAATTCAACACTTTCGATAAGTGTTTGAATGTCAGCAGACAGGTTGACGGATTTCGAGGCAACATTACTCCGTACATCTTGGATTACCGTTCTAGGGATTTGTGGTAACTGCATTGCAATGTTTAGGGCGGCGAGCCGCGACTTGAATTTGGCAATGACGCCTGTGTCTACTTGGATACCTGCCGGTGGAATCTTGCGGGTGATGGGTGCAATCGGCGGTAGTCCAGACTTGTCTCGTAAAACGACAGTGTTCTTAAGTTTAGTGCCGAAGCGTCGATGGAATTGGTCAGGCGTAAGTGGCGTGGGAATTTCGTCATCGGTGCGGGTAATCCACTTGTCAAGTTCACCACTGAGTCGTGACTTGATCGCAGCTGTCGTCGGATCGGCGATAATATTGTTTAGTGAATAAGGGTCCTGCTCAAGATCGTATAATTCCTCGGCAGTTCGAGGGACAACAAAGCATTGTCTCTGCTGTGGAGTTAATCTTCCCTGGGATTCTAACTGTTGCATTGCGTTGTACGTCAAACTGCGGACGGCGTCGGCTGGCGGTGTGGCTGGAAATTCAGGGAATGAGTTACGTATATAAAGGTACCGTTTGTCACGAACGCTCCGCTCATGTGCAGCGTAGTCATGCCAATTGTGTTCAGCAAAAACGTATTCTCGTGTACTTTGCCCCGTTGCATCTAATAACGGAACAAATGACTTACCTTGAAATGTATCCTGTGGATTAGCGGAGTTATTGATTCCAGCAAGTTCGAGTATGGTGGGGGCGATATCAACGCTGCTTACTAAGTTTTTGTTAACCAACTTCGTTTTGATTTTACTGGGCCAATGTACGATGAAGGGCGTACGGATGCCACTGTCGTAGAGCGTTGTTTTACAGCGTGGAAATGGTCGGCCGTTGTCTGCCATAACTAAAATAAATGTGTTGTCCAATTCCCTTTGCCGTGTTAGTTCAGCAACCACTTTGCCAACGTACTCGTCCATGCGACTGACTTCGTCGTAATATTGACCTAAATCGGACCGAGTGAGATCGGTGTCTGGTAAATAGGGTGGCACCACAATGTCACTTGGTTCGTGCTGTTTTTCAATGGCGTTTGGTGACCAGCTTCGATGAGCGTCGTATGAAGCAAACCACATAAAAAACGGTTTGTTAGGTGTTCGGTTTTTCAGCGTGCTGACCCATTGTTCACATCCGCTAGGGCTGCCATTGGTAATTGCGTCAAAGTGTTTACGAGGAGCGGTGCCAAGATGCCACTTGCCAGATGCGGCAGTGTAATATCCGGCGGATTTTAATAGCTGGGGAAAGACGATTTGATTTATGGGCAATGGTTGGTGCAGTTCACCAGCACCAGTTGAATGTGGATAGCGGCCAGTCATGATGCTACAGCGACTAGGACTACAGGAACTGGTTGTTAAAAAGGCGAGGTCAAACCGGATGCCATTTTTTGCTAGTTGGTCAACATGTGGAGTTTGAATATGGGGGTGGCCATAGGCGCCATAATCATTCCAACTAATATCATCACCGATGATGATGACAAAATTTGGGCGATCGTCAGCAAGTGAAGTTGCTGGGGCCAACCATCCATCCAGAGCCAAAAGTAAAGCGATTGCCAGAAGTAGAGGAGATTTGATGAAAAATGTCATGGGCACTCGTGTCGTTGTTGAGGTTATTTGTCGTTCGACCTTTTGAGATCAAAATATCATTATACTTTAGATTGCACGCGCTGGATGCTGCTGTGATAAAATGAAATATCCGTATCCATTATTACCAATATTGAAAGCTGAACCGTTGCGCCCATCTTTGCCTCGAGTTATTACAGATGACAAGTTATCAGATAATCTGCATGAGCTGCTGGAAGGGAAAATTGAACGACTTCCGTGGGTAACGATCGATGGCCCAGCGGATGATTCAGTGGATGGCATTTTAACGTTTGGACACCATGCCGTGACAGCGGCACAAATGGCTAATTTTTCCCAGCTAAAGGTGGTTAGTAATTATGGTGTTGGAGTGGATCACATCGAAGTCGCCGCTGCTACTGAATTGGGAATACCAGTGGGCAATACTCCCGACGTATTAACGAGTACTACGGCAGACATGGCACTGACGTTGATGTTGGCGGCGGCACGTCGAGTTCGTGAAGGTGACCAATACGCACGGTGTAGTGAATTTAAGGTGTTTGATCCAGCTTATATGTTGGGCACTGAAGTACATCATCAAACGGTTGGCATTATTGGCTTAGGCCGAATTGGATACCAAATTGCTCGCCGATGTGCCGCTTTTGATATGGAGATTGTATATCACAAACGAACACAACTTGTGGACAATCCGGATCAATTGAATTTGACGTACACCAGTTTAGAGGAATTATTGAATCGGTCGGATTTTGTGATTGTGATATGTCCTCTTACTGATGAAACTACCGGTTTGATTGGTGTGCAAGAATTGGCCATGATGAAAAATTCAGCGGTGCTAGTGAATGTCGCTCGAGGTCCAGTTGTTTGCACTGAGGCATTGACCGTCGCACTGCGGGAAAAACAAATATATGCAGCTGGTTTAGATGTAACGGATCCTGAACCACTACCACGTGATCATGAACTACTAACGCTCGACAATGTAATTATCACTCCACACCTTGGAAGTGCTACGATACAGACCCGGCGCAAGATGGCCGAGTTAACGGTTGTAAATTTAATGCTGGGACTTGCCGGAGAACCATTGGCACATAGCGTCAGTTGAATGTGTGATGAGGATAAGTACTCAAGACGGTAGATTGACACGAATTTAACATGAAATTGAAAATCCCATTTCTGCTTCTGACTGTATTTTTATGTGTCAGCACCTCCGTTTTTATTCATGCTGATGAACCAATGGATTTTTCCGCGCAACAGATTGAGTTTTTTGAAAACAAGATTCGGCCTTTGTTGATCTCGCATTGCGTAGAGTGCCATGGAGCGGACGTGCAGGAGTCTGAATTACGATTAGATTCTCGCGCAGCAATTGTCCAAGGTGCGGTCGCAGCAAAAATTGCCACCGTGCTTTCCTATGCTGGTGAGGTGAAGATGCCACCAGACGGTAAGTTATCAGATACTGAGATTGCAGCGGTGAAACAATGGGTGGCCATGAAGATGCCGTGGCCCAGTGGTGAGCAAGCCATGATTGCCGGCGCCGCTACGTACGACACGATTCGACAGCAACATTGGTCTTTTCAGCCGGTGCAACAACCAGCGATTCCGACAGTGCAAGATAAACAGTGGCCGGAAAACCGCTTAGACTATTTTATATTGGCGAAGCTTGAAGCTGCAGGGCTTGCCCCCTCACCCACGGCAGATCGACGGACGTTAATTCGACGTGTTATGTTTGATTTAGTCGGGTTACCTCCGACGCCGCAACAAGTTGCACGGTTTATCAATGACAAACAACCAAGTGCTTATGAGAGGTTGGTTGATCGAATATTGGCGATGCCACAATTTGGTGAACGTTGGGGACGACATTGGCTCGATGTCGCACGTTATAGCGACACTGTTGGCTACAACTTTATGCGTGAGCGTCGGTTTCCGTTTTCATATACATATCGTGATTATGTGATTCGTGCGATTAATGAAGACCGACCTTACGATGAATTTGTACAACAGCAGCTGGCAGCTGACTTGTTAGTGCTCGAGGATAAGCGAGATCTAGCGGCCATGGGGTTTTTGACCGTCGGGAGACAGTATCGCAATCAACAGTTGGACGTCGATGACAAAATTGACACCGTGACTCGCGGAGTACTCGGTCTGACCGTGGCTTGTGCGCGTTGCCATGACCACAAGTACGATGCGGTCGCAACGGAAGATTATTATTCACTGTTTGGGGTGTTTGCCAGTTCAAAGAAGCCAGCGGAGTTACCTCTCATACAGAGCGAAGAAGACACGATTGGCTTTGCCGAATTTAGTAAAGGATTGGCTGAAATCCAAGCCGAGATCGATAATTACGATCGCGGTCGCGCCGCTGAATTTCGTAAAACGTTCCGTAATCAATTGACGGAATATTGGGTCAGGGCGGTGGGAAATCCAAATGATGAACAAATAAAAGGGTTGGATTTTCTTACGGTAAATCGGATACAAATTCGCCAAGGGCAGACTCAGGCATGGCGCGCGTGGCTGGTTCAACAAGCACAATTGGATCATCCCGTACTTGGGGTTCTTAAGGCTTTAGCAACGGTGGCGGACCAAGAGTTTGCCGCTGCAGCGATGATGGTCAGGCAAAAACTTAACTCACTTGAAGAAGGCACGCAAACGGGGCAAATCAATCCTATTATTAAACAGCGGTTTATTGATAACCCAGTGTCCAATAAAATTCAACTCGCACGTCTTTATGGAGATTTATTACAGGAGTTGCATCGGCAAGTTACGTCAGCGGGCGAAAAATTAACGGCGGCACAACAACAAGTGTATCAACTCGTTATTGCCCCAGGCACACCCACAGATGTAACGTTGCAAAATGTCACCCAGTTTTATAATCGCGACGACACCAACAAACGTGCGCCTTTGGTAAGCAAAATTGACAAGCACAAAGCATTTTCGCCGGGCAACCCTCCGCGCGCAATGATCCTTCAGGAAAACCCAAATCCCTATGACCCCCGAGTATTTATCCGCGGGCAAGCGGGTAGCAAAGGCGACGCGGTTCCCCGGCAGTTTTTATATGTATTGGCTGGACCGGAACGCAAACCATATAAAAATGGTAGTGGTCGTCTCGAACTTGCTCAAGATTTATCGTCATCCAATAATCCACTCACCCGTCGAGTTCTAGTGAATCGATTGTGGATGCATCACTTTGGATCATCATTCGTGGTAACACCAAGTGACTTTGGTGTGCGGTGCCCAGAACCTGTTCAGTTGAATGTAATGGATCACTTAGCCACGTTATTGTTAGGGCATCAGTGGTCGATGAAAGCCATTCACCGAGAAATTGTGTTGTCCGCTACGTATAGGCAATCTTCAGATTATCGCTCGGAGGCCAGTGAAATTGATCCGGAAAATGAATTGTATTGGCGTATGAATCGGCAGCGTTTGGAATATGAAATTCAGCGGGATTCAATGCTAGCGGTTCTCGATGAACTAGATTTAAAGATGGGTGGTTTGTCGGAGGATTTAACGAATTCGACTTCGATTCGTCGGCGCGCGGTGTACACATTTATTGATCGGCAAGATTTACCTAATTTGCTGCGAGTGTTTGATTTTCCGAACCCAGACCAGCATAACGCGCAGCGCTCCAATACGACTGTTCCTCAGCAAGCGTTGTTTTTGATGAATTCTCCCGCCGTGCTGCAACGTGTGCAGCGATTCGTGGCGAGTACGACCTTCCAGTCGATTAATAAACCCGATCGCATCGAGTATTTGTACCAACGGTTTTTTCAGCGTTTGCCTAGCGAGGCGGAATTAGAGGTGAATCAGCAGTTTGTTAAACATGGTGCAGCGGCAGGCCAAGATAGCCGTCAAGTTTGGCAACAGTTGGTACAGTTGTTGTTGATGACCAATGAATTTAATTACCGCGACTAGAGTCTTGCAGCGAGAGCATCGATTTTGTGTTTGGCGACTATGCTAACCAATCTGTTTTTACTTCACCGTGAACATCGGTGAGTCGATAGTCTCGGCCAGCGTAGCGGTATGTTAGTTGTTTGTGATCAAATCCGAGTAAATGCATCATCGTGGCGTGTAAGTCGTGTACGTGGACCGGGTTTTCTTCCGCTCGAAAACCGAAATCATCGGTCGCACCATAGGCTTGACCTCCTTGAATGCCTCCACCGGCGAGCCACATGCTGAAGCCCCAGTGGTTATGGTCACGGCCATTAATACGTCCTTGATTGGCACCCGCTTGAGGTAATTCGACGGTGGGTGTTCGCCCAAACTCGCCACCCCAAATAATCAAGGTTTCTTCAAACAACCCAAGTCGTTTTAGGTCAGACAACAAAGCGGCGATCGCGCGATCTTGCTCTCCTGCTAAACGCCGATGGTTCTTTTCGATGTCATCATGATTGTCCCAAGGTTGGCCTTGCCCGTGCCAAAGTTGTACATACCGTACTCCGCGTTCTACAAGTCGCCGGGCGATCAACATCTGACGCGCTGGATGTCCGGGGCCGTAATTGTACAAAACGTGAGATGGTTCATCGGACACATCAAAGACATCACTGGCTTCCATTTGCATGCGATACGCTAATTCATAATTTTCGATGCGTGCATCTAGTTCTGCATCTTCGCCGCGTTGTTCCAAGTGTAATTTATTTAGCGCTCGCAAGGCGTCGAGTTGTCGGCGTTGATCTTTAAGGTTAATGGACTTGTTCTTGATGTTTTGAATCAGTTTGTCGACGCTGCGATGTTGGCTATCAATAAACGTACCTTGGTAAATTCCAGGTAAAAATGCGGACTGCCAGTTCTGTGCGCCTTTGATTGGATAGCCTTTAGGAGACATCGCAATGAATCCGGGTAAATTCTGGTTTTCTGTTCCTAACCCGTAGGTTACCCAAGAGCCAACACTGGGCCGTGCTAAAATGGACTCCCCACAGTTCATAAGCAATAATGACGGTTCATGATTGGGAACATCGGCATGCATACTTCGCACCACACAGATGTCATCGATGTGTGCTGCGGTTTTTTTAAATATTTCACTGACTTCAATGCCGCTTTCGCCGTACCGTTTGAATTTGAAGGGTGACGGGAAGCAAACACCCGTTTTTCGTTCGGTTCGCAGGTTACTATAAGGCAACGGTTTTCCGCCGTGTTTGGTCAACTCAGGCTTCGGGTCAAACGTGTCGACATGAGACGGGCCACCGTTACAAAAAATATGGATTACGTGCTTGGCTTTTGCCGGAAAGTGCGGTTTTTTGGGCGACAATGGTGTCTTAATCACTCCCTTGCGTTGCTGGCCACTGAGCATACCCGCGTCACCAAATAGGCTTGCTAATCCAAGCATCCCAAATCCAGTGCCACTGCGCTGTAATAACCGTCGCCGAGACATCCCGCTCACGAGTGCCGGATCACTTTGATGGATGCTATGGTTCATGTCGATCCATTAGGATTGGTTTGTTAATGGGGAGGGATTATTAGTTGTCGTCAGTATTTGTGAGCGGTTCCCATTGATTGGATTCGGCAGCGCGAAATATCGCTTCGATGGTCTGCATGTTACCAACGGCGTCTTCAATCGGCGTAGGGACGGCAGTGTCATCAAGGATCGCGCGGGAAAACAAATCTCCCTGGATTGTGTATTGGTCACAAATATCGAACTCGATTTCTTCAATCACAGCATCTTGATTTTGAAACCACAGGCGACATGGTTTAGCGGGTGGTGCATTAAAAGGGATTTCAATTTCAACGCGGCCACGGTCACCAAAGATTTGCACTCGTTGATAAGGTGCCATTTGTGTCGAGCACGTAAATGTTGACGTGCCGTTGCCAAAATCCATGATCGCACTTGAGAGGATATCCGTTTTGAAGTTTGGGTCAAACTCGGCTATTGCGGACACCCGTAGTGGTTCAGCGGCAAATATAAAGCGAGACAGGCTGATGGGATAACAGCCGATGTCCATCAATCCGCCGCCGCCAAGGTCCGCTCGATTACGAATATTATTCGCTTCTATGTTGTGGTATGAGAACAGCGAGTTGATTGTTTTAAGTGTGCCAATACTGCCATCACGGACAAGCTCACGGGCTTTTTGCCACTGTGGGTGGTGGCGATACATGAACGCCTCCATGACTTTCAACTCGGGGTGCGTCTGAGCTGCGTCTACAAGTAATTGTCCTTCGGCACTGGTCAGGGCAATTGGTTTTTCACAAAGTACATGTTTGCCGTGCTCTAGAGCGGCGATGGATATGGGTACGTGCAGGTGGTTGGGCAGTGGATTATAGATAGCATCGATTTCAGGGTCTGCCAGCAATGCCTCGTAGCTAGCATATGCTTTGGGGATCCCTAGCGAGGTGGCCGCGGTGTCGGCTGATTCTTGCGTTCGCGAAGCGATGGCTTGAATGTCGCAGTATTTACTTTGTTGCATTGCCGGTATGACTTGTTTCATACCAATTTTAGCGGTGGAAATTATTCCCCAGCGGATTTTGTTAGCTGACATAGTTTTCAATCATGTTGGTGCAATTGATTATCTACCGATGAAGATACCAAATTATTGGTTCTCATTAAACTCGTAGTGAGAGATTCCTGCAGTTTGTTTTTCGTTTCATCCCTCGCGCAACAATCCCAGCGGATGACTTAGGGTCGATATCTGTTATCATGTGTTGTACTTTGGAATAGCCGGTTTTATCTTTACTAATGGAAAATTTGTGGACTCATCGTTTGTAAAACCTAAGATGTCACGTGCCAAGAAAATTAGTTTGTTGGTGCTGGTTGTTGTAGTTGTAGTTGTAGTTGTTGTAGTTTCCGGCGGGTGGATTGCCAATAATTTCGATATTGAACGTAATCGACAGGCACAACTGATAGAAAATAAACGTAAACTCGATCAGCAGATCCAAAATGTTAAGCAAATAAGCGATGTGGAATTAACGAAGAACGAACATCCAATGGATCCGGTGTTATTACTCGCCCGCAAATCATTGAATCATATAAGCGAAACCATCACGGATTACACAGCCACGTTAACTCGCCAAGAACGGATAGGTGATATTCTGACCGAGAAGAATACATCACGAGCGAAAATCCGCAATGAGCTGAAAAATCAACCATTATCGGTGTATATCCATTTCACCCAACCGGCGGGCGTCCGCGGGCGAGAGGTGATTTGGGTCGACGGGGAAAATGAAAATAAAATTACAGCGCACGAAGGTGGGCTGTTAAATCTATTTCGCGTCGTACAACCACACGATGGTTTTATTGCGATGATGGGTAGTCGCTATTCGATTGCGGAGACGGGCATCCAACGATTGATGGCAACGTTAATTCAACATGCGTTGCACGACCGAGAATATGGTGAATGCGAGGTGCAGTTATCCGAAGTACAATCGGCAGGTGTGGCTTGTCGTCGAATTCGAGTGGTCCATCCATTCGAACGTGAACATTTCATCTTTCATATTGTTGAAGTTGACATCGATTTGCAACGTAATATCCCTGTTCGATTTGCATCGTGGATGTGGCCGGAAATTGATGGTGCAGTACCCCCGTTAACGGAAGAATATATTTATACAGATATCAAACTTAATGTCGGCTTAATCGACGATGATTTTAATCCGGACAGCGAACAATATAGCTACCCCGACTGACCCGAGTTCGCCGACCGTTTGTTTTACCTTTGCGAATAAAAAATAGTCCTATGGAAAACAAATTTAGTAACGCCTTGATAACCAAAGCAAATTGGTCCGAGGAAATCGAAAAGAGTTGTCAGGCGATAATCGAGGACCTCGTTGTTTCCGCCGACATTGCGATTGTATTTGCATCTCCACATTTTGCCGACGAGTTTCAAGAAATAGCAGATGCGATTCAAGAGACGTTGCAGCCGATCAAGATGATTGGTTGTGTGGGAGACAGCATTGTCAGTGGTGGTCGCGAAATTGAAGGGGACCCTGCGATTACTATCTGGGCTGCTGCATTGCCGGATACAAAGATTGAAACATCACATTTATTATTGGAACGCGTCCCCGATGGCGGATTTATATCAGGCACGGAAGAGTTGCCACTTGAACAAATCACGGCGGCCGCCGAAGCGGCGTTGATTGTCCTTGGCGAACCGTTTAGCTTTCCCGCTGATCTGTTGTTGTCTCAATTGTCGGCAGATTATCCGGAGTTACGAGTGTTAGGTGGAATGGCATCGGGATTCCAACAGCCCAGTAGGAATTTAGTGCTAGTTAACGGCACCGTGCATTGTGCAGGAGCTGCTGGGTTGCTCATCGATGGTGGAGTCAAAGTGTACAGTGTTGTTTCCCAAGGCTGTCGTCCGATTGGCGATCGATTAGTGGTCACGAAAGTCGAGCGGAACCTAGTCCTCGAGCTGGGCGGAAAACCAGCACTGCAGGTGTTGGAAGAAATGTTTATTAACTTGCCGACAAGTGACCATGATTTGATGAGCAAAGGATTTTTCTTGGGACGCGTTATTAGTGAATATCAGGATGATTATGAAATGGGGGATTTCCTGATTCGCAATGTGATGAGTGTGGATAACGAACGTGGAGCTGTTGTTGTTAATGATTATTTTCAGGTAGGACAGACGGTTCAATTTCAAGTGCGCGACGAGGCGTCGGCCAGCAGCGAATTGCGACAATTGTTGGAAAAAAATGAGCCGTCGGAAGTGAAAGGTGGCCTAGTATTTACTTGTAATGGTCGTGGTACCCGATTGTTTGCGGAACCCGATCATGATGCTGGGGTTATAAAAGAGACCGTTGGTGAAATCCCATTGGCTGGGTTTTTTGCTCAAGGTGAAATTGGTCCAGTTGGCGGCGAAAATCATATGCATGGGTATACGGCGAGTGTTGTGTTATTTGAGTGAGGTTTATTATGAATGCAAAGAGGAAAAAAAATTGGTGGTCCGCACTGGCCATTTTGTTCATAGCAACGACTGTGGTTGGTATCGAGGTAGTCGCAGATCAATCGCGCGGTAAGAAAGCACTCGCTGCTCTGCAAGATTATGTAGGAACATGGAAAGGGGCTGGCCAAGTTCGACGTGGATCAACGCAGGGCGCCTGGATTGAAGAGAGTGAATGGGTGTGGCAATTTGATAAACAGGGCGCAGCCATTGTGCAGAAAAGCGCTAAGGGTAAGTTTGTAACGCAATTGGAACTGCGAGCTGCTGAAAAACCGGGCGCGTTTGTAGCAACGGCAAAAACACCCCAAGGTGCTGTGCTTCAATTTGCGGGCGAGCTTAATGCCAGTGGTCGCTTGGTTCTAGTGAATAAGGATCTACAAAATCAAGTGGTGGGTCGTATTTCGATTCGCACGGTAGCCGCAGGGAAACGCATGATTGTGATGTATGAAAAACTATTAACAGGAACGCTGTATTCTCGATTGGGTGAGTTAGGATCAACCCGAAAAGGAAGTATGTTCGGTGGCGGCGCTACAATGATTGAGTGCATTGTTTCAGGCGGCAAAGGCACTATTCCCGTAACGTATAATGGAAAGACGTATTACGTTTGCTGCAGCGGATGTCGAGATTATTTCAATGACAACGCCGCTGAGGTTGTCGCAGCTGCTGCTGATTGAGCTGGCAACGGTATGTCGTCACCCCGACATCGATGTTGAAATACTCAGCAAACTTGTGCCGCGATAACTAACGCTGGTTTGCAGTAACCAGCATTTGCTGTTGGTACCGCATCAGATTTACTTGCAGTTGCGGCAGTAGATCTGATCGCTGCTGATTGGTTGCTTGCTTAATCGCTTGATTTTGGTACGCGATCGCTTTGTCATAATTGCCCGCAGCTGCCGCGACCATGGCGCCGGCAGCAGCATGCTCCGCAGGAAAACTATTGCTGTCGATATTCTCTAAGAGCAGGCGTGCTTGCTGAGGATTGCGTTGGGTTTCATCTGCCGCAGCAGACATCGCAAGAATTGCCATGAGCTGTAATGGCACATCGTCTTCATAAAGAGCAAGTGTTGATTCGAGGTGTGTTTGCGCTCGTGCGAATTGCCCTAATTGCAGGTAACATTTTGCGACCGACGTGAGCCCTTCTTGATTGGCAGGCTCACGTTGAATAACCAGTAGATATTGTTGTAACGCTTGCTCAGGTAAATCTTTTTCAAACAAAGCGTCACCATATTTCATCGCAACGATGTGGTTGCTTGGCCCTAGCTTTGCTGCTTGGCTTAACAACGCCAACGCTTCGTCTGCGTTGCCAGCCGCTTGTGCGAGAATGCCGAGGTTTGCGAGTGCTAGCGAATTTGTTGGCGCTAGTTCTAACGCCTTCAAGAAACATTGTTTGGCATTATCATTTTCACGTAAACGCAAATAAGCGACCCCGAGGTTTAATTGCAACGAGGGATCGGTGGGATCAAGTTCAATCGCATTGAGATAGTTATCGCGAGCTGCTGTAACGTTGCCATGTTTGAATAAATTATTGTCACCGCGAATACGGAAAGATCGCGCGGTGTATTTAGTCTTTTCGAGTTGTGCTTGGAATGGATCCTCCAGCTTAACAACGTCTCGGCCTTTCTTAAATTGCTCCTGATGGTATTTGGCTTGTCGCATGTTTTTCACTTTGCGATATGCCATCATCAAACTGTAATGGACATTGGTTGCTTGCGGTGATGATTCCAATGCCTTCAGTAAATGGTTAATTGCTTCACCGGGGTCACTCTGTAAATATGTTTGGCCAATGGCGAGATGGCAGACCGCATCATCGATATTCGTCCCGACAGTCAATGCTGCTTGAAAGGACGCTCGAGCATCTTCGTCAAGCGTTAGTTCTAGTTGACATTCCCCTAAGTGAAACAGCGTTGCAAGTTTTTGTTTGTCGGTGCCATTTTGTTCATTTAGTAGTTTGCGCGCAATTTTATAATGTGCCACCGCGGTCGCCAAGTCACCGTTTTTTCGCAATGATTGAGCCAAGTGATAATGCCATGGCGCGGGTGTTGCGTCACCGAGAATAATGGCATTGCGGTAACAGATAATTGCTTGGTCGATAATCCCGTAGCTTTGAAAAGCGTCACCGACATTTGCATATTGTTTGGCGAGTTCTGGGAATGTTAGTGGTGTTCCCTCAAAAGTTTGGCTTTGTAGTAACTTTTGCGTCAGCGTTGTAAGTGTTTTCTGAGCGGTTGGATCTAGATTTCCAAATGCCGGTTTTTCAATTAGTTGTACGCCGTTGGGCATATCTGGTTTTGTATCACAGCCAGTTATGAGAGCCAATATTCCCAACCCCAGTGTCGCTAGACATAAGTATGGTTTGGAATATGTTCTGACTTGCAAACGAAGATCATGGGCCATTGGGCACCTCCTCGCCCGCTTGCTGTCGTAGTGTCAGGTATTGGTTTACTGCGATGTCAGACCAACGCTCGACACGCCCATCATGCCAATAAACGGTTATTGTGGCCGATTTGTCGCAATCCGCTAAACCCACGATGACACGAGCATCATTTACTGATAAGTAGCTGCCGTCAGTGCGCGGCACTCGCCATTTCACGGGTTGGTCTGCTTGTTCGATCTTAATGCGACATTGCACAACCGGAGCAATTGACGCCTGTGAGGTGAGTTGAATTCCTAGCCAATGATTTTCAGTACCTACGTTATTGAGGAACAGGCGTGCGGGGCCCGTGTTGTTGCCAACTAAGATATCAATATCGCCATCATTATCAATATCGCCGAAGGAGGTGCCGCGACTAATTTCAACGCCTTCGCATAGCGTGCCCGCGACCTCGGTCATGTCTTCAAATCGTGTTCCGGCTTTATTGTGAAATAGCTGGTTTGCTTGCTGCAATGGGTATTGTTGCCCACTGCGTTGCTGTTTCTCTACAAAATTAGTGGCTCCGTTGGCCATGAATAGGTCGAGCCAGCCATCGTTGTCATAGTCAAACCAAGCAGTTCCGAAGGCGGTAAATCCAATGCTCGGTATGCCCAAGCCGAATGTCTTGGTTTGGTCTTCAAAGTTGCCGTCGCCAAGGTTGATGAAAACGGTGTTGGTTTCGTCGGCCCAGTGTCCCATGATCAAGTCATCATCTCCATCACCATCAATGTCAGCGGCATCAACCCCCATGCTACCTTCGACGAGTCCGTCGGCATTACAAGCACAGCCACGCAGCAAAGCTTCATCGGCAAAGGTGCCGTCTTGATTGTTGATCCACAGTTGATTGGCTGCCGCGTCGTTGGCTACATAAATGTCGATCCATCCGTCACGGTTGAAGTCGCGACACAGGACACCCAGTCCAGGTCCCGAAACACGGGCGATTCCGGATTGAGCGGAGACATCCTGAAAAGTCCCATCCTGATTGTTGATGAACAAGCGATCGGAAACCGGTGTTTCGGTTTGCGGTCCGCAATAGCCAACCGCTCCACTGGGATGATAGCAGCGATGGTGGGTGTCGTAACCAAATGTGACATAGTTACACACGTAGAGGTCTAACCAACCGTCCTGGTTGACATCGACAAACGCCGTGCTGGTTCCCCATTCCGGAGATTCTACTCCGGCGCGCTTGGTGACATCTGTAAATGTTCCATCGTGATTGTTTTGAAATAGTTGGTTTTCACCCCAGTTGGTGACATACAAATCTTGGTAGCCATCGTTATTGTAATCACCTACTGCGACACCCATGCCATACCCTAACGCACGAATGCCAGATTGTTCCGTAACGTTGACGAACTTAACGGTGGTTTTGCCGGCGGCGTCGATTTTGAAGTCGTTGCGGTAGAGTTGATCACGTGGTTCAGACTTGGGCGGGTAGGTGGAATCTTCGAGCGTAGTGTTTTGGCCTAAAAGGGAACCTTGCACGAGGTAAATATCCAAATCTCCGTCGTTGTCAAAATCGAAGAGAACGGTACCCGAGCCCATCAGTTCCGGGAAATAGAGTTCACCAGTCATGCCATTGTAGTGTCTGAAATCTAAGCCAACTTCATGGGTGACTTCGGTGAAAAGATTCAGAGAAACAGCGGTCGTTGGTTGGGGTGTGTTGCCTATGGTGTCTGGTTTGGGTGCGGGATCGGAATCACAGCCACACACAAATAGCAGGCAGCAGGCGCAGCAACGAAGTAGGTTAGAAGTAAACGATTTCATGGGTTTCTTATAACATTAAGGCGGCCGCACGATAAGGGAATTCCTATCGTGCGGCCGCTTTGGGCAATGATCGTCAGAGTTGGAAATAGGTTACTGACACTAGTGAAAACTTGCGAATGCGGCGTGCTTATTTGTTTGTTTGATTAATGGTGATTTCTAATGCGAGTTTGGCTGGCAAGTCCATGTCGGCAATGGTCAGCGTAATTTCGCCCTTAACCTCTAGGTGGATCTTAGAAGTGACAATACGTCCTTTTTCCGCGTCGAACAGCAGCGTAGAAGTCCCTTCGATGATTTCTAAATCGCTTTCGGTTACCGCCGCAGCACCAGGTGTCGCTGCTGGTTGTTCAAAATCAACTTCGGTGTATTTGATTTCCACTTGATGCAGGGTTTTTCCATCTTGCTGAATAGTTCCGAGGTATTTCTGGCTCGATGTCATTTCGAACACGGTGCCCTGTCCGAGCTCGAGAGTCGTTTCAGATTTCCAACTGTCGCCGATGTTTACGGGTTTGTCATTGAATTCATCTATTTGATTTTGTGCTTTCTCTTTTAGTATGTCACCGTCCAACTCGCCACCGAGCATTGCTTTTGCTTGAGCGTCGAGTGCATCCAAACCTTCCGCGTCAACTTCCATTTTTACAATGTCACCGTTCTTGTTATGAACAATAGTGGTGGTTGATTTTGATAATGCTTCCAGTAGGGGCAAAATAAAATCAAGCTGGGTGCCTTGAGGTGTATTTTCGCCGTTGGAGTCGAATTCTAACTCGACACCGCCAGGGAGAGAAATTTTATTTTCAAAGGCCGTATACTTTGATGAATAAGTAACGTTACCAGCGGAATCAGGCTTGCTGACATCGGTTTTCGCAGTTACTTTTCGCATACTCGCCGTATCAATGTCTTGGCCCATAACCGACAAAGTTTGCTTAACTTTGAAATGTAGATTTGTTTCGAAGGAACCTGGGGCTTCGACACGTGGTTTGATTATGATTTGAGCGGAAGCGAGAGGCGCTATCAGTAAAGCGAGCGTCAATGCTTGAAAAAAAGTTCTTTTAAACATGTGTATGGTCCTTGAAAAATAGTGAGTTTGAATATTTGTTTGGTTGAAAATGAATAGACGAGAATGTCCAAAGCAAATTTAATTAGGGAATTTCCCAACTTCGCTTGAGATCTAATGTTAAATGCGCGGTTGTTTTAACCTGTTTCATTTTGAATGTAATATCACCAGTCAGAGATAGGTTCACACTTGACTTGAAGATGCGTCCGTGGTGACTGTCGAACCAATAGGTTTTGGTAGCTTCGACGATCGTCATGGGATCACCTTCAGCGAAGGTTTCTGTGTCGCGAGTGAAGGCACCTTCGTGAAAATTTACAGTGACTTGGTGAAGTGTATTTTTGGTTTTGGGGTGTTCTGTCGTGTTTGAATAGGTGTGTGTGGTTTTAAACAAAAACTGGGAATTGTGGCTAAGCGGAATCGAAATGACTTGATCCCACGATTCACCAATTCTAACTGGGGCAATGTGGTATTGGCTTAATACTTGCTGGCGACGTTTTTTTACAGTCTTGGGGTCAAGTTCCGAGAAGACCAACTTTTGTGTTTCTTCTGGAAGTATGGCAAATGTCGAATCAATCGTTAGGTCGAATATGTTTCCTGATTGGTCGAGCTGGGTGGTGATGGTTGCCTCGCAAATCGCATCAAACAGTGGGACTTCTGCTTTCGAAGCGGTTGAGTCATAGGCAAATCGGATATTGCCCGGCAGTCGCGTTGAATTTTTTAATTGCTCGACAGTCTCTGTAATCGTTACGTGTCCATCGGCGTTGGGTTCTCTGACTTTATGGAGTGTTGTTTTGGTTTGTTGTTGGGTGGTTTTATAGTCGATGTCGTCTAGGACGATCAATTGGGAAAGTTCAAAGGAATGTTCGATTTTGAAGGTGCCGGTTGTGGGCACTTGCGGTGCCAGACTGACTTGACCGTGTAGGCTTTGGTGAGGGCACAAGAGCACCAATAACAACAAGCTGGTTAGTGTTTTGGGCATTTGGTAAGAGCGATGTTTATTGAAGAAAAACAGGATAAGATAAGGGATGCTTAGTTATACGATGAACGGGTCGATTTATTCCGTGTAGCGCCAAAAAAAAATTATAAATTTACGTAGAATGTGTGGGCAGCCTGAGGGGGTAAATTAGAGTCGATTGGCCACTTTTACGCTTTATATTGTCCGCTAGATATGCGAAAATGTAAATCCTTCCTTTATTCGCTCGATATACGCCCTTTCCCCCCCTCCACAACTACTAATCGATATCAAAGCCAATGTACCGCCGCTATATTACTTTTGTTTTTGCTCTGCTTTTGACCCCAGCACTAGTGCTGGGAGATGAACCGGCGACGGAAATGCCGCCCGCCGCACAATTAGAGTTCTTTGAAACTAAGATTCGCCCGGTATTAGTACAGCATTGCTATACGTGTCATAGTGCGGATTCAGATTCCGTTAAAGGCGGGTTGCTGTTGGACAGTCGTAAAGCGATACAATTAGGTGGTGATTCTGGCCCAGGGGTTGTGCCAGGCGAACCGGACGAGAGTGTTGTCTTATCGGCTATGCGATATGAGAGTTTCGAGATGCCCCCCAAGGGGAAGTTGTCTGATGACGTATTGCAGGATTTCGAAACGTGGATCAAACAAGGTGCGGCGGATCCACGCGAAGGTGGTCAGTTAGTTAGCAAAACAGAAATCGATTTCGAAGCGGCAGGTAAGTTTTGGGCATTTCAAAAACCTGTCAAATCTAAATTACCAAAGGTTCGCAATAAAGCATGGATGGCTAATCCAATTGATCGCTATGTTGCTGCTGATTTAGCGAAAAAGCGTTTAGCGGTAAGTGACTCAGCGGGCAAGCGGGTTTTGATTCGTCGAGCGTATTACGATTTAATCGGTTTACCGCCCACGATCCAACAGCAGACAGCCTTTATCAATGACTCGTCTCCCGATGCTTTTGGGAAGGTGATTGAAACATTGCTCGAATCAAAACACTACGGCGAACGCTGGGGGCGTCACTGGCTAGATGTGGCACGCTATGGTGAAGATCAGGCTCATACATTTAAAGCTAGAAAATATCCGCGCGGCTATTACTACCGTGATTGGGTAGTCGAGTCGATAAACGCTGACATGCCGTACAACGAGTTTGTAGTACAGCAACTTGCAGGTGACTTGCTTGACCAACCCAACCTACATGAGCGAACGCCAGCGTTGGGTTTCTTTGCACTGGGACCAGTGTACTATGCCGAGAATGTTGAAAAGGCAAAAGCGGCGGCGGACGAATGGGACGATCGAATTGACACTTTGACCCGCGGCGTGTTGGGGTTGACTATATCGTGTGCTCGTTGTCATGACCACAAGTACGATCCGATTACGACTAGCGATTATTACGCTCTCGCAGGGGTCTTTGCGAGTACTAAATATCAAGAGCGACCCATTGTGTCGCAGGAAATAGTGGCCCAACGGGCGACGGCGGATCAAGCAGTACGTGATCAAGCCTTGGAAATCAATCGCTTTTTAGCACAGGCTGGGAGAACCATTCGCCCTTCCTTGACGGCTGAGATTCCCGTTTACATGCAAACTGTTTTTAAATGGCTACAAATAAAAGATCGAGCTAAAGACAAGAAAAAAGCGTCCGAGAAGTTGTTAAAGGAATCGGGATTGAGCAAGACATTGTTAGATCGTTGGACGAAGTTGCTCGAACAAAAGAAGGAAAAAACTCGTGGTCAATATTCTTTCTTGGCAGATTGGTACAGTTGGCTTGATGCGTTACCCAATGACAAAGATTTGTCCGCAGATGAGACACGCTTAGCGGAAGTGTTAACGTTAGGTGCAGCCTTGCAAACTGCCGTGGAAAGTCGTTTAGATGATCGGCAGGAGTTGTTTGCCGAATTCGGTGTAAACGCAGCGTTTGTGCCTGCTGAAGATTTGTCAGCAGTTACGGTAGGCGTGATTCCTTTGGGAAACTTATTTGATGATAGTAAAGATGTTCCGTTGGAGAGTGCTGTGGCTTCCGATAAGTACGGAGCGGTTGCGGAGACATCCGATTTAGGTGTGCACTTGGTGTCCTATGGCTGGGGAACACGCATTAAAATTGGCCCCGAGATTGATTTCTCGTTTGCCCAAATCGGCTCTGACAGTAACAAGCACGGCAGTGTGACGAATGACGGATGGACGGGCCGAAGTGCGATTTCGACAACAGGGAAAGTGCCAGCCAATAACGAGAAACGACACGAGCAGGGAATTGGCATGCACTCTAATGCGTTGGTGACTTTCGATTTAGATGAAATTCGCCGAGCAGGTTTGATGTCGGTAGGCCAAAAATTCCGGTTCCATGTTGACCGAGCAGGGATGAACGATGATGTCGGAGGTGCTGCAATGTCGAGTGGCTATGCTGCGGTCGTTGTGTCCAAGCCCCACAAAGATAAAAATGTAATGGACGCAATTATTGGCGGTTATGTGAACGGCAAAAAAATGGAAATCACGTTCAGTGACTTTACTTATAATTTCACCGGCGCTATTCCAGCGGCTCTAAAGGCAGACGGCACTTTTGCCGAATTTGATATAGAGATTCCCTCGGACGCTAAATATATTACGTTGATTACAACCGGAGCTGGTGGGCCGACAGATAATACCATCAGTTCCGATCACATGGTGTTCTCAGGTGTACGGATCGAGATGTCACCTTTGCCTGAAACGAAACTAGCAAACACGGAACAAGGTAATAAACGAGAGTTTACCGAGAGTGATCGTCAAGCAGCACTGTTGTTGTCGCAGATGCTTTACGACGAAGGGTTATTAGCACTACCCAGTGGCGAAGTTGAAAAACGATTGCCGGAAGAATTGCAGGTAAAAGCGACTGGGTTGAGAGCTGAAGAAAAGAAACTGATGGATGCGGTCGCTGCAATTCAAATACCGCTGGCCCATTCGCTCACAGATGGTGATGCGCGAGATATGCCGATTTACGTCGCTGGCGATCCAGGTAAGAAAGGGACGATCTCACCTCGTGCGATGCCCGCTATTTTTACAGGTGGTGAATCTGTGCCGTTTCAAACACAGGGAAGTGGTCGGCTTGAATTAGCACAAGCACTAGCGTCCTCGGAGAATCCCTTGACAGCCCGCGTGATGGTTAATCGGATTTGGGCGTCTCATTTTGGTCGAGGTTTAGTTGGGACGACGAGTAATTTTGGTGAGTTAGGTGAGCGTCCAACTCATCCTCAGCTATTGGATTATTTAGCGGTTGAATTTATGGAAAATAACTGGTCGCTGAAACACATGCACCGCTTGATTATGAACTCCAAAACCTATCAACAAAGCAGCGATTTTCGCGAGGCTCCGTATGAAGTTGATCCGGATAACCGATTGTTGTGGCGGATGAACCGCAAACGACTTGAAATTGAACCGTGGCGGGACGGATTGTTATACGTTTCGGGAGAATTGGATTTAACATTTGGTGGACCATCGAAAGAATTAGATGACGCTCAGAACAGACGCCGTACGATGTATGGCTTTGTGAGTCGACATAGGCTTAATGAATTGCTGCGATTATTTGATTTTCCAGATCCTAATATTACAAGTGCGGCGCGGAGTGTTACCACGGTACCACTACAGCAATTGTTTGTGCTCAATAGCGATTTTATGTCGAATCGAGCGAAAGCGTTTGCGGAGCGAGTACAAAAAGAGATGGATGCAGAAGTGCCTCAGCAGATTACTTATGCTTTTGAATTGTTGTATGGCCGAAAAGCAGATGAAGAAGATATTATATTAGGAACTGAGTTTATAGAGACGGTCGCCGAAAGTGATAATATGCAGTCGGCGTGGGAGCAATACGCATTGGCATTGTTAAGCGCTAATGAGTTCCTGTTTGTAGACTGAATTGTGCCATATTGGAAAGAATAGAAGATTAGTTATGAACGAGCCGCAGTTGTTAAATGCTTTAGTGAATAACCAGCCACGATTGTCACGTCGGCAGTTGCTCAAGACCAGCGGCGTTGGATTTGGCATGATGGGGTTGTCGGCGCTATTGGGTGAAGAACAACGATTAGCTGCCGCTACGCGTTCTACCACTCCAACTTCCCCTAAACATCCTCATCACACTCCCCGCGCTAAACACGTCATCTTTCTGTTCATGAACGGCGGTCCATCGCATGTTGATACATTTGACCCGAAGCCAGAATTAAAAGTCCAAGAAGGCAAAGCGGGACGTGGTGGAAAGTACATGCCTTCGCCGTTTTCCTTTGGTAAGTATGGTGAAGCTGGTATTGATATGAGTGAAATCTATCCGCACCTAGGTACCGTCGCGGATGAGTTGTGTGTATTGCGAGGGATGCATACGACGACGCCCAATCACGAACCGGGTTTATTGATGATGAACAGTGGTGTGCAACAACCAGTGCGACCGTGTATGGGATCGTGGATTACTTATGGTCTCGGCACAGAGAATCAAAACCTACCGGGTTTCGTTGTCTTGTGCCCTGGTAAGCCTGTTGTAGGGCCGGCACTATGGGGCAATAGTTTTCTGCCGGGAATTTTCCAAGGTACCCATATCAATAATACAAATATTGATCCTAAAAATGCGATCGGTCACATCACTAATAAAAACCTGTCACCGGAAGTACAGCGGCGGTTGTTGGATCTGTTGCAACGTAGTAACCAGCGTCATTTAGATAAACGAGACGTCGATTTGAATTTAGAAGCACGGATTCAATCGCTCGAAGTGGCCTATGGAATGCAGTTCGAAGCACAGGAAGCATTTGATACGAGTCGTGAAACCAAGAAAACATTAGATGATTATGGTGAAGGCCAGTTTGCGAATGGGTGCTTGGTAGCGCGGCGGTTGGTTGAACGAGGTGTGCGGATGGTACAGATTTACTATGGTTCGGGCCAGCCATGGGATGCGCATGGCAATATCATGGACCACAAGCGCGATGCGGATAAGAGCGATCAACCTATCACCGCGCTGATCAAAGATCTAAAACAACGAGGATTACTCAACGAGACCTTGATTGTGTGGACTGGCGAATTTGGGCGGACGCCGACCGCTCAAGGAAAGACAGGTCGTAATCATCATGCGACTGGATTTACATCATGGCTCGCCGGAGGTGGCATCAAAGGCGGCATGATTTATGGGGCCACTGATGAATTGGGGATGAACGCTGTAGAAAACCGCATGGACGTACACGATCTGCATGCGACGATGCTGCATCTTCTAGGAATAAATCACGAAGAGTTAACGTATCGCTACAGTGGCCGTGATTTTAGATTGACTGACGTCTCCGGAAACATTCAGCATAAAATTATTGCTTGATGAGCGGGGAGGTTTTTAAAGTTTCAATCGAATCGGAGGGGGTTAAGATCGCTTCTATCGGCCCAGTCGGATTGAGGTCAAAATCAAGACAATCCCCAACAATTCACGGGGCCCCAAAAAATAATTAGGGTGACTGAAGGGACTTGAACCCTCGACAACCGGGACCACAACCCGGGGCTCTACCAACTGAGCTACAGCCACCATTGTTAAGGTTCCAATGTAATTTGGTTTGCAATTCTGGGCAAGGGCAGCGAGGGTGTTTGCAACTGTGAATCAAGACGAATGGAATTGTGTCACTGGTGGTGTAACCGTAAGGCGAAAAACGCGGACATTTTCAGTACAATGAAACGTGTCTATAATGTCTATAACCTTCGTAAGTCACGACATTCATTTTCGAAAGCAGGCAATACTTCCCAAGATGTTCCGTTCGCTCCTTATTTTATTGTTTATTAGCTTGCTGGCGATTCCTGGAATTACGGCGGCACACGTTGATGACCCTGTAGATTTCCCAAACCAATTTGAACAATTGGCGGCCAAATGCGATGCATTGAAATTGCCGCAGCAAGCAACGATTACGCGGCAGTGGATTGTTGCCCAGCGGCGCGATCAGCGCGTTGTTTATCCGTTTCAGACAAAAGACTATTTTAAGCCTTTGGCCGGCGATAGTCAGTTAAAACAATTTTGGTGGGCGTCGTTTATGAAACTGCGCCGAGCTCGAGCGGATCATCTTTTTCAGCAAGCGAAAGTACTCGCTCAAGCCGAACCTGCGCAATCGTATCGACTGCTACACGAAGTGTTACACGAAGATTACCGACACGCAGCGGCGCGCAAAATATTGAACTACAGTGATTCCACGGTGTTCTTATTACAGCCCAAACCCATCCGGGCTAAAACGAGGCACGCTTATACTGACTGGGAGGCAAACGACTACTATCGCGTCAGCACGCCGCACTTCGATATTTACACAGATTCAAAGCCTGCCGATGGAGTTAAAATTGCCCGACAGGTTGAAAGACTATATTCTGTTTGGCAACAGTTATTTGTCGAATTCTGGTGTGACACGGCAGTTTTGGCGGAACGATTTAATGGTAGCAATAAACCACTATATGCTCGCAAACGCCACCAGATTATTTTATTTTCGTCGCGCGAAGAGTATCAGGGATTCTTTAAACGGCGAACTGGGGCGACAGTCAACAGCGTCGGCTTTTATGCCGCGGAGCAAAAGCACTCTTTTCTGTTTGTCAGTGACCCACCGAAAGCATCGACTTGGTTACACGAAGTAACGCATCAGTTGTTTTTTGAACTAGGTGCCCAAGTGCCGGATGTCGCGGCGGGTCAAAATATTTGGGCGATAGAAGGTGTCGCGATGTATATGGAGTCGTTCCGCGAACATGGACATTTTGTGACCGTGGGTGGATTTGAATCTTACCGTTTACAGTTTGCACGTTATCGAAAAACAGTAGACCAGTTTTACCTGCCACTGCAGCAACTTACCGCGCTTGGCAATTCACAACTATCGTCGCATGTGGAAATTCGTCGCTTGTATAGCCAGTGCGTTGGTTTGGCTCATTTTTTGATGGATGCGGACAACGGGAAATACCGCGATCCGTTTTTTCAGCTCCTGAGAAAAATCTACACTAATACCTCCACCGCAGGTACTTTACGACAACTTAGTGGGCGATCCTTTGAAGAACTAGATGCGGCCTACGCTAAATTCTTGGTTGTTACGGACGCGCACCTCGGTTCCCTGCGACCGGAAACTAAATTAAAGGCACTTTGTCTCGCCCATGGACAGATAACCAATCAGGGATTGCAGCATTTGAGCGGTCAAGGTGAACTGAACTGGCTTGATTTGACGCGCTGCGAGATTACAGACGATTCCAGCAAGGTGTTGGTCGGTTTGGTGAATCTGAACCAGTTGTCGCTGGAATCAACTAAAATTACGGATAAGTCGATGGCGGTGATTGGGGCATTGCCAAACCTTGAAGAGCTAGATTTATCGTTGACGCAAGTTGGCGACGCGGGTGTATTGCATTTAAAAGGGAACAACAATCTAACGGTGTTGTGGCTGACGGGAACTAAAGTGTCTGATGATTCCGAGCCAGTGTTGATTACGCTAGCTAATCTTGAGTTACTGGAACTTACATCTACCGCAATGTCGGCGTCGACGATACAACAGGTGTTTAGTGTTCTTCCAAAACTGAAACCGTAAATTACGCCAACTATTTTACACGATTGAGAATGCGATCATGCGCCCTTGGGTTTTATCAGAAGTTAATTATGGCACGATAAAAGGTAATCCCTATGAAGTGGCAGTCCTTCCAATGGGTGCTACGGAACCGCACAACCTACACTTGCCCTATGGTACCGACATGTACGAAGGTACGGACATTGGTGAAAGTGCTTGTGCGTATGCACACGCGCGAGGTGCCAAAGTTGTTGTTCTACCGACAATTCCTTATGGCACGGAAACGAACATGAGGAAGTTTCCGTTAGCGATGAATCTATATCCCACGACACTGTTTAAAGTGATCGAAGACTTAGTGGAATCACTGGTCCGCAGTGGCATTCGTAAAATTGTAATTCTCAACAGTCATGGCGGGAATGATTTCAAACCCTTGCTGCGGGAGATGTCGGGTCGTACCGAAGCTCATCTATTTTTAGCGAATTGGTACAACATGCTCGATGATGTGTATCACGATATTTTCGAGCACATGGAAGATCATGCGGGCGAAGCGGAAACATCGTTAATTCTCGCTTATCACAACGAATTGGTTTCGCGAAATGAGGATGGCTCGTTTAATGCGGATGATGGAAAAACGAACCCGACTCGCTTTGATGCAGTTAATAAAAAATGGGTGAGCATCACTCGGCAATGGGATTTATTGACTTCGAACTCTGGCTCTGGCTATCCGCATGCAGCGACCGCTGAAAAAGGTGAGCGTTTGATGGAAGTGTTAACCGAACGCATCGGCGATTTTTTAGTGGAATTATCTAATTCAGAATTGGATGAGAGTTTTCCCTTTTAAAAGTGTTTGGCGGTAAGGTATCTCTAGGGTGCAATCCAGAGTAACGGCTGGTTGGCTTCGTCGACCATGACTTTGCAATGCAGGCCGGCTTGAGACAACGCGATGTCGAGAATTTTCTTATAGAATATTTTTCCCGCGGGGACGTTTACTTTTTTATCCAAGTTAATTCCGCGTTTAGCGATGCTGGCATAGTCGAAGAAAATGGGAGTTTGTAGTCGTTGTCCAATTGCTTTTACTGTTTTTGAGATTTCGGTATTCTTAATTTCAACACTCAGTTCATTAAACAAATCTGGGGCCGTTTTGCCTGGGTTTTGCGACGGCTCCCAACCGACTGGCCAAAATTCGAGAT
>Ga0315334_10000351_pt1 | contig 28209 bp, 17 predicted proteins | sample M150034915metaG_FD_205555 | JGI IMG/M metagenome (GOLD analysis project Ga0315334, IMG submission 205555) | Ammonia-oxidizing marine archaeal communities from Monterey Bay, California, United States - M1 500m 34915 | ecosystem: Environmental > Aquatic > Marine > Intertidal zone | place: USA... | reverse complement strand
GTGCACTTCTAATGATCTTTGAATTAATTCCTCCCAAAGGTCATCATCGGGTATTTCAATCCATCTTCCTTGAACCTCTACAAGCCCACAGCGATAGCAACGAAAATGTTGTACTGTATCGGATAGCTTGACCACTGTGATCCTCTTTCTCAGGCACTTTTCGCACATCCGGTCGTGAACCAATGGAGGCCCTGCTCCACAAATAACACAGAATCCACCCCCCAAGTCCATCTCTTCACCTATTGTGTGGTCGAGCCTTTGTGCCTTCAACCTGCGCATGTAATTCATTCGTCTTCATTGCCTTCGATGACCTCAAGCCTCGATAGCAGTTCCAGCAATCTCTTGCCCAGCATCCAACTCCATGCCGCAAGCAAGCCAATCATCACAGTATAGGCTACAACCAGATTTACCATATCTCCCATTATACATCACCATCCATATTGTTTTGAATTTTTGAGATTTTCTGCTCGGCATTCAAAATACTCCATTCGATAAGCAGCAAACCCGCGAATAATACTACGAAGGCCAGAACTCCAAACCACATTGTAGTAGCCATGGATGACTCCAAACCTCCCCCTCCAGGTCCAACCACCGGTCCAGGGTGTCTTCGCTGCCACCAGCGAGTAGCCATGTAGGTTAGTGGAACTAAGGCAAATCCAAATAGGCCAATCGCAGAAAATGTATCCCTTGTATCATCACCATCAGGCTGGGATCTTCTAGCGATGACCAAATATGCTGATAGCGCAGTTAGGATTCCAAATGTATTGATGCGTACATCGGTCCAATCCCAAGCAACCCCCCATTCAGCATGCCCCCAAATTGGGCCACTGGTTATCGCCATCAAACCGAATACCATACCTGCTTCTGCTGCAGCGACATGAAGTTTCCAACCCCACTCACTGCGCTTCCAAAACCATGCGATACTGCCAGCAAATAGGCAAGTAAAGGCAAGCATTGAAGCCCACGCTGAGGGCACATGCCAATAGAATATTCGTTGTGCTGCGGGAGCGTTCATAGTTTCAGTATCGACGCTTGGCGTCCATACTAATCCAAGGATAAGGGTGATACAGGCAAGCACAAGACCAAGCAACCAGAGGCTAAGCCCGCTAATTGCAAGTCGCCTAGACATTCTATTCCCAATATCTTGGGTGATGCGATTGCGTTTGAATATGTCCAATCATCATGCACGTCTAAGTAACTGAAGAATTGCATTAATTGCTACCAATAAACCAAAACCACCGGCGAGCATTAGAGTTGATTCTGAGCCACTCCCTTCAGTTGCGATAAGGCCCATTCCATCAACTATCAAGAGCCATGGGAAAACCATCATGACGAGCAATAATTGTGCGCCTTGTCTTGGCCTATGTAGCCAGCGATGAACTACCCAAAGGTAGAGGTTTACTCTAGCCACAAGCCAACATAGTAATCCACCAATAAAAATGAGTAAAATGGTATGTGTAGCGGTTATGTTTGGTAGGTTAGCATGGGGTATCATTAGTACTGCAAGTAATGTGGAAAGCATACCTAAAATTGGGATGTGGATGACCACTGAATTAGGGTATTTCCCAGCACTATGGGCAGCCCACCAATGGCCGACTGCGCTGCGTTCTAGGATTCTTTCAGGTCCAGGGATTAAAGCGATAACAAAACATGGAAGGAGTATCATTCCGGTCCACATTCTCCAGCCAGCAATACCTTCGATTCCAGGGGGATTTAGAGCGATCAGAGTTAGGATTGTTAATACCGCTGCCATTGCTCCATTCAAGATGCTGCTTTTGATTCTATTTTCTTGGGTTGATATCCACTTTCTGTAAATCGATGAAGAGTTAGAATCAATACTGGAAAGAAGTGCTTTGCATGTGAAATTTGACAAGGGAATTTCCCCTTTTGATGATACATCTTTAGCCCCCCATTCTATGCTTCTATCAGCATGCTCTAAGATAGATACATCATGAGTTGAGACGATAATAGAATGACCAATTGCGGTTATGGATTTCATTTGCATCAGTAGAGTTTGCCTTGACTGAATGTCTAGGCCATCATCAGGCTCATCGAGAAATACAATTGTCGGCTCATCGGCAACCATCGCTGGAAGAAGGGCTGCAATAACAGAGACTTTTCTTTGCATTCCTCCTGAAAGCATTCCAACTCGGTCATTGGCTCGGTGTTTTAATTGCCAAATATCAAGAATTGACAAAAGGTCTTCATCCAAGACTACCTTTGATGATAACTCACAAGCAGTTGAAAGATGTTCAAGGACAGTTTCTTCTCCAGTTGTAGAATTTTCTTGAAGACATAATCCGAATGGTCTCAATTGTTGTCTTTTCCCATCCCAACTAACCAAAGTTTGCAAACCCTTTTGAGATTGGTGCAATACTCTACCTTCCCTCAAAAGAAGAAGTCCACATGATGCTTCGATTAGGGTAGATTTCCCACAACCATTTTCACCGTTCAAGGCAACAATTTCTCCCTGAAATAACTTGAAATCCAACTTATCTAGTACCCTGTTAAGACCACGATTGACACTGACTCCTTCAATGGACATCAGCACATTATCAGATGCCATCAAGTCCTCGAGATGTGCTTTAGGGATGAATCTTAGCGTTCACTGAAAAGACTCAAGGAAGAGTTGCATCCGTAGCCAATTCGATGAGCCACTTCATCTCACCTCTTTGGCAAAGTCTCAGCACTGGCCAATGGGTGCTACTGATTCTAATGCTCATCGCTGCAATTTCACCCTATATTGCATCTTACCGCCATAAAACTAGTCTTGCATTGGCAACAACAATCTCCATCTTACTGGTTTATGTCGTACAAACTCTAACTTGGCTGATATGGTGGATGGGCTTTGGCTGGCATGACCCTTTGATTGTACTCATCGCATATCCCGGTCAAGTCTTCCATGCAGGAGACTGGCACCGCTTCATCAGTGCTGCTTGGATACATAGTCAGCGAGACATTACGCATGTTCTTGGAAATGCCCTGATTATTGCTTTGGTTGGAGTTCCATTGGAACAGAGATTGGGTGGAAAACGTTTCATGATTGCCTATATTTTAGGCGCTTTCGCCGGTAATCTTGCTTGGTGTCTTGCTAACCTTGGAGATGTGGTATTTGGCTTAGGAGCATCAGGTGCGGCTTTTGGATTGCTGGGGATTTACCTTGCCTGCTGGCCGCGTGATGAAATAGAATTCCCACTAATCCTTATTCGCCGTTGGCCAGTTCAATTAATCGCTCTGCTTTACTTTGGCATGGAAATTGCCAGAGCATGGTCAGTTTACGGTTTATCACAACCATCTGATGTTGCTCATGTAGCTCACCTTGCTGGTTTCCTCGCCTGTTATGCAATCGCCCGTCCATTAGCCAAAGGTGGATTAATTCAACCAGATGTGGATGATGGTGGGCCAACTGCATCAGGCCTTGCTGATGCAGGTCGTTCCTATAAGAAAAAAGGCATGGGAGATGTTGACTCTAACCCGTGGGATAATTCTGAATTTCCTCTTTCAAAGAAGGCAGCAAACACTCTTGAAAAGTTGAGAAAAGAAGGTGATGAATTGGAGACAAGAGAAGCCTGGTTAGACAAATTATCCGAACAAGCAACTTGTCCAATTTGCGAGTCTGATTTGGAACTGAAAGGCGAAGCAGGATCTCATTATCTTAGTTGCAAAGAGCATAATTCTCATATTTCTTGGCCATGAATAAAGTGAGGCCCGTAGGGCCTAAACGGGTAATGCTCAAAGCAGGTGTGCCTCTGGTCATGGCTTGAGGAAGGGTGGAAACAGTGACAACTAAGGTTCTGAAAACTTTGACACCGGTCCTTTTGGCACTTCTGATGCTACCCCTTTCTGGATTAGTTTCTCCAACTGAGTTCAATAATGATAACAACGGGATTTCTTATTCTGAACCTTTGATTGTGGATTCGGCCCCTCCCTTGATTTGTGGTGACAATCTATGTCCTGTTCCTGACCGAATGTATCAGAGAGATGGACGCGCTGCCTCAGAACAATGGGGTTGGTGGTTTTCCTACGGACCTGATGAAGATGCAAATGGAATGGATGACCGCTTGCAGAGAATCTTGGATGGACGTTTCGAATCTCAAAGCCCAACTGCAATTATTGGTCCTGATGGTCAAAAAACGGTTGCAATAATCGTTGATTGGGCATGGCATCCAAGCGAGGTAGAACAATCGCAGTTGAAAGAAATGCTATTCTCACATGGCTGGATTGGTCAGGAAAATGGCGCATGGTGGCAAGTTCTCAATTCTATTGATAGCATAACAGTCGATAAGGTCCCACTTTCTGCCCTAGTCGATATTTGGTCCCTTGAAGGAGTAGTAGTCATCGAACAACAAAGCGTGATGGTTCCTTTCCTTGATACAGCAACCCCAGCAGTATTAGCCCGACCAAGTAATATTTATTCCGACACCGCTTTCGAACAAGGCTACACGGGAAGTGGAGTTGTAATTGCAATTCTCGATACCGGTGTGGATAATGAGCACCGTTCTCTAAATGATTTTGATGACCAGAACGATGAACCAGACCTATCAGCCACTTCGTACGATGACCCAAAGTGGGTAGCAGGGTACGATGCTACTTCAAGTACATCTCAACGAGATGGGACTGATGACCCCGATGATGGTGCAGGTCATGGTTCACATTGCGCAGGTATTGCACTTGGCACAGGTGATGCAAGAGGTGTGAATATGGGGGCAGCCCCTGGCGCTTATCTTGTGGATGTAAAAGTCTTGACAGATTTTGGAGGCACCAATTCACAGAGTTCAGTGAATGGAATTCAATGGGTAATCGATAACAAGGATACCAATTGGGGAAATAATGGAAGTAGCATTGGTATCCAAATAGCTTCGATGTCTTTTGGCAGTGTTAGCAATCCTACTGACCAAGACGATACTGGGAATAATGGCACAGAATCTAATGCAGAAAACCGCTTGGTCAATAATGCCAGTGCAAATGGTGTTGTTATGGTGGCAGCAATGGGTAATGATGGCACTCGAAGAGTTCCATCTCCAGCCGCTGCTGATTCAGCAATCACTGTGGCGGCAATCAATAATCGAAACACTGTCAATCGCAGCGATGATACGATTGCTTCCTACTCAAATTATGGCCCAAGGGATAGCGATGAAGACAATGATGATTGGGATGAATTGAAACCCGATGTTTCTTCTCCTGGCTCTGGAATAATGTCTGTCAGTGCTGCAACAGGTTCCTCAATTCCAGGACAACCACGACCGGTGGCAGATAATGAATATGAATCCAAAGACGGTACAAGTATGTCTACGCCATTAGTTTCGGGTGTAATCGCCCTTGTTCTTGAGGCAAATCCAGGCCTTGACCCATATGAGGTGAAAGATTTAATTCGCAATTATAGCCAAGTTAGGGGTTCAGCAGATTTACCTTCTATATCTGATAAATGGGATGACCATTGGGGATTTGGAATGATTGATGCATCTTGTTTGGTGAATGCGGCTCGTGGACTTGAATGCGATGGTATCAGTGGGGGCGGGGATGGACCACCATCACCACCCGGTGAAAATGGAACTGGACAAGTTGTGAACATAACCATCCCAAGAAATGATAGTTGGATGATTACGGAAAAAATGACCAGAATCAAGGGCGCTTTTGATGAAAGCCTCAATGGCAGAGACTTCGATGAAGTTCATGTTAGAATAACCCGCGATGGCGAGGAATTAATGGCTTGGACCAAAGCAGGCGGAAGTGCAGGAAATTGGTTAATAGATTTCAAGCCAGAATCCAATTGGGGTGATGGTGAAATTGCTTGGGTTGAAGCAAAAGCCATAGACAGCCTTGGGGATTGGTCTGAATCAGTATTCGCGAATGTCAAAATTGGAGAACACAAAGTATCCTTTACTTCACCCAGTGGACATGATTCATTGGTTGGAGATGTCACCTTTGGAGGGGCATGGGAAGGAATTGAACCCAGTATGATCCAGTATAGGGTTGATGCAGGAGATTGGTCAAATGGCGATAGCCTAACTACTGTGGATTATGGCGATGGCACTTGGAATATCGACTGGGATTCAATAACAGTTGATGATGGAACACATCGTTTCACAGTGAGATTGGAAAACCAAAGTGGATATTTCTCTGACGAATTACGCCGTTCATTCATCGTTGATAATGAACCTCCAGCTCCTGAACTTTCAATTCTTGGTGGAGTTAAGGTCCTTCAACATGGAGTCGATGTTTCGCAGGCTCTAACTTTAACGCATTTAATCGTCGAAGCAGACATCATCAATAATGGCGATTCTGCGGCTAGGGACTTGGAAATCCGTCTCCATACAGGTTCACAATCTCAATCGATAGACCAGACAATATCACATTTAGGACCAGGCCAAGTTAAAACTGTTCAATTCATTTGGAAACCATTGTTAGCAGGTCAGCGGATTCTATCACTTGAAATTGACCCAGGCCAAAAGCAAGGCGAGGAGAACATCAGTAACAATGAATTTGATTTCACATTCACCGTACTTGAGAGACCAGATGCAATCGATTTGACGATGTTTGAGGGTGCTTGTGTCGCAGATCCAAGAATACCACAGCCAAACAAGGCATTTGAATTGATTTGTAGAATAGATAATCTCGGCAAGAGGGATGCTATTGGAATTGGAATAACCTTGAAGGTATTATCAGATAGTGGTTGGCAAGCGCATGCAGAAAAAAATGGATTACTTGTACCAGGGAGTGTCGATTCTGCGGGCTACTTAGTTCATTCATTCGCGATGAAGGCTGATGATGGGCCTCTGATGGAGTATCGTGTTGAATTACTATCCGATGATTTCAATATCAGTGACAATAGCAAGGATTTCGCACTTGTGATAGATGATGTAGAGTTATTGGGAGATGGCATGGACCTCGACCTTGATGAGGAAGAAGATGAGGTACCAATAGGTCATTCTGGTCATGATGAAGGTGCACACCTGCTTACTTCCAGAAATGGAGAATTACATGTTAGAACAATCACAAATCGATTGAGTATGCCCGGCGATGTCACCCTCGATACTGGTTTTTCAGGTAGTGCAGATATTTCATCTGCAGGCGGTGGATTATCCTACATAGTATGGACAAGAAAATTCACAAGTAGCGATGGCTATACAATGTCTGAAATTGCTTTCACCACTGTTGATGAAAAAGGTCAATCATCTATGATTCAAAACTTGAATATGACTCAACTCAAGCATAATGAGGGGGAATATTGGGGTTTGACAATTGCCACTGACGGGCCTCAGGTGGTTATTGGAGGATATCATCGCGATATTGCCACTGGTGGAACATATCAAGATATGACAAACTTATTCTTGATTTCAACGAGTAGTCCTGCTGACCCGGATTCATGGGTAATCACTAGAAATGTGCTCACAGATGTGGATACTGCTAAGCATATTTCGAACCCGCCCGCCATCGCAATTGGTGAAGAAAAAATACATATTCTCTACCAAGCAAAGAGAAATGATATCACTGGAATCCAAAGAATGGGGTTATTTTATTCGCATGGAAGACTCGGTGAATCTGCATGGAGTTTCCATCTTGCAGTAGGGGATGAAGCCAGTTCACAATCCTTGGTAGTGAAGCAAGTTGATGGTGAGGATGTACTAATCGCTACTTGGAAACAAGGCTTGGGTCTTGATGCTAAATTGGCTAATATTGTCAACGATGGCTCTTGGTCTATTGAAGAACCATACCTATTATCAGCATCAGGATTGAGTAATGTGATTCTAGTCGATCAAGGGGAAAAGGTACAAATTTTACTCGATATTGTAGATGTTTATGGAGATGCTATTTCATATGGAATTTTCACTGATTTTAAGGTAGGCTCCGGTGCTTCACTTTCCTCTACATTACTAGATGGACGCCTTGCTTTGGCCGGAATATCCAATGAAGGCTCACAAATAATAATCATTGACAATACCGGTGAATTTGACTTGGTGGTGCTGGCAGATACTGACCCTGACAACGATGGAATTGAAGAACCATCCCTTTGGGAACAACTGTTGAAGCCATTGCCCGGAAATGATGCTATGAAACAGAAGGTTGCAATCGGTATTATTTCCGCCTTTGTCATCATGTTAGTAATGGTATCAATGGTCATCCGCAGAGCCAAGAGAAAGGTCATTATAGTATCAACAACGCCTGCTAAGAAATCAAAGTCTGAGTCTATTGAAATTATGCTCAGTGAAAGTGATTTGGAAGAAGATGTTGAACTGGAAGTATCCTTAGAATCGACACTTGAAGTTGAAGAAGAATCAACGTTGCAGGATAGCCTTGAAGAGGCAGTGGAAGCAGACGAAGCGAGTGAAAGACTACGCAGAAGGATGCAACGTGTCAAGGAAGCAGAATATGCAGAGAAGGGACTCCCCTTACCTCCTGTTCTTTCGGGACTACCTTTGCCCCCACCTCCTCTGAGTATTGGAATGGAGGCAACAACTGACCTTGAAGGAGCATTGGATTCAAAAGATGTCCCACTTATCGATGGAATTGGAATAGCCCTACCTCCCCTTCCAGGGGCGATGGATGCTCTTCCTTTGCCCGCTCTTGGAGGACTACCCCCTCCTCCCGGTGCTGCAAGTTTACCAACATTAGAAAGGCAAGCACATTGCGAGGATTGTGAAGCTTCTTTCACAGTCAAAGATTTAATGCGTAAGAGAGTAAAATGTCCAATTTGTAATAAATCAATAGAGATGTGAGGTTAAATCATGAGAGCAATAGTTCTGGCTGCTGGCAGAGGTTCTCGACTCGGAGGTTTAACTGATAGTCGATGTAAAGTCATGCTTCCGGTTGCGGGAAGGCCGATTATCGAATGGGTCTTGATGGAATTATCTGAAGCGGGAGTGAAGGAAGTAATAATTGTCCATGGGTATGCTGGTTCTCGGATTCTGTCTTACTTGGGTAGTGGCAGATCCTTGGGGATGAAATTATCTTTTGTCAAACAAAAATCTCCCCACGGAACTCTTGGGGCGGCTATGGACGCCTTGCGTGATTTACCGCTTGATGAGGATGTACTCCTATTGAATGGGGATAATATCGTTTCATCTTCTGCCATTGGCCGCTTAATTTCATCAGAAGGCCCCACTCTTCTTGTGTCAGAACATGACCATCCCGAAGAATTTGGAGTTGTAGCATTAAATGGAAATATGGTTGAGGCGATTCTTGAGAAACCATCTCCACATGAAGTAGTAGGTAGAGTAGTAAGTACTGGAGCACTGAAATTTCCAGTTCTTTGGAGAGAGGAATTTGAAAGGACGGTTAAGGCAGGCATGATTGGGCTACCGGATGCATTAAGGAATCTTCTAGATAATGACGTCCCAATCCAATCTATCAGGACGGATACTTGGGTTGATGTCGACCATCCTTGGGATTTGATAAAAATGAATGCAATCCTTCTCAATAGGGTTCAACCTTCACTCTCCGAGGATGCAGATATTCACTCAACTGCGGTTATTACCGGCAGAGTTCATATTGGAGATGGTTGTATTATTCGACCTGGAACTGTTATCGAAGGCCCAGTTCATATTGGCAATAATTGTGATATTGGCCCAATGGCAGTGATTACTGGTTCAACAACAATCGCATCTGGCACAAGGATTGGTCCATTTTCCCGAATACGCTCAAGTTTTCTAATGGAAGATGTTCAGGTTGATTCAGGCACATGGTTACAACGTTCAGTGATAGGCCCAGCAAGTGTGCTTAGAAGCCACGTTCATGTTGATGTCGGCGAAACACACAAAACCGGAAGGGTTGGAGATATACATGTGAGGAGACTAGGTTTAGTAACCGGAGAGGCTTGCACGCTTGAACATGGAGTCGTTTCAGCACCTGGTACTATTTTGGGCTCAAGAGTTGTTGTTCAAAGAAGAGTTAGGATTTCAGGAGAACATGCAAGTGGCTCTGAAATTCAATCAGGAGGAGTTTGAATGTGTGGAATTTTTGGCATTGCTGGTAGCGGTGGTGACACTATCCAAACCCTACTGAAAGGTTTAACCAAGTTGGAATATCGAGGCTATGATTCTTCAGGAATCTGTATTTCTACCCCAACAGGCCTATCATTAGAACGAAAGGAGGGTATGCTTGACAACCTTAAACAAAATATTTCAGGACTGCGAGAGGGTAGGAGTGGTATTGCACATAATAGGTGGGCAACTCATGGGCCACCAAGTGACTTGAATTCTCACCCTCATTGTGACCCTCAAAAGAGGGTTGCAGTCGTCCACAATGGAATCATCGAGAATGAAGTTCAACTACGCCAAATTCTGGTTGAATCGGGAACGGAAGTTTGTTTTTCATCTGATACCGATACCGAATTAGTGGCTCATGTTCTCGCCTCGGAGTTGGACGCCGAATGTGGAGATGAAGTTCCAAATGATGAGCAATTATTGGCGGCATGGAGACGCACTCTTGACCGAATTGATGGGGCTTTCAGTCTTGCAGTCTTGGTCAGTGGAAGAGATGATGTCATTTTATTTGCGAGAGTATTTTCCCCTCTAATCTTAGCACTCGATGAGGCAGGATATTTGGCTAGCGATATCTCTTGTTTGGCCGGGATGGTTGACAAAGTATCACACATAGAAGATGGTGACTGGGGCTTATTACACCCCGATAGGATTGAACTCTACGATAAGGACGGGGAGGCACAGATTCGAGAAATGGAAAAACTCCCATGGGCCGAAGAAGATTCAGAATTGGGTGGTTGGAGCACTTTCATGTTGAAAGAAATCAATGAGCAACCAGCGGTAATACGTGCTTGTTTGCATGGACGCCTTAGTCGCGATGCAGTACGGGGAGTGAAAATTTCATTCAAACCTGATTTAGTTCGAATCATCGCCTGTGGTACGGCATTTCATGCTGGTATGATGGCTCGACACTATATTGAAGAATTATCAGGAATCCCTTGTATCGTAGACCATGCTCACGAATTCCGCTATGGCACACCTTCCGGCCCCAAAGCACTGGTTCTTGGAATAAGTCAATCTGGAGAAACTGCAGATACGTTGGCAGGATTGATGGCTGCTCAAGAAAGAGGCTACCCGACTCTCTCCATTGTCAATGTTGAAACTTCAACTATCGCTCGTCAAAGTGATGCCATTCTTGGAATTAGAGCAGGACCAGAAATCGGCGTTGCTTCAACCAAAGCTTTCACTGGTCAAGTGTTAGGAGGTTTGTTAGTAGGTCTTCGCTTAGGCAGATTAGCAAATAAAGTTCATACTGAAGACCTCACTAGTCTGAATAATGCTGCTCGCAGATTACCAAATGCAATGGAGAGGTTGCTAGCATCAAATCAATTGGAACAAGGTCTAAAAAGAGCGCGTAGACTATTCAAAGGAAAAGAGCATGCCTTTTACTTAGGAAGAAATTCATCATATCCTATTGCTTTAGAAGGGGCCTTGAAATTAAAGGAAATCTCCTATATTCATGCTGAAGGATATGCTGGCGGAGAATTAAAACACGGCCCACTAGCCCTGATTGAAGAAGACACCCCAGTCGTCGTGGTATCTTCAGATGGAATTATTCAACAGAAATTATTTGGAAATGCTCGTGAAGTTGCAGCCCGAGGAGCGCGTGTAATTATGATTGCAATTGAAGGAGACCAAGAGGCAGCTGCCCATGCTGATGTGGTCATCTATGTACCCAAGACACACAAATTATTGCAACCTTTGATGCATAACATAGTTTGTCAATTATTATCGTACCATGTTGCAAGAGACCGCAATTGTAATGTAGACAGGCCACGTAATTTGGCTAAGTCAGTAACCGTAGAGTGATTCTTTACAGAACCTGTCGCCTGAATAATCAGTCTCCGATTTTGAAGCGTTGTTGGTCTGGAACCCAACTAATATTTCTATATCCAAGAATATGGTCTGTGTGGCGCATTTTTACAACAGCCATTTTTCTGTTGATTTGGTCCCCATTCCTCTCCATAATAAGGTGCATAACACCATCTGAAAGATAGTCTTCAACTCCGTGGTCCCCAAATTGTTTATGGTCATCTCCCATCATTTCACAGATGAAGAACGAGGTCAAGTGAAGTCGGCGAACTGCTTCAAACAACCTGAAGATTTCATCTCTGGGATTTTCCATTTTTGTAAGGGCGAAGAAAGCACCAAGGCTGTCAAAAATCAAAGTCTCAAAACCAATGCTCTGGCGGTAATTTGCTAATTGTTTGATTAGTTGCCCCATCCAATCTACTTTTCCAGACATTCCTTGTTCATCCAATTGAACTCTCAAATCTGCAAGATCGATAATAGCGATACGATTTCGAACACGAGGGTCATCTACGTTCATTCCCATTCCAGACATATGAGAGCGTAGGCTGTCTTTACCCTGCTCTAATGTGACATAAATACCAGATGAATCTCCATGCAGCACATCATTGTAGAGCATTGAGAATGCTAGACTGGACTTCATTGAACCGCTTGCACCTGCAACCAAACAAATGTGTCCTTTTGGGATTCCTCCCTGCATGTTTTCATCTAATCCGATGACGTGTGTGGGGATTCGTCCTCTTTCGCTCATCTTTTCACCGTTCGGTGCATACCCCATGAGGACATAAATCCCACGCTATACCCTTTTGGTCTGATGGGAAAATAAATTGAGGTGGAACTACTGCAAGATGCATGCAGGTATGGCTAGCATCGGCGTCCGAACGTCGAGCCCAACTTCTGAAGGAATTTGGATTCCAAGTAAAAGCCGAAGCACTTCATGAACACCAAGAGATTAGAAAATGTGGATTCACAGTTTCTCAAATGGTGAAATCAATTTGCACTTCGAAAGTTGATTCAGCGATTAAGGAATGGCCTTCTACCTTTGATGGCATTGCTATCGTTGCAGATACCCTTGTTCAAGACCCTGATGATGCACATCTCGCCTTGGGTCAACCAGAGGATGAATATTCAGCAGTCGCGGTATTATCTCGCCTTTCAGGTAGAAGACATGCAGTTTGGTCAGCAACCGCCTTGATTTCAAAATCTATCATTGGAGAAGATGGTGAAGAACTTTTAATTTCTCCAGGATGGTATGCGAAAATTTGGTTAGAACGTGCCCTTGTTGAAATTGAAGATTTAGGTGCTCACGCTTTGGATGACCTAGTTAGCAGTGGTTCTTGGAGGGGAAAAGCAGGCGGTTACGATATGGCTGGAGCAATTTCGGAATATTCTCAACTGGTTGATGGAAATGAAATGGTAGTCCTCGGCCTAGCCACTGGGGCAATTCAAACCCTTTACGAGATCACTGGAGTTAATCCGAGTGAATGATTGCTGATATCAATAGTTATTCCAGCCCCTGGTAATAGCAAAATCTTCTCTTCTTCATCCAACGTAAATGCTGGCAAGGCAAGGGAATCAGAAAGTTCTCTCAACATTCTTCGGCAGGCATTTTGATGAGCATCCATATGCACCAAATTACGTAAATCAACTATCAAAATATCGCCATCGGAAAGTCTCTGTTCCATGCCATCAATTGGAAGCCTATACTTTTCATCCGGAGTAACATAGCGAAGCCCACGAAGATTTCCCCTCACTTCAGTCCGTTTTCCCCAAGTAGATTCCGCTAAATCATGAAACTTATCACCATCAGGTGTTATCGCACCACGCCAAGTGTTTGTAGTTTCTTTTACTTCTTGTTTTGGAATTGGGGCTTTACTTTCTGTGATGGCTGGTTTTACTTCTTTTTTCACTGGCTTGGTCTGAACATCAGGGTCTGGCAAGCCAAAGAATTGCCAAAGATTTGCCATCAGAAATCATACCTGCTCAGAAATCAAGGTCATCGAGCAGACCGTCCAGTCCAGCATTCACGTTTGATTGCGTCGGTTGAGGAGCGGGTGCAGGTTGGTATTGTACTGGCTCTGGGGCTGAGGCGACCATGTTCTGGGACAACCATTGTTCACCATAATGCCCCCATTGTTCCATAGTCCAACCAGCAGGAAGACCTCCAGCAGGAAGTGGTGGTCCTGAAGTAACAGCAGCAGGCTCTGGTATGGCAACTGGTGCTTCATACAATGGGGCTGGAGTATCTAAGACTGGCAGCATTTTTTCAGCAGTCGCTAATAATCCACCCGCTTCTGGCAAATTCCAATCTACGGGACCTACAGGTTCTGAATCATCTCTTCTTAGAAGAACGACAATCAATAAGGCAATGACTATCAAAACTAAACTACCGATGGCGATATTTGTACTACTTCCATCTCCACTAAGGAACCCACCAAGAAGGCCTTCTTCTGGTTGTGCTTCAACTACTACCTCGATGAAAACAACATCTCTTTCTCCATCATCATCAACAACGGTCAAGGTTATTGTAAAGGTTCCAAGTCTATTGAATTCTGGAGAATAATCTATGCCTTCGTGGTCGATATCATTCGACAAGTCCCCATCTCCATTTCCATCAAGGCCATCATGGTCCCACAAGTGGCGTAAAGAAGGTAAGTCTGAGTTTGAATCAGAACTATTGGTTGCAGAAAAGTCTAGACTATCTCCTACTGTAATTATTAGTGATTCAGGGCCGCTTTGGTTGAGCACCGTAATTTCTGCAACCGGAGGCTTGTTTCGAACATCGATAATGGTACTTTGTGATACGAATGCACCGTCATCATCCATCACCCAAACAACGATTTCATGAAGGCCAGATTGATTCCAAGACATTTCAAGGTCTGAGCCTTCAATGTCGCAATCATCAGCAGCGCTGCCATTTCCATCGGTATTGACTTCGGGAATAATATCCCAGCACCACGTCCATGTTTCCATATCTGAAGGGGAGTCAGTACCTGTGGCATTTATCCAAGTCATTTGGTCTTCCCAAATTGGCAATATCTGTACTAGTGGTTCCATTGAAGGAGCTACATTCTCAACCATGAATTCTAATTCTAGTTTCTCACTCTTCTCCCCGTCATCATCCCATACTTCAACCATCACACTATGCAAACCGCTGCTTTGGAAACTAGTGGTGATGGATGATTCCCAACCATTCGTCGTTTGTGTGAGATTTTCATCGACATTTGCATCCAGCCACCAGTTGAAAATGAGGCTATTTAGGTCATTCAATGAGTCATCTGCATTTCCTGTGAGGGTAAGTATTTCATTTTCAAGAACATCATATGTGCCATCAAGAGTTGTCAATTCACCGCTTTCATTCCAGACACTGAGGTTTGCCAATGAAGGAGCACGGTTCAGAACACGAATAAGGATTTCAGCACTTGTCGTATCATTATCATCATCAGTGGCGATGGCTTCGATAATAACCGAGCCTTCCATTGAAGGGGTAAATGTACAGATGTGAGCCGCTGCGCCTTCTTCACAGAGGGTTCCTGGCCAAGAAAGGGAGACGTCCGCATTCGGTGTTATTGTGTCAATATCTCCATGGTCGGTTGCATCTACGGTTATTTTCTCACCCACAAGAATACTTTCTGGAGCACTTAGATTGAGATAAGGTGCACGATTTAGAACAGTGGCTGTTACTTGTGTATGGACCTTATCATTTTCATCATCAATGACCCAGATATCAACGGGCCATTCGCCGTCATCGGACCAGTTAAACTCCCAAATACAATCATCTTCCCATGCATTCCATTCCGTACCATCTACTTCAGCCCTAAATTCACAGCGGGCTGTACCGCCATCTGGATCAAAACTGTTCGTTGCATCAAAGGTGACATTCTCAAAGGTGAGCACATCATCTGCAATATCAGTCACGATGAATGGTAGCCTGCCAATATAGAGGTCAAATTGACCTGCGTTATTACTTCTATTCGCATCTTCTGTAATTTCCTCATCTGGATCAACTTCAAAACTTATACTAACTGTTCCAATCTCTTGGTCTATGGGTACAGTCCAGTTCACAATGACTCTCGACTCTTGGAATGCCGACAAGGAGGGGACATCGGCCCGGATGGTTGAACCATCTGGAGCATTCACTTCCATCTCCGTCTCATTGCTTGTAAGAATCCCCCGATTCTGCGCTGGAAGACTCATCTGGAGCAAATCTCCTGGTACAGCGTTCCATCCAACAGCATCGGAAAGGAAAGAGGAATCTTCTCCACGGAAACGTTCAATGATCAGATGATCAGCACGGGCAGCCAAATCTATTCCTACAACATTTGGGTCAAGAATGATGGTGCGTGCACCAACTATCTTCTGTACAGGGTCCCAGATAATGAAACCATGACTGCCCATATCGTCAGTGGAAGGGGAATCATCGTCGTCTGAACCGACACTCAAGTCATGGAAGGAATTGCCATTGGAATCGGTATTGATGTTCCAGACCCCACCATCAATCTCCCACCTTGCCTGAAGGTTGGTGTTTGGATTCGGTCCTCCGTTCCATGAATAATTTCCCCAAATTTTCTCTTGTGCACCAGGGAGTGCCGCAGGGAATTGTGGGTCTACATCAATCCGAATATCTCTAGTTCCGGGATTGCTGGTGGATGAAACGGTGGACGAATTAGCGGGGTGATATTCCTTCAACAAGTAGTCAATTTCCAGTCCAAGAGAGAGGTATATGTTCGACCAGGCCTTGCCACGAACTGCTGGGCAATACCATTCAAAACCAGTATTGACTCCAGATTCATTCCACTGATTTATCTTGAAGGAATCATCACATCCACTGTATTTTATGGTCTCAGTGTCTTCGGTCGGGGTACCTTCAGCACTTACTTGAAACGAGTAGTTCTCGGCACCTAATTGGTCAATTTCATCCACATCGAAGTAGTCAGAAGTTCCACTCCCATCCACTACCTGCATCGTCTCAACATACCAGGCTTCACCGAGTGCGAGTGGGAAATCACGATTTTCCAAAGGGGGAGAGTATTCATTCAATATCGTCATATCCGCTAATTCCTGACTGAAGATTCCAAGATTCCATGGCGCAAATTCAACCAAGAGTGAGAATGAACTGGAAATGGTTGCCAAATCCGAGACTCGGATGATGTCTTCTCCTTCATATTCAATGTCCAGTCTGCCATCTGTTCCATCCAGAGTAGCACCGTTGTTGCCAGAGGTGTAATCTCCTTCTGATTTCACCAAGTAGACCAGATGTTGAGTACCATCATCAAGTACATGGAATGTAATGTCAACCACCCTCTCTGAAGTATCTCCTGTCAGGGTGTTAACCGCAGCGGGAACATTGACTTGAGACAAAAGACCCGTGACGTCGAACTGGGTCTCATAGACCCATTTATCATCTATTTGCCAACTTGGAACATCATTCACGAATGCTAAGGCTCCACCTGAGGTGAATTCCTTGGAATCATCTTCAATTCCATTCAAGTTTAACTGAGAGAATGGGGTGAAAAATAGCAGCAGCATCAGGCTGAGAGCGGTGATGTTTCGCGTTTGCATCGTCGTCCCGTAGGGACGAACGCACATGAAACCCCCGTATTGTCGTTCAAATATCTAAATCGTCGAGAAGACCGGCCATCGAACCTTCAGTGGGCTGTTTAGGTTGGCTTTGCAGAACAGGTGCGCTTTCTACTGCAACTGGAACAGCAGAGGATTGCTCAAAGGTATATTCAGGCGGAGAATGCCTTGGATTATCAGATAATAGATTTGAGTTCATCCCTCCGGAGATGGCAGCTTGGTCATCATCAACCCATTGTTGAATATCTTGTTTTGGACGGAAGCGACTAATGGTAAATGCGATTATTAACAAGCCAACAATAACTGCAAGAATCTGTACTAGAATTGAAGCATCAGGTCCAACTACTTGGCTCGAAACGGTATCTAGTAATCCACCATCATCTTCGACAACGAAAATTGTCATTTCTTTAATTGCAGGATTCTTCTTGTCTTCATCTGCAACCCTGAGGACGATATGATATTCACCAGTAGTCCTCCACCGCTTGTTAATTTTCATGCCCATCTCATCAACATCATTTCCAGCATCGCCATCGCCATTGCTGTCGACATCAGCATCCAAATCCCACATGAAAACTAATCCAGATAGGTCATTTTGGGAATCACTAGTTGCAGAGGCATCTAATTCGATTAATTGACTGGTCAGTATTTGTTCAGGTATCGAGACTCTAATTTTAGGAGCTTGATTTAAGACTGTGATATTGATTACTTGATTGCTTCTTGCGCCATCATCATCCATGACATGGAGGACTACTGAATGAACTCCTTCATCCTGCCAACTCCATTCAAATTCCACCCCGATAATATCACAGTCATCATCAGCACCGCCAACTCCATCTTTGTCAATACCTGGGTCGAGGTCCCAACATGAAACAAGAGATTCTCTATCAGATGAGGTATCATTTACCTCCGCATCTAATTTCAGTAATTGCCCTTCTGCAATCGGAAGTGGGTCTGAAAGTCTAGTTATTGTAGGAGCGACGTTCTGAACTTCCACCAATATTTCTGCCTCAGTAAATAGGCCATTATCATCAACAACTCTCAAGGTGATATTGTGCTCCCCAGATTGACTCCAAGATGTCTTCATCAAAGAGCGTTGACCTGAAGTTGAAGATATGAAATCAGCATTATCAGTCAAGGACCAAGAATGTTCTAATGTTTCTAAATCATTCAAAGAATCATCTGCTTCTCCAACCAACCAGAATTCAGAATCCTCTTTTACATGGTAAACTCCTTGCTGGTCAGTTTGCAATATTTCATCATCAGTCCAAATTCCGATTTCAAGGTCAAATGGGGCGATATTACTGTAAAATAAGTCGATGATTGTTTCATTGGTAGCGCCGTCATCATCTGTTGCTACTGCAGTGTACCGGCGTAATCCTTCTTCATCCCATGTTACAGTACATTGGTGGGTATACCAGCCTTCTTCACATTGTGCATCAGGCCAATGAATATCTACAACTCCGGGCCATGGGTCTTCAGAATCACTATCATTGGCAACTGCCAATAATGAGATTGTTCCAAACGATGATGCAGTTGTTCTACTGGCAATAATTTTTACTTGAGGTGGACGATTAATAATGGACGCAGTATCTTCTAATTGAGAAAAATCACGTTCTTCATCAACTACGGTTATCAGAACAGAATAGTCTCCATCATCAATCCAAGTCCAATTGAGGATACAATCAGAAGTCCATACCTCACTCCATACATTTTTCTGTTTCACACCATCGTCATATTCGATGTAGAATGAGCACCATACTTGTCCTCCATCGGCATCGAAACTAGCACTTGCATCTATCAATAAATTATCCTGAGTCAAGACGGCCGAATGATTTCTCAAAACTACTTCTGGGGTTCTACCGATGAAGATGATTAGACTGTCATCATCATTTCCGGAATCCGCATCATTTGAGTTGAGCGCACCCGGAATAACCTTCCAAGAAACTGTTGAGTTACCAATATTTGCGGATTCTGGGACAGTCCAGAAAATTTCAACAGTTGTTTGTTCCAAGGAAGACAGAGATGGTATTAGATGGGACAGTACATTACCTGAAGGGTCGGTTGTTTCGACAGTCGCTGCAGCACTACTTGTAATTCCTCTATTCATTATTGGTAATTCCATTCTTAGAATATCACTAGGGATGACATTCCACCCAGTCAAGTCATTCAATTCGGTAACACTTCCCGAGCGATTTCTTTCGATTAGGGCGCGGTCAGCAACAGCCATCAAATCAAGAGCCACTACATTTTCATCTAGAGTCAAAGTACTATCCCCAATTATCCCAGCAGATGAAATCCAAGCAATAATGCCATGACTTGAATGGTCGGTTGAAGTCCAAGATGCATCCAAGGCATTGCCGCTATCAATAATCAGATGTGCAGAACCATTTCCTTCAATTGGAACCGTACTCGAAAAACCAGTCCGCTCATGCCGGAACTCCATATTTTGACCGGCAAATGAGGTAGAGGTATTTGCCCATACGCTCATATTTGTATCCAGAGAAAATAATGGGAATTCCAAATCAACTTGGATTCCTTCATTTCTAATCCCAGGGTTTGAATATACATCAACTCCGGTTGAAGCAACAGGTGAATAAGTCCTAATGCGAAAATCCAAAGTCAGTCCTTCACTTTCCTCATGCAGCCAAGCATGGTTGCGAATATCAGGACACCACCAGCGGTAAGAAGCCTCAGCCCCAGTATCATCCCAACCAGTCACCTCAAGGGAATTAGAGCAACCTCCGTATGTTATTGTCTGCCCCCTCTCATTGATTGGGGCTCCGATTTGTGTTACGCCGAAGTAGGATTGTTCAGAACCTGATTCATCAGCAGGCAAAGGAGAAATATAATCTGAAGAGCCAGACCATGTTGTTTCTTGAGAATAATTATCAAACCAACGTTCACCTAAACGCATAGGAAAATCATAGACTTCTTTTGGTGGGGCATAGGTATTATGCAGGACAATATCAGCAACATCAATATTGATAAAACCAAGGGCTTTGAATTGAATCTGTAGTGCCAAATCGCTTTTTATGGCGGCTAAATCACTCACTCTTGTAAATTCTGTAAATTCATAATCAATGAATAAATCACCGTTATAACCATCAAGATCCACTCCATTTTTGTCAAATTCAGCAGTCATCCTAGTTTTGTAAACTAGAGTTGACTGATTCTCAATTTGCATTGTTAGGATTTCAAGAACCACCATCTCAGCATCGCCCTGAATCTCTCCCACTGATGCTGAAACACCGTTTTCTTTGATCATTGTTTCAGCATCGAATAGACCTGAATATACCCATTTATCTCCAACTCTCCAAGTTGGAACTTCGCTAAATCCGGAATTACTATTGGTAGAGGATGATTTAGACGCCAATTCAAGCTCTTGAATGGGCACAATGCCAAGCAGCAGCAGGGCGACTAACAGCAATGGCGCCCTCTTCATCGATATGAGCAGAATACTGCTTCTTCATGAAGGCCACCCCTACAAGGGGTGGATATCTGCAACAAAGTTCAGAGTAGGTCAGCCAACTCATCCTTGATGATTTGTACAGCCTCAAGAATCTCATCCTTGTGGCGAGCACCTGTAATCACCATTTTACCGCTGCCGAAAATCAGACAGACAACCTTGGGGTAGTCGAGGCGGTAGATTAGTCCTGGGAATTGCTCTGGTTCGTACTCAACCTTGTCGAATGGAAGGTGGAAGGTTAGGTTGTTCAGGTTCAACTTACGAGGTAGTCCAGCCAATGGAGTTCCTTGCTTCATTTCAAGAGTGTCTCTCTTGGCTGTTCCGTCGTAGTCTTCTGGGTAGTGGAGAGCATAGGTTGCTACCATGTTTTGAACTTCGATTTCAACGTCCTTCAAATCCCAAGTTTCGATACCAGCAGCACGTAAATCTGCGATCATACGCTCAATTCCGGTGTGGATATTGTCTTCATTCTTACCGCCAGTACAAACTGCACGGCCACTGCGGAACATTAGAATTGCTAACTTCGGGTCGGTGACTCTGTAAACTACTCCAGGGAATTGTTCAGGCTCATATTCACAATTCAATTGAATTGCGATATCGGGGAGGTCTAGTTCCTCCGCGACACGGGTCGATGCAACTACATTTACTACAGTCAGGCGTTCTTCATCCTCGGTCATGCTTTATAGGCGCCTTATAACCCCTATTTAAACAAAAGGCCGTCATCATTCACTATGAATCTGCCACACCGGGGGTCCAGAATGGTGCACCTTGGTCAGAATCTAGCCTAACTCCAATTGCATTTAGCGAAGTTTTGAATGAATAACCGCCTGCTAATTCAATCGCTTCACCAGTTTCTTTCGGGTTTCGAGTCAAAGCAATCATGCACCCACCCCCACCGGCGCCGGTTAATTTTACTCCAAGGCTTGAATGTGCAGCAGCTCTCACCAAGTTCTCTAATTCTGGTGAAGAGACACCCAAATTTCTCAGCAGAAGATGATTTTCGGTCATGCACCTTCCCACCTTTTCCATGTCGCCTTTAATGAGGGCAGAAACCCCTCTACGAGTGATGGCGCCGATTGTTTCGATGACTTGCATCTTCTGAGGTTCTGCCTCGATTAAATCGGCCACTTGTGAAACTAATTGCGAGGTTGATGAATAACATCCGGTATTACCAATGACCAACCACACATCATCGGTTGGAATCACAATTTCATGAATCTCCCAATTCCTAATTCCTTCTGGAGTTTCTAAAGAGCGACTATATTTCCAATCTAAGCCGGCTTTGACATCATTTGATAATAAAATGCAACCACCATGAGATACTGTGCTGCTGTCGATTGGACTAGCACGACCTTGCTGAGCCTCTGCTTCAATGGCATGGCCCATGATAGCACACTCATCCTCATCAACAGAAGATTGCCCAAGCAAACGCTTGCCACCATTCCTCTCAAATCCAGGGTCTTTTCCTTTTGTTGGCCTCAGATAAGGATTAGTTTTAGTTTCAGAAGAAAATCCTTCACACCAACCATTCTCATCTACTCGCCGACCACGAGCGGCCCGTAGTGCAGCAGTGAATGCTACCGATAGAGCAGCCGAGGAACCTAATCCTGCAGAACTTGGGATTTTGCTATTTATTTTGATACTCAAAGATGGAGTTTCTTCAGAGAGGTGCCAAATTCTCGCTCTCAATCCCTCTAAGTGAGGATGTTTTTCGGGCAGAAATTTCATTCCATCTAATTTCCAAACATCGCCAGGTTTTCCAGTTGGTTGAATTTCAATCTGAACTCTTTGGTCGATGGCGATTGCCACTGCCGGCTGGCCATAAACAACAGCATGCTCCCCGAAAAGGATACACTTTCCCGGTGCGCTTGCCACCACCATGCAGCGAGGTCGAGATACTTACACATCATCCTTCTTATTGCAGTCATGTGATAACCGTTGCATTGAAGGAGCGACTACATCTCACCACTTTGAGGCCAAGGCATGGAGCACCCAATGAATCTGACTTACCTCGGCATTCCAGGATGGTTTGTTCTCTCGGTATTGTGGGCATCTGGAGGCTTCTTCTTTTGGAAGCAAACATCCCATGCAGTCAAATTAATCAGTCTAGGAAAGCCTGAAAATAGAAAGGAGAGTATGAAAGAAAGATTCTTCGAGATTATCAAGGTCTGGCTTGGACAGAAAAAGGTTCTCGAAGACAGAGTCATCGGCATTATGCATGTCATGATATTCTGGGGATTCCTAATGATTGGCTCAGATGTTTTTGACCTATCTACAGGAGGACGCTTTGAGGCGGTTTTGGTTTGGATGAGCCCAATCATTGCAGATTTGTGGAATGGGATGGTTGAACTTGGTTATGTATCAGCAATGCTAGGTGCTAGCGCCGCCCTTTTCCGCAGAGTAGTAATCAAGCCTGAGAAGTTGAAGCATGAATCACAATTTGAGGGTAATGCTATACTTGCTACTATCCTAACAATTTGTGCAACTGCATTTATTGTTGAGGCTGGAGAGAATCCATCTTCAGTTTGGGAGCCAATTGGTTACATGGTATCAGGTTGGATCGCAGATTTCGCATACAACGACATCCTCGTCATCTATTCCTATTGGCTGCATATGGCTTGTTTAGCTGGATTCCTTATTGCAATTCCAGCCTCTAAACACATGCACCTTGTGATGGCATTTCCAAATGTCCTATTCCATGACCGAGAAGGCATGGCTGTGATGAAGCCTATGGCAACTACTGAAGATGGAAAGGCCGTCTTGATTGAGGAACTCGATATCGAGAATTTCGGGGCCATAAATTATACTGATTTCAGTTGGAGACAACTCATCGATGGATGGGCTTGTACCCATTGCGCTCGCTGCCAAGATGTCTGCCCAGCATATCTTTCGGGTAAGGAACTCAATCCGATGACAATAGTCACTGATGTGCGAGACTATGCCAACGAGCATGCACCAATTCTACTATCTGGGGAATTACCAGAAGAAAACATGGTTGCCCGTTTCAAACCAGAGGCGATTTGGGCTTGTACTACTTGCCATGCCTGTGTTGATGTGTGCCCAGTGTATATCGAACATGTTCCAAAGTTAACCGATGCACGTCGTCACCTAATGATGGAAGCAATGGAATATCCAGAGGAATTAGAAGTAGCATTAGGTAATCTCGAAGTCAATTCCAACCCCTATGGCTTCGGCCCACACGAGCGTGCTGACTGGGCAAGTGACCTCGATGTGAAAATAGCAGAACCTGCCGAATACATCTACTTCACAGGCTGTGCAGCATCATTTGATGAACGTAATAAGAAGGTTGCAAGAGCAACAATCCAAACTCTACAAAGCGCCGGCTTAGATGTAGGAATATTGGGAATGGAGGAGGGCTGTTCAGGAGACCCAGCCCGCCGTGCCGGCAATGATTTCCTCTTTCAAATGCTAGCAGAAACCAATCTTGCAACCTTCCAAGAATTAGGTGTCAAGAAGATTATTGCCTCATGCCCACATTGTTTCCATACTCTTGGTAAGGAATACAAAGCCTACGGCGGAGATGAACTCGAAGTCATCCATCATTCCCAAATAATATCACAATTGCAAGGAGAAGGAAAAATCCCACTCGGCGAATTAGAAGGCAAGAAGGTTACATTCCACGACCCTTGTTATCTCGGTAGAATAGGTGGCGAAACCGAAGCCCCTCGTTCAGCAATCGGGGGAGTTGATGTCGAGGCCGAGCGCCATGGCCGAGAGTCATTCTGCTGCGGAGCCGGTGGTGCTCAGATGTGGATGGAAGAAGATGCAGACAAGCGGGTAAATGAAATTCGCGCCAAGGAATTGGCAGATACAGGAGCAGACGTGGTAGCAGTAGGTTGTCCATTCTGTAGTACCATGGTCAGCGATGGACTCAAGTCAACAGGCAATGAGATGGAAGTTCTGGATGTTGCTGAAATCGTCTGGCAGACAATCAAAGCCAATGACGCTAAGATTCAGTCTCTGAAGGAACCAAAGGAAGAGGAGTAACATCCCATTTGAATGAATAAAGGACCATCATGAAAGCAGCAAATAGTATCCATTCGAATGCAGCAGAAAAGAGCATTTCTGTGCGCGCTAAATCGAGATCTAGGGTTTTGTGAATATCAGGAGATTTGTACATTCCAAGTCGGAATGCTGTTGTCATTGAAACTAGGCTGATGGCTGTCAAAGGGATAGCAATTTTTCTGATTTTAACGCCTCGTTCATCCATTCCTAATTTCTTTGAAGAAATATCCATGAAAATTCCCCAAGTTAGGCCTCCAATGAATACCAATAATGCGGCCGCAATATGCCCTTCCTGATATAGGGTCCAGCGTAGAGAGGCTACCCCAATAGCGCCAACTCCACAGGTAATTCCAGCGTATAGAGAGGCATTTGTTGACCAATGAATTTCTTGGCTTTGTAATTTCATCATTTGCCACATTCTCCATGAAAGTAAGATGTTGACAATTCCTGCAGATACAAGGCCTATTTTGAATGGCCAGGCTTCTGGTCCAGCGTGGTCGGTTTCGGAAATGAATGGTAGCCAAACTCTTGCATGGCCTGTTGCATGATGCAAGATAAATGAAAGTGAAAAGCCGATAATTGGCAGGATGAGGGCGAGGCGCCAAAGGTGATTGACCTTCATCTGCATGTTAGGCGCAGCGGCCATTGCTACATGAAAGGTTGAGTGTGGAAATGCACACCGATGGCAGCATGACTCGGCAAAACGCTCAATGCTTGATGGGGCTTGTGGCAACTATGCTCCCCACCGTCTGGGTCGTTGACTCCAACTGTTTCATCCATCTTGGCAGCCATGGTGATGATAAAGCCATCAAGGATATTTCTGCAGCCTGCAAACAAATGGGAGCCGCCTTGCATGTTACTCCAGGGGTTCACAAAGAAGTAGCAACTGTTCGTATGAAAAAATGGAATAACAAACCTCGATTACTCGATGTCATAGCGGAAATCCTGACAACCACTCCAGTTTCAGATGATCAAATTCGTGGCCTTGCGCAACGCATTGGAGAACGAGCCAGCCCCCAAGATGTTGACCTTTCACTGATGGTCTTAGCAAGTCGTTTAGCCGGCCAAGGTGAGGATGTTGTTCTGGTCTCTGATGATTATAAAATGACTACTACAGGTGAGAGAGTACATCTCCCATTTCGAACCTGTCCGCCATCGACCTTTTTTCAGCGCCTATCTGAACTTGGCCCAAAAGCAGTACGCCCGCGCTTGCGAGGATTATCGCGTAAAGTCAGGGCTGAGGAGATGCGTTATGCGATTTCTCGGGCTGGCCAATACGATATCCAATCCAAATTAACTTGGATGATTGATAGTTTATTGCAGAGCAAGCCTGCCCCAATTGCTGCTAAAACAGAGGCCACTGATGATACCGCCTTGGTTATCGCTTTACAGCGCCATTTAGCAGGAGAGACAGTGAAGAAATCCCGCCTGAAGGCTCTGGCACACTTACCGGATATTTGTGTTTCAGTATCTGCACTTTTACAGACTAATAGAGATGAATTATCATCGGCCTTTAATGATGCCCAGATTGAGATGGGAATGGGGCTTGCTCCTGTAAATGCTCAGTTATCATCAATTGCTCATCGCGCAGTTGCTCCGACTTTCAGCAGAGTTGAAACTGCCCTTGGTTTGATGGCTAAGGAAGATGGGAATCATGCCCGAGCCCGCGAGCACTTAATCCGTGGATTACACCATGCAACCCTCGTCGATGATGATGATGCAGAGATGAATGCGATGTTCCATCTTGGGTTGGTTGAATTGGTTTCGGGTGATACCCAAAAGTCTGCTGAATTATTTGAGGCCTCTTCCGCAGAAGCCTCGAGAATCAAATCAAAGCAAGTGCAGATGGTTCTTGCTTCAGCCATCGCTCGGCAGTTGAATGGTGATGATGAAGCGGCTGCAAATCATGTTGCGCATTGCCAGACATTGGTTGAAGGCAATGAGTCCGTTGCTGCAATTGAACTTGAAAACCTTGGCAACTCTCTGTTGGCAGTGGGACGTCCAGTGTTGGCCTTGGAAGTATTTGATGAGGCACTTGAATGCGCTACCGAATCTACTGACGTCGATGTAGCGATGCGTTTGACAGAGAGTATTGCACGATGTGATGCGGCAATAACGGGTGATGATGCTGCTCAACTCAAAAGGATGCGAAGCCTATTGGATAAGGTCAACAACATAGGTGGACAGGCTGCAGTGAGTTTCGCTGCTGAAGTTTCAGCAATCGAAGAACGACGTTCTTGGCAAGAAGAGCCCTTAGCAGATGTGTGGTCGGATTGGCAAGATTCTTCAGCCTTGATTCCAGATGCCACGATGGAGGTATTACGAGGTGTGAAACAGGATGATTCTCTTCTCTTAATTTGCTATAATGCTGAAATTGGCAATATTGGAATTTGGCTTCCCGATTCAGATATCGAAGCCAGTGATGCTTCTCGTCATACTGTTAGTATTGATACGAGAATAAAGGTCGCACATCCACCTGATTCATTGAAGCGTGAACATCGTATTCGTGGTATTGTAGCCCTTGAAGATGAGGGGGCATTATCTCTGCAAGTGTTTGAGGCGCGGGATTGAAGTCGGATTCACTCCCCGCATGGCTTGATGGCACTGCGCTTGCATGATACCCGACGCCGTGAAAAGGTGGTTTTCTCTACCCTTGAGCCCGGCAAGGTCAGGATGTATGTTTGTGGAGTAACAGTCTATGATTTCTGTCATTTAGGTCATGCCCGTTGCTACATTGCCTTTGACCTCATCCATCGCTGGTTGGAATACTCTGGCTATGATGTTCTCTACATTCAGAACTTCACTGATATTGATGATAAAATAATCAAGCGTTCAAATGAAAGTGGAATCGACTGGAAGAAGATAGTCGATGACAATATCGAGGCCTATTATGAGGATATGGACATGCTCAATATCTTGCGGGCAGATGAATATCCTCGTTGTACAGAATATGTCGAAGAAATGATTTCAATAACTGAATCTCTAATCGATAAAGAGCATGCATATGTAGCAAAAGATGGAGTCTACTTTTCTATCGCATCAGCCCCTGAAAAGTATGGTATGTTAACGGGACAAAATATCGATGCAGTATTGGGTGGTGCAGGAGGTAGAGTTTCAGAATCAGGCAAGCGGGACCACAAGGATTTCGCTCTTTGGAAATCGGCAAAACCAGGTGAGCCAACTTGGCCAAGTCCTTGGGGAGAAGGTAGACCCGGTTGGCACATTGAATGTACTGCGATGAGCATGGATCACCTTGGCGAACAATTCGATATTCATGGCGGTGGTCAAGATTTGTTATTCCCTCATCATGAAGCGGAGATATTCCAAGGAGAATGCCATACTGGCTGT
>Ga0315334_10000346_pt1 | contig 28399 bp, 41 predicted proteins | sample M150034915metaG_FD_205555 | JGI IMG/M metagenome (GOLD analysis project Ga0315334, IMG submission 205555) | Ammonia-oxidizing marine archaeal communities from Monterey Bay, California, United States - M1 500m 34915 | ecosystem: Environmental > Aquatic > Marine > Intertidal zone | place: USA... | reverse complement strand
AAAAAGAGATGACAAACAGCCTGTTGCGCTTTAGAAAAAAACAAAAATATATTGTTTTTGATTTTGAAACCGAAGGACTTAACCTTCGTTACTCCCGTCCGTGGCAACTTGGCTTTATCGTAACGGAGGGGAAAAGTGTGCGGAAAGAATATGATTTTCATATTGATGTTCCAGATTTAGATATTTCGGAGGACGCGAAGAGGATTACAAGGTTTGATCAAGCAGTTCACGATAAAAATAAAAAAAATAAAGAAAAGGTTTTGGAGTTTTTTGATAGTTACCTTTATAATCCTGACTATCTACTGGTTGGCCACAATGTCCTTGGTTTTGACGTTTACATTCACAATATTTTACGTCAGATGTGCGGAAAAGGCGCTGATTATAGCTATATAGATCGAATCCTTGATACCAACTGTTTGGCAAAAGCTTACAAATTAGGATTAAAACATCCCGATGGTAATGTGACGTTTTGGCAATGCAAACTAAATAATTATGTTCAAAGGGGGCTTAAAACAAACCAACAGGCCTTACTTAAGGAGTTTAATATCGATTTTGACCCGAACAGATTGCATGATGCAGTTTATGATGTTAAAATGACCTTGGAAATTTTTCATAAGCTTATTTGGAATGTAGAGATATGAGTTTTTACGATAATTTTACACCTTATGACGAATGCGCTCCCGCTGGCGTGCTTCTTCCGAAGATTAGCATTGATGATAAATACTATAAGGAGCTCCGTATCCCCATAAAGAGTTCTAACCTTCAATTTCTCAAAAAACTATGTAGCAGAAATATGCGAGAAAAAGGTTTTACTAAAAGAGACACAGCGTATATCGACAGAATGAATATGGAAATTTCCATTTTTGAAGACCTTGGCTTTGTCGATTATATTTTGTTGAATTGGGAGGTGCTTAATTTTTGTCACGAAAACAATATCCCCACGGGTCCGGGCCGTGGCTCAGCGGCAGGCAGTTTGGTTTTATATTTTTTAGGGGTCACTAAAGTTGATCCTATTAAATATGATTTATTTTTCGAGAGGTTCGTGTCTAAAACGCGCGCCCAGAAGATAGAGAAAAACGGAGTGACTTATTTGGATGGAAGCTTATTAGCTGATGTCGATAATGATATTGCATATGACCGTCGAGGAGAGGTCATCGAGTACATTAAAAGAAAATACAAAGGGCGCACATGTAAAGTTTTGAATTTAGTGACTCTTAGCGGCAAACTGTGCATCAAGGAAGTAGGCAAACTCGTTGGCCTTTTGAGCGAAGATGAAATGAATGATATCAGCGATCAAATTCCCGTTGTTTTCGGTAAGGTCGCTAGGCTGAAGACTGCTGCCGAGGAAAGTGAAAAATTTTTAAATTGGACGCAAAAACATAGAGAGGCCTTTGGGATCGCCCTTAAACTGGAAGGGCTTATTAAAAATACAGGGGTGCATGCCTCAGGAATTGCTATTTCCCACCATCAGTTAACTGACATTTGCCCTATTCAACGCACCAAGGATGGTGATTTGATTTCATGTTACGATATGAACTGGATCGCGGAACTAACAGTTAAATTTGATATTCTTGGCCTTAAAACTTTAACAGTACTAAACGACACCAAGGAAATACTCCAAAGGACACAGGGCATTGAACTTGATTTTGAAAAAATCGACCTAGAAGATGAATTCATTTACCAAAACCTTCAAGACTTGCGGTCTCGGGGTGGGCAGGGTTTATTTCAAATTGAAGCTGACACTAATTTCGATGTATGCTGTAAAGTTAAACCTCGAAACTTGGAGGAAATCTCGGCTGTGGTGGCTATCGCGCGCCCGGGAGCGCTGAATTTCAAAGACCAATACGCATCATATGTTCGTACGGGAGAGTCAGAGCTCGTCCATCCTGAGTTTTCAGAGATTTTAGATTATACCGGTGGCATTCCATTATATCAAGAGCAGTTAATGAAAATGGCGGTTAAAGTAGGGTTTACTTTAGACGAAGCCGAACAGCTAAGAAGAATTGTTGGCAAGAAAAAAGTTGACCAAATGCCCGCTTGGAAAGAAAAAATTGCCCAAAAAGTAGAGGAAAATCGGCTAACGAACGCTTGGACTGGTCATTGTGGAATCGAAATATCCGATGTGCTTTGGCAGGTGGCCGAGGATAGCGCTAATTATTCTTTTAACAAATCTCATTCTATTTCTTACGCAATGCTTTCAGCGTGGACTACTTATATTAAATTTAAATATCCTCAAGAATTTTTTGTAGCTTTACTTAAAATGGCTAAAAATGAGGCTGAACCCTTCGATCAAATCAGTAAGGTTTCATCAGAATTAGGCATGTACGATATGAAACTGTTGCGTCCAGATTTAGCCAAATCACAGGAAGAGTTTTCCATGGAAGGCAAAGATATTCGGTATGGTTTGGATGCAATTAAAGGAGTTAGTCAAAAAAGCTTGCAGAGCATTATATCTTTCAGGAAAGGTGCGCCGGAAGAGTTAAACAAATTTGAAGTTTTCGAGGCCGCAAAACAAGCAGGAATAAATATAGGTGTTTTTTCGGGTTTAATTCAAGCTGGAACTTTAAACTCTTTTGTGGGAGGCAACTCTCGAGCGCGGCTGGTCTTAGAGGCTCAATCTTATAATATTTTAACGGACCGCGAAAAAAGAATTGCGAAGGCCCTTGGCGAACGATATGATTATGACATTTTGAAAATCATAAAGAGAGCGATGCAAAACTTACCTGTACTAATGGGTGATGATAATCGCCCTTTTATGAAAGGGAGCCGATTACAAACATTTAAATCTAAATATGAGCCTTACAAGTCTATTTATGACAAGAATAGCGAGGGCAATAATGAAGATTTTGCTAATTGGTATTTTGAGAAACAATTACTGGGCTACAGCTATACCAAAAAACTCAAAGACACTTTCAAGGGGCGTGATAGAGGTTCCATGATCAGCTGCAAGGAAATTTTTAAACTTAACGACAATGCTTTTGTTAAATTTGTAGGAACTATAAAGTCTTGCCTTAAAAAGACATCCCAAAACAATAAAAAATATTATTTCATTATTGCCTCCGATGAAACTTCGGAGACCAAGTGTATATTTATGGAAAGAGAATATCAGCCTTATTTAAACAAAGGGAAAAGCTTGCCAGAAAAAGACTCCATAGCTATAATAACGGGACGAAAAGGAGATGGTACCGTTTTCGTAAATGACATGAGCGTGCTTGATCAACGAATTTACATGAAGCTATCTGATTTAAAATGACATTAGACAACCAAGACATTAACTTTACCCCTCGTTCCCAAAAGCTTTTACAGCTTTGCAAAAAGATTGCCCAAGATTTAAACTATACTGATGTAGGGGTTCCTCATTTATTTGCTGCTTTTTTTGAATTAAAAAAGAGTCGCTGCATTGAGGTTTTAGTTGAAGCTGGTTTGGATTTAAATGATTTTAAATGTCATTTATATGAGACAGTTTTAGTCCTCCAGCCCGAAAAATCAGAGCCCGACGAATTTAAACTATCTTCGGAAATTAAACAGATATTATCTAATGCCACTCACTTAGCCACCGACCTATCTCACTCTTGGGTTAGTGCCGAGCATATTTTCTTGGCTATTTTTAAAGACATAGAGCTTATTCCTGATGAAATTTTAGTTTTTCTTGGGGTAGATATAAATTTCGTTACTACTAAAGTGTTGAACTATTTATGCGATTCTGAAAATAATGATTCTATTTCATCAGCCATGAACCACGGGGCAGTTCAAGACATTATGGGTTCTCCGGGAAATCAGCAGCAGTTTTCTCTCCTAGATAAAGTTGCTACTAATATGACTAAGAGAGCCTTGGACAATAAACTCGACCCTGTCTACGGCAGAGAGGAAGAAATCAGAAAACTTGAAGATATTTTAAACCGTCGTAAGAAAAATAATGCTATCATCATTGGGGAGTCCGGTGTCGGTAAAACAGCGGTGGTGGAAGGGTTGGTTCAGAATATTATTTCTAATAAATCTTCATTTTTTCTTAATAATAAAGTTTTTTATGAGTTAAATTTAAGTTCAATGATAGCTGGCACGAAATATCGAGGAGAGTTTGAGGCTCGTATTAAGCAGGTTATCGAAGAAGCCAAAGACGATTCCGTTATTTTGTTTATTGACGAGATTCACACTTTAATCGGCGCTGGCGACGCAGAAGGAGGTTTGGATGCCGCCAATATACTTAAGCCCGCTTTATCTAATGGGGAAATAACTGTAATAGGGGCTACAACCTTTAAAGAATATCGTCAAAAATTTAACAAAGACAGGTCTTTACAGCGTAGGTTCCAGCCTTTAATAATTAACGAGCCAAGTAAGAAATCCACTCTTGAAATTCTTTCGAGAAAGAAGGGTATTTACGAAGATTATCACGCGGTAGCTATTTCCGATGAAAATTTAAATGATATAGTTAAATACGCTGATCGTTACATACTAGACTCCCAATTCCCTGACAAGGCAATCGATTTAATGGATTTAGCGTGTAGCCACGTGAAGGTTAAAAAAATAGTCAAACCCAAAAGAATATCCAACCTTGAGGATTCTTTAGTCAAGTCGTTTGTTTCAGAGGGAAATTCTTTTTCTACCATGAATGACGACCAAACCACTGTTTTCGAAGCCCTTAAAAAATCTGTTATTTCGTGGCAGGACAAAATAAGCGCTAATAAACACAAGCTCACAAGAAATCACTTGTTTGAAGTTCTTTCCACTAAGACTAATATTCCATTAGATGAATTTCTAAAGTCTGAAACACAAAAATATTTACTTTTAGAATCCAAGCTGAAAAGGCTTATCGTCGGACAAGAGAAGCCGGTGGAAGCAATTTCCAAGTGCCTCATGAGGCACAAAAGCGGTCTCCGGGACGGCGGTAGGCCGATTGGGTCTTTTTTGTTTCTAGGAACAACAGGGGTTGGAAAAACCTTTTTAGCTAAAATATTGGCTGCAACTTTTTTTACCTCCAAGGAAAGCTTTGTGCATCTGGATATGTCTGAATTTTCGGAAGAATCAAGCGTTTCTAAGCTAACTGGTTCAAATCCGGGTTACATAGGTCACGAGAGCGGCGGCTTGTTGGTCGAAAAAGTGTGTAAAAACCCCCACTCCGTTATTCTGTTTGATGAAATAGAGAAGGCTCATCCGAAGGTACACCAAATGCTGCTGCAAATCCTTGATGAAGGGCGACTTACTGACGCCCATGGCCGGGAAGGGCGCTTCCATAATGCAATTGTTATTGTCACTGGAAACATGGGTTCGGCTCAACTTGCTAAAACACAATCTTTAGGCTTTGGATCTGATGACTTAGAAGAATCCAATGTAGACGATGCCCTTAAAGAGGTTAAAAAAATATTACCCCTTGAGTTGATAAATCGCTTTGATGATGTTTTATTTTTTAATAAGCTGTCCGATAGCAACTTGAAGTCTATCATAAATTACGAATTGCGAAATCTTAAAGATAGCGCCGCCAACAACGGATTAAGCCTTTCTTTTTCCAGAAATCTGTCTAATTTTATTTTTAAAAAAGTTAATGACAAAGAATTTGGAGCTCGTTCTATTAAGCGCATTATACAAAAAGAAGTTTCAGATGTTATTTCCCGTGAGATAGTCGAGAATACAGAGAAGACCGAATTTATCGTAAAATACGATAAAAATTCAAATAAAATTTGTGTTGATTTTTGATTTAATGTGTATAATATAGTCAATATGGAAGCTCTAAAAGGGAAGAAGACTTATTTTACGGCGGGAGCGGCAGTTTTGACGGCTCTCGGGGCATATTTCGCAGGAGAGGCCGATCTCGGCGTGTGTATACAGGCTGTATTTGCAGCACTGATGGTTGTATTTCTGCGTCAAGGCGTTACCTCAGAAGCGAAGAAGGCAGCGGATGCAGTAGATGCTCCACCTAAACCCTAATAAAGGATAATTATTATGTCTGCTGACGGCACATTACATTCAGGCCCCGTCTCTGGTCCCACTTCGGGGCCAGAGGAGGACTCTCCTTCTGTTTCAGGTCCGACCCCTAATCCTTTGGATTCAGGTCCGGTTTCTGGCCCACAAGCACCTACACCTGTTTCGGCATCAGATGATGACCCGTCAGGCGATGGCCCGTCAGGCGATGGCCCGTCAGGCGATGGCCCGTCAGGCGATGGCCCGTCAGGTGATGACCCGTCAGGTGATGACCCGTCAGGTGATGGCCCGTCAGGTGATGGCCCATCGGGCGAAAATCATAGCTATACCCGTAACGGCGAAATAGTTAAATAGAAATTTTATATTATGGCGCAGAACACTAAGCCTTGTGAGGTTAACTCTGGTACTTCAATATCAGCTCCGGGGACATCTACGGATGCTTTTGGGGTAAAAACTACGAGAAATATTTATATTGTCGCCGCTACTGATGCGTTTACGGCTAATGGGGTCGCTTGTAACCCTAATTCTGCGACGGCAATGGGAGTTAATTTTGGAAACAACCCTTTCTTGGTGACAGGTGCTGTTTCTGGTGCTACGGCTGGGACTATTTGGTATTATATTGAGTAATGCCCCTTCCGACCAAGCAGAAGGACGAATCTCAAAAGGAATTCATGTCTCGTTGCATGGGGGATGATGTTATGAATACGGAGTTTAAGGACTCCAAACAAAGGGCCGCCGTGTGTATGAGCCAATATCAGCAGCGTGAGAAAAGCAAAGGTTCCATTAAAATGAAAAAATATAAAAAACTATGGGAGCAGGTTAATGAGGGGGGCGAAGCCAAGCCCGACAAGAAAGATCTTAAATTAGCCGGACAAGCGGTCAAACAACTTACCGATAAACTCAAAAAAGCCTTAAAGAAGTGGCCTGATAAAAATCATCCCTACTATAAGGATATACAAAAGATAGTCGATGAAAGTAACCCATCGATGAGAATGCCCGGTGGAGGAACGATTCATCTTCCTTATTAAATTTAAAATATGAAATACAAAACATTACTATTACTAGTAACAGCATTCTTTTTCGCAGGATGCAGCAACAACGAAAAAGTAGGATCAGATCCAGTAACAGTAACAATGAAAGTCATAAACAATACTGATCAAGATTTTACAGTCAACTGCACTTGGTGCGTAGGCGCAAAAGATCAAACCCATACCGTCAAAGCCAACGGAGGAAGCTATACGCTACAATCCAACACGCATGACGCAAGCGGTACTGTATTTACAGTTAAGCCAAATCCACCGTTACCTCCACTAGGGCCAGCGCAAGCGAACCCTAACCAAGGAACCTTTCAGATGACATATGGTTATTGGGATGGCGCAGCACACGTTACTTGCGATGATGTTTGCAACAATTCAAACCCAACTGAAAAAACTCATTACGAAGGTTGTAACTGGGTATTCGATGCCGAGTTTGCTGATGGTAAAGGAGTAAACAGCACTGTAACATTTACGACAAAACCTTATTCCAATTAACCCCATGCACAATTGGAACGATAGGCTTCTAAAACCCAGAGAGGCGGAATCCTATTCGAGACTGCTGCTTCGCCAGCAATTGCTGGGCTCCGATAGTGAAACCATGAATTTTACTTTGGACGATTCTGGAGAATGGGAAAAGCAAAAGAATTACGCTACCGTTGGTTCCCATGTAAAAGCTAACGGTGAAGTTCTTTCCCCTGCTACATTTGCAGATGGAACACCAGCTACTTGGAATATCAAAGTAGAATCTACTTGTGGGAGCTACAAAAAGGAATACGATAACGTGCCTACCGGAACTTCTGTGAGCTTTAGTATACCCACCAATTTTGGCGACACAACCATAACTCTCAAGCTATGGTCGAGTCGCGGGGCCACGGATGCTGGAGTAAAAGGAACAATTGAGCTAAGTGAGTAATTTGCTTTTTTACTTGACATTTTTTGGCTAATCTATATTATCTGCATCTATGGAAGATACCATTACTACTAATACGAAAAAGGAAGACCCAAAAGCGGATCTTAAGACTCGTTTCGCTAACCTCTTGATTAACCGGGTGGCCTTAAGCGAATGTTTGAACGTCATTCGAGACGCTTGCCTTCAAAGAGCTGACGATCTTGTTGAGCAGGCCGATGAGTCCCAGATGGCCAATATACTGAAGGACTTGGAAATATTTGAGAATCCTCCAGTAGAGGGCAGTGCTGACGGAGCTCAGCCTCCACAGGGTGACTCTAGTACCCCCAATGTCCCTGAAATTTCTCCACTTGCTGAGGAATCGGATGGTCCGAAGGGTTGATAAAAATTTCAAGCTGAGCCGTTTAAGTTCATTATAAAATGCCCCTTATAAAGGGGTATTTTTTTATGGATTTTTCAGTATAGAGCGCTATTATCAGATACAATGAACGTAGCTATTTATAAGCCTAATTCTAAAAATACCGGATGTGCCTTTAGTTTTCAAATTTCCACCCAAGGAAAACTTCCCGTGTTCTATGTTAACGCTATTCTGCAGTACAGCTGGGACGACAAAAAGAAAACCGGCAGCTTTATTAAAAATAAAGATTCTGCCGATAAAAATGTCAGCTTTAAATTAAATGATTTTGAGCTCGGCGAAATCCTTTCCTCTATCACCTCTAGAATCCCTTGGAATGGTTATCATAGTTTCAACGACAACACCACTACGATTAGGTTTGCCCCGTGGGATAAGCCACGTAAAATTAAAGGTAAGGACGGTCAAGACCAAACCTTCAGTTCCCCAGCTTTTGGTATTTCTGTTACACGTAATGGAAACCAGAATTACCGAATCGCCTTAGAGCCGGGCGAATCCGAAGTTTTGAAAAAATTAATTGAAAGATACTTTCAAGTTGTTTTTGACGTAAAAGCTGAGCAAAACGAAGCTTACAGGGCGGAAGGAGGGCCAAAAACTTCACCTAAAGCCACACAAAAACCGGAAACAAGTGTAAATACCGAAGAGGAGGACGCACCTTTTTGATAAAGAAACTAGGATGCCAACATTAAGCGAATATAAAATGGAACAGTCAGAAAACACAGAAGAAATAAAAGACTCGACCCCGGAATCTACAACCGATGCGCCGACTGAGGCACAGGCTAACGAGCCCGAGGTAACTGAAGATGATTTGGGCGTAGATGTCCCAGATATCCCACTCCCTTCCGCTGACGATAATCAAGAACCTACTATTGAAGACGAATTTGAGAGCGCTTATAAGTTTGCGATTGTAGGGGTAGGTCAAGGAGGGTGTAGGCTTGCCGCAACCTTCTGGAAATTAGGCTATCGTAGGGTGGCCGCTATTAATACCGCAGCTCAAGATTTAAAGCCCATACCTCTCCCTGAGGAGAACAAAATGTTAATTGGGGGGAGTGGGGCCGGTAAGGACAGAAAGAAGGCTCAGGGGCTCTTTGAGGAGCATAGAGAGGACATTCTGGACTTCTTGAAAAAGACCTTCAAGAGCGATATGGACAGAATTCTTGTTTGTATCGGGGCAGGGGGAGGAACGGGCGCTGGAGGAGGCCCTGTGGTAATAGATGTTTGCCATGATTTGTGTGAAGCCGAAGGTATAGAGCAGTCGGTTCGGGATGCAAAGGTGGGTGCGATATTAGCATTACCTACTAAATCTGAGGGCTCTCGGGTTAAAAGCAATGCTAAAGAAACTGCGAATATTTTAATAGATCATTGCACAAAAGGAACCCTTTCCCCTCTTATTATTTTGGATAACGAGAGGATTAAACACCTGTATCCCAAACTTTCGGTAAATAAATTTTGGAACACGGCCAACACCAGTATTTGTTCTTTGTTTCATTTATTTAATAAGATTGCAGCGCAAGACTCAGAGTATACAGCCTTTGATAAAGCTGACCTAGATACGGTTATGTCGTCAGGGATCATTTCCTTTGGTGCGGTTCCCGTTAAGCCCGAAGGTGATACGGTGGAGGAAACCGATATTAGTCATGCTGTGCGAGATAATTTGAAGAAGAATATTTTAGCAAATATTGATGTCAATAGTGGCAACGTCGCCGCATGTGTAGCGATTGGTGATAAGAAAACTCTTGACAATACTCCCCAAGAAAGCTTGGAGCACGGTTTTGAGCAGCTTACTAGGCTTTTAGGGGAGGGCTCTACCGTTCATCGCGGTATCTACCATACCTCCAAAAAGGGTTTGGTTGTTTATACAATTATTGGAGGCATCGAAGCTCCCGAACAGCTTTTTAAATAATTTACATTCTGTATTTTTATTTAATTCCACGCACCAACTACTTGAATTGTTGGTGCGTTTTTTTATAATCCTTGATTTTTATGTCAGATAGAAAAAAGAAAATTTTGGTGCACAGTAACTTTTGCAAGGCTTTTACCGGCTTTGGCAAACATAAGAAAAACCTTCTAAGATACCTTTACAAAACTGGTAAATATGAAATCGTTGAATTGGTTAACGCGAAAAACAAATTTGCAGATGAGCTGACTAATTTACCATGGAAATGTGTTGGCACGCTTCCCACCGATCATCAAATTCTTAAAAAAATTCAAAAAGACCAAAACCGCGTTCGCAACGCTGGCTACGGACATGAATTAATAGACGAGATAGTTAAGGAAGAGATGCCCGACATCTATTTGGGCGTTGAGGATATTTGGGCCTTTACAGGCTTTACAAAAAGAAGTTGGTGGAATCAGATTAACTGTATCATTCACACGACTTTGGATAGCCTCCCCTTGTTGCCCGAATCTATCGAATCTGCTCCTGCTATAAAAAATTATTTTGTTTGGGCTTCTTTTGCAGAAAAAGAAATGAAAAAGATGGGCTTCGACCACGTTAAAACGGTACGAGGGATTGTAGAAAGCGCTCATTTTTTCAAACACCCGAAAAAGGAAGCGTTAAGAGAAAAATACAAAGTTGGTGATAATTTTGTAATAGGTTTTGTTTTCAGGAACCAACTACGAAAAAGTGTTCCTAATTTACTAGATGGGTTTAAAGTTTTCATTACAGAGAACCCCAAGGCAAACGCAAAACTATTGTTACATACCCATTGGGGGGAGGGTTGGGACATTAAGAGACTTTTAGATGAAAAGAAAATAGACAATGATTTAGTACTAACTACTTATTTTTGCCCGGCGTGCGATCAATATGAAATTAAACCATTTGAGGGCAACGGTATAGATTGCGGCAATTGTTCCATGCCAAAAGTTTCCCATACGACCAACATTAAACACGGTGTAAGTGAAATTCAATTGAATGAAATTTATAATTTGATGAATGTTTATTGCCACCCCTTCACCAGTGGGGGTCAAGAAATACCGGTTCAAGAAGCCAAGCTTACTGAATTAGTGACTTTGGTTACAAATTACAGTTGCGGAGAAGATTCCTGTACACCTGAGAGCGGTGGACTTCCGTTAGAATGGGCCGAGTATCGAGAACCGGGAACTCAATTCATTAAAGCCTCTACGTCTTCGACCTCAATTGCCGAGCAATTGAAAAAAGTTTACAACATGAAACCAGAAGACCGTCAGGCGTTGGAAACCCAAGCGAGACAGTTTGTAATTGATAATTATTCTACAGCTACTGTTGGTTCTTTTTTTGAAAAATGTTTTGATGAAATGCCATTGATTGATTGGTCTACCATAGATTTAACTAAGATAGAAAAAAGAAACCCAGAATATGTGAGTAAAGAAGAGCTTTCCAATTCAGAGTGGTTAATAGATATTTATAGTAATATTTTAAAAATGGAGGTTGACAGTAGCGATCAGGGCCATAAATATTGGATGAACGAGTTTAATAATGGAAGGAGCCGTGAACAAATAGAGAACTACTTCAAACAAACGGCCAAAAAGGAAAACAAAGACCTTTTCAAAAAAAGCCTGAAAGAGCAAATCGACTTTGACCGTGACACCACTCGCATTGCTTACGTGATGCCTGACCACTCCGAGGATGTTTTAATGAGTACTAGCGTAGTCGCCAGCCTCAAGCGTCTTTACAAGGATTCTGATATTTATTTTTTTACAAAGCGAGAGCATTTTGGCTTAATTGACGAGTGCCCCGATATATATAAGATGTGTGAATTTCAAGAGGAAATGGATGATTGTTTTTATTTTGAAGGGAGAGCGAACCAAGAGGGGTTTTTTGATTTAGCTTTTCTCCCCTTTTTGGAAACCAAACACGTGCTTAACTATACCCATAACGGTAACGATAAAATAGAACTTGAATTAGTATGAACGTTTTAGAAAAATACGCATCAAACTGCGGGGTCAAAATCAGGAAACCCTTTATAAGTACTTCTTATTTTCCTTTAAAGGATAAGGATTATATTATAATTGATAATCGTAACAAATACGCTACAAATACGTACGATCTTTTTGAGGATGTGATGACCTACGTCGTCCCAGTTCTTTCCGAGCATAATATTAAAATATATAGCTTTGAAAAAGATGAAGAGTATACGATTGAGGGGTGTAGGCCTTTTGTTAGTTTATTTAAGAAGCAAGAAAGTTATTTAATAAAAAACAGCAAACTGTTAATTGGTTGTGATAATTTATCCAATTATTTTGCAGCCGCTCTAAATGTTCCTAGTATCGGTCTTTACTCCGCTTACCCCTCCCGATCTACCGCCCCCATATGGGGAGATGGGCACTCTTCCTTGGACAGTCACCGGGACGGCAACCTTCCTGCCTACGGAGTAGGAGAAACCCCTAAAACAATAAATTTTATTGAACCTGAGAAAATTGCTAATTTGATTTTTCAGAAGCTAGGGATAGATCACCAAGTAGAGCACGAAACCTTTTACCTTGGGGATTTATATCCTACCAAAGTGGTGGAGGTTATTCCCGATTTTATCCCGCAAGGGAAATTCATGGACGGCCGCGCCCTTAATTTGCGTATGGATTATAATTTTGATGAGCAAATCGCTATCCACTGGATTCAAAACCGTAAAATCAATTTGCTTACCGACAAACCTATCAATTTAAATTTATTAAAATATTTTAAAAAGAACTTGGCACAATTAACTATTAATATTAATGATAGCTTTACAGAGGAATACTTAAGAAAAGCAAAAGCCACGGGAAATAACGTTCAAATTTTCTGCGAAAATCCAGATAAAATTAGGGAGTACCGTTTTAATTTTTTTGATTTTGAAGTTAATAATAGCATTTTCAAGAAAAAGGAAGACCTTGAGGAAGGCCTTTCTTGTTTGAATCCTAAAACTCGCTTTTTATCAGGCAAAATATTATTAAGCAAAGGAAAGAGGTATTCTTGTAGAGAGGCACAAAAATCAAAAAAAGAGTTGACAGGTCAACCTGAGCTGGTTTATGATACTAACGACTTTTGGAAAGAGCTAGATCACTACAGGTTAATAAATGAATTATAAAAGAAATGCCGCCGGACTCCTTGAAGGAGTAAAATACGAATACAACAAGGACGGATCAATTAACTGGCGCGCCATGATTACGCCTGATCACCTTTACCCTAATAAAAGTTGGTTTGAAATGAGAAATCAACCTATGCCTCCTTCTACCGAAGGCCTTGAAGATAACCAATTGCTAATTAAGCTTTCCGGCATAAAGGAGTTGGCTCGCTTGAGGGGGTTTCGCTCTCTTCGCTATGATGTGATTAAATGCGAGGCAGACTATGTAGCTATGAAATGTTGCATTGATTGGCTTCCTAACTTCGAAGATCCCGAGCATGATACCGAGTCGTTTTTGTCCGATATTCACTTCGAGGATGTCGCTAACGCTACCCTCAACAACACAAACAGTTTTGCACAGAAGTTTTTGGAAACAATCGCTGCCAATCGTGCTTTTGTTCGATGCGTACGGAATTTCTTGAATATCCATATTGTAGGAGCTGATGAAATAGATTCCTCGAACGGCACTTCTTCAGCTGCAGTACAAGCGGATAATAAAAAAAAATTCACACCAATTAACATACTTATGCAAAAAATAGGTTTAGGAGATGATGATTTTAGTACGTTTAAAGATATTCTTCGTGGTTTGTGGAAGAGTGGCCAGTATAAAAACGAGGATGCGGCGGAGTGGGAGTCTTGGGGAGATATCCCAAAAAAAGATGTAATGAAGCTTTTGGAAGTTCTCTAATGGGGTTTGATGCGTCAGATAGGGTTTGTGCGGTAGTTTTTGGAAAAAAGATTGATGTGCTCCGCAGTCACCGTGAGCCTCCAGAATGGATGGAAGGACAAATCACTACTTTTAATTATGAGACTGATGCAAATTTAGACGCGATAGAAAAAAAACTTAAACCTAATGCTTACATAACATTTGGAGATTGGCGTCAGTACGGCAATTTGTGCACCTCCCCTTTTGAGGTCCGAAAAAAATGGATTAACTTCAAGGATGAAGAGCCTATTGATAGCATTGGGGAGAAGATTTACGACACTTACCGCCGTCAATGTTTCGAGCCTAACGAAACAAAACCGTTAGTTTCCGTTATTACGGCCGCCTATAAGGTTAAAGATAAAATTTTTAGACCCTTGGAAAGCTTACAAGGGCAGACCTATAAAAACTGGGAGTGGATTCTTTATGATGATTCAGATGATGATGGGGAAACCTACGATTTATTATGTCAGCTTACGCAGACAGATCATCGTATAAAGGCATTCAAGGGAGATTGTCGTAGCGGTCGAATTGGACAGGTCAAAAAAAATGCCTTTTCTTTGGGTTCGGGTAATTTTTTATGCGAATTAGATCACGACGATGTTCTCACGGAGAACTGCCTTTCATGGGTAGTTGAAAGTTTTGCCAAGTACCCTGATGCAGGAATGTGCTATACCGACTGCGCTGAATTTGTGGAAGCCACAGGAGGGGGCGTAGATTATGGAGAGTATGCGTTTGGTTACGGTGGGTACAGGAAAGAAGTTTATAAGGGTCAAGAGTATTTAACCATGAATTATCCTAGGTTAAATCAAAAAACAATTCGTCACATAGTAGGGGTGGCCAACCACGTAAGGTGTTGGCGATCTTCGGTTTACCATGAAGTAGGTGGCCACAATCCTAATTTGCATGTAGGAGATGATTATGAGTTAATTGTAAAAACCTTTTTAAAGTCTCGGATTTGCCATATTCCTAGGTTGGGTTATATTCAATATTGCAATCGCGATCAATCCAATACTACAGATAGGCGTAGGCCAGAAATTCAAAGGATCGTTGAAATGATTAGGCAAAACTATGATTCCCAAATTCACGACCGCCTATTAGAGCTTGGTCTTCCTGATAATATTTGGGACGAGAAGAGTGGTTGCAGTAATATATGGGCAGATATCCCCAAGTGTGACCGGCACGCTTGTATTATTTCAGATGTATGACTAAGGGTATTTTAAATAAAACAAGATGTTATTTAGTGGGCCATATGCAATATGCTGAGCCCGGTGATTGGCGGAAGTCCGTTGAATCTGAACTTAAAAAAAGAAGTATTATTTCTTATAACCCTCTCGACAAGCCCTTCATCAGTGATGTTTCTGAAGACCCCAACACCAGAGATTTTTTAAATAAAAAACTCGAAGAAGGAAATTTTGATTATGTTTATAAGCACATGAGCTCTATTCGTCGCAGTGATTTAAATTTGGTTGATAGATGTGATTTTGTTATAGCTCATATCGTCCCCCATATAGGTTCATGGGGATCAACAGAGGAAATCGTATGTGCAAATAGGATGAAGAAGCCTGTGTTTGTAAGCATTGAAGGGGGTAGGCATAAGGTTCCATTGTGGTTAGCGGGAATGTTGCCCCCTCGTTATTTTTTTGATAATGTGAAGAAAATACTTGACATCATCAAGGAAATAGATGATGGTAAAAGGGTGCTCGATCCCGACAGGTGGCGATTGTTGCGCAACGAATATAGATAAAATGTATTTATTATTTTTAATTTTAGCGTCACTTTTTTTGACAATTGTTTTACATTACAAAGGAAAAGGAAACCCTTGGACATGATTAACATGATTATCAACAGAACGGCAACCAAAAATTATGCCGAACAAATTATAAAGGAAAAGAGGCCAGAAATCTCACGTATTTCTCCTTTATTTCTTGACAAAGCAAATAAATTAACTAAAATCCTAATAGAAGATTTGGTCTTGAAGGTGAAAAAAAACCAAAAGACCCTTAAATAAAATGAGTACTAATAATACCAATACTAAGAACAACGAGTGGCGCGAACGAGAAGTCGGGGCGCTGTGGATGAAGCAAGGAACAACTCAGGACTTTATGTCTGGCCACTGTTCTGTTAATGACGAGAAGATTGAACTTGTTGTATTTAAGAACAAGAACAAGACTTCTGACAGAGCGCCGGATTATATTCTTTATAAGAACCGGCGTTTGGACGAGAATGCCCCGCAAAACCAAAGCACCGAAGGTGCAGCTAAAGAAGCTGTTGACGAAGTGCCCGATTTGTTGGTGTGATTCGTAGAGCTACCAGAGCTGATATTTTACGTTTTGTCTATTTGGGGCAACAGTTCTGGTATGAATCGGATACTCACCTTAGGTTCGGTGAGTATAACGCAGCCCATGTTCAGAGGTCGCTCGACCAAGGATTTTCTAACGATACTTTACTTGGTTGGGCTTCCTCTGAGGGGGGCTCTTCCCCTGTGCAAGCAGGCATCGTGGTTAACAATACCACCTCTTTGTGGAACGGAAACAAACTTCTTAAAGAGCTTGGGTGGTTTTGTTCCAAAGAAAAACGCGGTTCGCTAGAGTGCATTCGTCTTTACAAAAAATTAGAAGAATTTGCAATAGAAAATAACTATAATCAAATTATTATGAGCCGTATAAAAGGGGTTCCATCCTATGAAAAGCTTGGGGCTTTCTACGAAAAACAGGGGTTCCATCATTTAGAAGATGACTATATTAAGTGCTTGTGATGAACATAAATGAATTTGAAAGAACAAAACCGCGAAAGGCGCACAGCGCCCTGCAAAGATTAATGAAAAAATACACCTCAGAGCCCCTAACAGAGGCTCCGAGTGAAGAAGAAAAGTTTAGGAGGAAAATGACACAGGAAGTAAAAGACGATTTGCTAAAATTTAAAGATATTTTTTTGACCGGTGAATAGATTATCATGGGAAGAATACGCTTTGAGTTTAGCGAAAGCAGCCTCATTAAGAAGCGAGGATCCTTATGTTAAAGTTGGGGCTTGCGTTTTACGTGATGATTGGTCTGTTGCCGGTGTGGGTTATAATGGCGCTCCAGCTGGCGTTGAAATTGATTGGTCTGATCGCGACGAGCGCCGCAAGCGAGTAATTCATGCGGAGCTTAATGCCCTAAGATATGTTAGGCCCAACGAAGGATATTTATTGGTTTGCACTTTACTGCCATGTCGGTCTTGCATTCAAGCCGTTGCCGCGAATGGCATAAAGCATATTATTTATGAAGATGTTTACAAGGTAGATAATTTTGCCTTAACTTTGTGCGAGGAATTTAAAATTGGACTGCATCAAATTGACAAATTTAGAAAATGAAAACATTACTAACAATAGAGAGCGACAACTTCAGCGATAATGAGGTTGTCGGATCCAGATTTAGAGTGCCTCGTGCTTTTGGGGCAGATATTGAAGGTACTAAGGTTCTTACAATTAAAACCAAATGGGAAGGCGAAAGTAAAACCTTTCAATTTGATTTGAAGAATTCTCATTTTGGAGAAGAACACCTCCTAATAGAAGGTATTATCGGAGATAGCGATGGAATTATAGGTCGCTGCGTTTTCCGTCTAACAGATCCTAAATGACAGGTATATTATTATTAGGGGGCCATGGCACGCGCCTTTTCCCGTGCACACAAGTTGTTAACAAGCAGCTTTTACCCCTTTACAATAAACCATTATTTTTTTATAGCTTATCTACTCTAATCAATTTGGGCGTAGATAATATTTGTATAATTGCACGGCGACAGGATATGTCCTATTACAAGGACTTTTTAATAAAACCGTGCGGTGCCGCGCACCTTACTGTTTCTTTCGTTCCACAGGACGAGCCGTTAGGGATAGCGCAAGCGATAGGTTTGTGTGAGAAATATATAGACAACGAAAGCCGAAGTTGTAATTTTTATTATACTTTACTCGGGGATAATGTTTTTGTGGGAGATGTGTCCCCGTTGGCGACTCACTATAAAAAACCATGGATTTTGGTGTCGCAAGTCGCTAGCCCTAATCAGTATGGAGTCTTAGATAGTGACTTATGGAGAGTAACTGAAAAACCAGTTGAGCCAGTGGGAGATTCGGCTGTTACGGGTTTATATAAGTTACCTATTAGTTCATTTGAGGTAATTAAAAATTTGAAACCAAGCGCTCGCGGGGAATACGAAATAGCTGATGTTATTAATTATTATATGGAGGATGACAATATGAGGGTTCACCGAGCCGATTCCCATGGATTAAATTGGTTTGATTGTGGTAATTTTGATGATATTTTAGATTGCGCCTCCCTAATCCAAAGCCTCGAACGTAGAACCGGGGTTGTGTTTGGAGACTTTGTGGCCGAGTTAGTTCGTGCCCATCGTGATAAAATTAGCTTTAATTATGTGTCCGAATACTTAGAATCTATAAAGAGCACGGATTACCTCAATAAATTTAAAAAAAGAATCAACTTAATATAATGTCAACTTTAATTTTAGGATCAACTGGATATATGGGAAATAAGTTTGTAGAAAATGTTGAAGACAACGAAACTATTAGCCATGAGAATGTTAGCGTGCAGACGCTATTAAATCGTTTTGCTTCCACTCAATTTGATACAATCATTAATTGTGCTGGATATGTAGGGAAGCCTAGCGTAGATGCCGTGGAGGAACATAAGGAGGAAGCTGTACATGGAAACATTGTAATTCCTTCTATTTTAGTGGAGTTTGTTAATATAGTAAAAAGTGTAAAGATACTTCATATATCCACAGGTTGTTCTTATGAGTCTGTTAATGACGAAGTATTTACCGAAGAAGATGCCCCTAATTTAGATTGGGATTCCTCGAAGGATTGTAATTTTTATGCCGGAACAAAGTCCATGTCCGAGAAGATTGTGTCTCGTTGTCCGGAGCATTATATCTGTCGACTAAGGATGCCTTTTGACGAAGAGGCCGGTGAGCGAAATTATTTATCAAAGATGATGAAGTACGACAGGCTTCTTTCTCGGGAAAATTCTATTAGCCATCGAGGTGATTTTGTAAAAGCGTCTCTTCAATTACTCGAAAATACAGCGCCTTTCGGTATTTACAATGTAGTTAACAGTGGAGCGATAAACGCAAAGCGCGTTTGCAAGCTTATACAGAAACATTTGCCCGACGCTGTTCGGCAGTTTGAGTTTTTTGATAATGAGGATCAATTTTACAAAGAAACAGGCTGCTTCAAAAGAAGCAATTGTGTTTTAAGCAACCAAAAACTATTAGATGCAGGTGTTGAAATGCGCACCACCGAAGAAGCAATTATAGACAGTTTGAAAAACTGGAAAAACTGATGAAGTATCTGGTAACAGGAGGGTTGGGTTTTATAGGGTCTCATTTTATTGAGCACGTGTTAAGCCAAGACAGCACCGAGCAAGTTGTAAATATTGACAAAGGTAGTTACGCTTCCAATGAAGGTTTTCACCCTAAAGATTATCGGTACCACCTAATTCGCTCGGATATCGGAGACGTCACTTCTTTAGCAGACTGCCTTCACATACCTCTTAGTTCGGAAGGGAAAGATTTTGACGTGGTTGTTAATTTTGCATCTCATTCTCATGTAGATAACTCTCTTGAGAGTCCTTTGGATTTCCTAAACAATAACATCAATTCTTTTTTTAAATTTTTAAGTTTATGTTCTGAATGGCAGCTCGCAGGGAAAATTGGAAAATTTGTTCATATTTCTACTGACGAAGTATGCGGAGACTTAAAAGACGGCAACCAAGCAGCCTTTAATGAAGACAGCCCCCTAAAGCCATCTTCTCCCTATTCGTCCTCTAAAGCCTCTCAAGAGATGTTTATTCATGCGGTGCGAAAGACCTACGATTTTAAGGCAAATATTTTAAGGCTTTCTAATAATTTTGGACCTCGCCAACATGCTGAAAAATTTCTTCCTACGGTTATTTTAAATTCTCTAAAAAACAAAAGTATTCCGGTGTACGGAGACGGCTCTCAAGAAAGAGAGTGGATGTATGTTGGTGATAGTGTTGAATACATAAGGCAGGTATGCGAATCAAGAGACAATAGTGACGACTATTGCATTAGCGACGGCACCTATGTTGAAAATTTATTTATTGTTCATGCTATCTACAACCTCATGAAGCATAGGTTTAAACTTCCCGCTTCCCCTTCCATTGAACATGTGGAAGATAGGCTTGGTCACGATAGAGCTTATAAATTGGACTGCACAAAATTTAAAAAAAGTTTTGAACTAGCTGAACCTTCTGATATTAATCCCCGGCTTCAGAAAACTATAGATTATTATTTTTACAAATTATTAAAGAGTGAACAATCACCACCACATCTTGCAGTTGCCAAAGGAGTGCCCTGCTAAGGAAAGCACTAAGATCATTGACGATTTTTTAACAGGGATTGTAAATGAACATTTTTTAAATGAAAAGCTTGACAAGGAGACACTTTTTTGTTATAAAACTCTTATGTTCTTACACTTAGAGTGCCTAACGACGAACAATTATCATCATTTTGTTTTTGATGAGAAAATGCTTGACAAAATCATATAAAAAACTATACTATAAAAGGATCATTTATTCCAATGGATACAGATATAACACATAATTATGGAGCCACTTTGGTTAATGCAATTAGAGATGCCAGTCCCGTTCAAGTTGATACCCTATGGAGCATCTTGAAATATAAAGAAATTGGGATTTTGCGCAAGATAAAATGCATGAGTGAAGTTTTGCAATTAAACACAGGATCAGTTATTGACGAATTGCCAACTGATGATGAGGGGCGCGTTCTTGACTACAAGACGAGACACATGATTCACGATGTTCTTATTAGAGTTTCTTAACCTAACAATCAATGGAAAATAATACATTGTCAGAAGTCGGCTCTTATATCGTAAGAGACAAGAAGGGTACCTACATGGGCGCTTACAGTGAGAAGCTTGGAAAATTTCGAGCTATAGACTGGGCCACGGAATGCGCTAAACGCTCCAGAGGCATTCTCTACTATCGTCCTGCTCCTCGCGAACCGGAAGAGGAAATTGGGCGTTTTTTGGATTTTGGAAAAAAGTCCAAGCAGGAACACAAAAAGAAAGGAGGTTAAATTTTCCCTTTCCATGACGAAGGTATACTTTCCTATAATAGCTTACGGTGGAAGCTGCAGGGCCGAATTCGCAATGTCCACGGCCTCTCTTTTCGTTCAATCAACGCAACGAGAAAACATTTCATTTGTTTCTACGGGGATTTTTTTCGAAAGTTTAATTTCGCGTGGCAGAAATTCAGCAGCAGCAGCCGCTCTCCATTATAAGTGTGATTATTTACTTTTCATAGATGCCGATGTTGCTTTTGATTCGGGGGATGTTTTTAAATTAATTTCTCACAATAAAGATGTGGTATGTGGCCTTTATACTAAAAAATATTACAATAAGGAAAAAATTAATTTCTTGGCCGCAAGCCATCCTCATGTTTTTAAGACAGATGAGTGGAAGTCCCTAGCTACCGATTTTACAACTGAAACCGATCCGCGTTTTGTTTCCTCCCTAAAAGCTGGGAGCCCTTTGGTTCCCGTTAAGTATGCTGCAACTGGTTTCATGTTGATTAAAACTTCTGTTTTCCGAAGTATTTACAAGGCTCGTCCGGATCTTAAATATCAAAATGAGGTTGATGGCTATATGGGTTTTGGGGACAATTTTTATAATTTTTTTCCATCGAGCGTTAATCCAGAGACTAAGAAATACGAAAGCGAAGACTATGGTTTTTGTAATTTGTGGAGGTCTTTGGGAGGGGTAATATATGTTGATCCTTCTATTAAGTTAGTTCATATAGGGAGCCAATCTTATGAAGGTGATATACAGAAACAAATAGAGATTTTTCCTTAAGCTAAAAACAATAGAAAGAACATGGATGACATTTTCACACTTAATCGCGCTGGTATTAATTCTAACCTAAAGAGAAATTTAATAGTAGTTGATGATTTTTATAAAAATCCTGATTATGTACGAGAGTTTGCCTTGAGCCAAGAGATGGTAGCTCACCCTGAACTTCACAAGGGGTGTCGCACGGAGGATAGGTTTTTTGCCCCTAATATGAAAGAGGTATTTGAAAGTATTGTGGGCTTTAAAATAGCTAATTGGCATCATCGCGGAGGTTATTGCAATGGCATCTTTCAATATTGCAAACGTGGAGACCAGTTAGTTTATCATTGCGATCAGCAAGATTGGGCCGGATCAATTTACCTCACCCCTAACGCCCCTTATGATTCTGGAACCTCCTTTTTCGCGAGCAAGGCTAACGGTCAGCGAGATGCTCATGATCCGCATTTTGATCATCACGTAGTATTTAATGATAATTTTTTAGATAGAGGTCGCTTCGATAAAGTTGATGAGGTGGGAAATGTTTACAATAGATTAGTGATATGGAATGCCCGTTTAATTCATGCTGCTAGTGATTATTTTGGAGATAGCCCTGAGAACGGGAGGCTTTTCCATTTATTCTTTTTTGACATGGAAAAATGAGAGCTCCCTCCTACTATCCTAGGAAAATATTATGGAACTTAAATCCTCTTTTTTTTGATAAATGGTAAAAGTTCATTGGGCAGGCCGAATGGGAAACAATATGTTTCAGTATTGTTTTGGGAGAATTTTGGCCACTGAGCTTGGGTATCAACTTGCTTGTTCTTCTATAGCTGGGTTTGAGCGTACCAAGGATAAGGTGGATGGCGTTGCCATAGATCACCCTTCTGTTACATTAAATATGCATTTGGTTGATATGGAGGGAATTCTCAATAAAAGTGACGGAGAACAACGCGTTATTTTAGAAGGCGGCTATTTCCAACGGTACGAATATTATCGTCCTTATAAAAAAGAAGTCAAGGAGTGGATGTCTGTTGAGCCACATGATGTAGGACAAACTGATGATGACATTATTATCCACATGAGATTAGGGGATAATATAACTACCTTTCATCCTGACCGGCCTTTTTTGGTGGATTTTGAATATTTTCGCACCGCACTCGAAAGTACCTCTTTCAATAAACTTTATGTTTGTTCCGATCCCGAAACCTTAGACAGCCCTTATATGAAGTGGTTTGATAAATATGATCCTATTATTCTAGGTAGAGACGTTTCTTTTCCTATGCCGATGGAGCACTATCATTCTTGGAACCCCACTCAGTTGGATGACTTTCGAGCGTTGCGCTCTTTCAACAAAATAATTTGTTCACAAAGCACCTTTTCTTGGTGGGGGGCTTTTTTATCTTCGGCTGCTGAAATTTTCATGCCGGTTCCTCAGCCCGGAAACGCTAAACTTGTGAACGAATGGAGTTCGGCGCGTCCTGACATAGCTTTATTTGTTGACGATGAGCCTCGATATAAATATATAAAGGAGTATGATAACAACGAATGGAAATTTGTAAACCTTGAAGACATAGAGGAAAGATAAATGAAAAACGAGCAAGAATATTACAGCGAAGCATATTGGTATAACAATCCCACCAAGCATGCAGATGTAGATAATTACGGAGAAAACTATTACGCTTATAAAATATATCAAAACGTTATTTTAAAAATTCCGGATATCCCTGACGAAGGGTATATTGTTTTATTGGGAACCAATCTTTGTGTTTCTTTCGATCTTTTGTGTCGTCATTTTGGAGCCGAGAGGTGCATTGGTTTTGACATCCATAACCCAACCCGTCATCCTCGTGTCACCATTAAGGATTGCAACCTTTTGAGTCCTTTAGATGATATCCCTATAGCCTTCTGCCACAATGATTTAGGCAGTTTCCCTACTACTCCTAAATTAAAAATTCACGGACAGGAGTGGGGCGCTCTCAATGTAGTTAAAGGGGGTTATTTTTTGGGAAGAAACAATTTAAATTGCGCAAAGTTTAAATCGGAAGAACTTATGGCTAATCAGGGTTTCGTTAATTATCATTTTGCGGATATGCAAAATAAATATGATATGTCCGCTTTCGACTCTCAATGTATTGAAGGTCACATGTTATCACAAAAAATAAAATGAGCGCTATTAAAACCTACAGTATAGAAGATTATAATTTTCCTAAGGAGGTCGCTAGGATCTTTTCGGTGGTGGAAAACGAGTTGAACCACCTTCATGTTTTACGAGAGGATTTAATGCCTTCCGCTAAACTTAATTTCGAGAACGAAACTCGAACAGATTTTCATCAGGTTTTTTATGACGCTTTGCGCTCCGACGAAGGAACGGCAATCAAAAAAGTTTATGCTGATTTCGTAAGAGATATCGTGGCCCCTATTTTTGAAGAAGATTTTGTATACCAAAAGTTTCCTAGTTTTCGAGTGCATTTACCTGATAACCAAGCTATTCATCGTTGGCATTATGATTCCGATGACGATCATCGGCATCCCGATTGGGAAATTAATTTTCAAATTGCCGTTACGGATATATTTGGAAATAATGCAATGTGGTTAGAATCAGTACCGGGGATTAAGGATTACCATCCAGTAGAGATGCGAGCAGGAGAATTTTGCATTTTTAATGGAAATAAATGTTTTCACGGAAACAAACCTAACGATACCGGCAAAACGCGCGTGAGTTTTGATTTTAGGGTAATGCCCTATAGTCGATATGATGAATCTAAATGTAGGGAATCTTTGACTATAAATCGAAAATTTGCAATAGGAGATTACTATGACTTATATAGGAGGAATGATGTTTAACAAATATATTTTAGGGGGGTGTGCGGCAGCCTTACTGATTGTAGGCATGTTGGGGTATGTTTTTTACAAGCAAAACCAAAAACTTAAAAAAGAAAAAGAGCTAAATAAAGTCCAAATAGAAAACTATAGCACGCAGATATCTGACCTTGAAAAATCTTTTGTCAATGCCCAAAAAGACATTGACAAGCTCACCGCTTTAAACAATACTATTACGGCGGCAGCAAACAAAAGAAAGGAAGAACTCGATAAAGTTTTGAGAACTCATGATTTAGAAAAAATTGCAGAGCGCAAGGCCTCACTGATGGAGCGCATTGTGAACCGTGGTAGCAATAAGGTTATGAAGACATTTGAAACTTTAAGTGATCCTTCTTTGGTTTATACTAATAAAGTAGACTTTGGAACCTCTAGTTTAGAAAACAATGAATAAATATCTTAAAATATTATTTTTGACAGTTATCGTCGCCGGGTGTTCTTCCCCGCGCATTTTATTTAAAAACGACTCGGTAAAATTTATTAAACCCCCGTTGCCTTCAAAAATGGAGCTTCGTGAGGTTGACTGGCGTTTTTTTAATGCACACTCAAATACTTGGTTTGCGTTAGATAACGAAAATTATCTTAAGCTTTCTAAAAATATGGTAGATATGGCGGAGTACATGCAAAAATTAAGGATCGTTATTCAAACTTACGAAACTAATAATTTTAATGCGACGTCCACAAAACATTCAGATTGAGGATATTTATGTAATTCTTTATGAATTAAAGGACGGCATTGAAATACACTTTACTTCCCCACGCCGTACCTACATTGAAGCAGCTCGGGTGCTTTTAAAATACCTAGAAGAAGAAGGATTTATTAACGAGCAACCTATTAAATTAATAACTATTCCCCACTCACGATACAATGGAAAATAATATTACTATCATTGATAACATTTTACCCCCGGAGCTTTGCGACGAGTTAATCCTTAAATACACTCAGCGCTCTGGAGCTTCAGTCATTAATGCTGTTAATGAGTTAAATAACCACGAAAGAGGGCGAGTGGTGGAGTCTTTGAATAATTATTTACCAACTATTTATGGTTGTTATTTTAATGCTATGTTTTATCGGTGGACGCATCTATCTCATGTTCCTATTCATGACGACGGTGATGTGGGACACGCTATTACTATTTATTTAAATAAGGATTATCGCACTAGAGAAGGAGGGGTTTTTTTGTATAGACTTGATGATAAGTCCCATTGGACAGGAGTTGAGCCTATTTATAATCGCCTTGTTCATGCTGAAGGTAAGGTGGATCATTTTGTGACACCGGTAACTAGCGAGCGCGATATACTGTCTTTACAATTGTTTGATATTATATAATGAGTGAAAATGACGTAGACTGGAAGTTATTGTTTATGAAGGTTTTAGACTGTTTCGGGAACATCGAAAACGATTGGCACGAAGAATATTGGAGGCGTTTTGGTATTTCTCGAGAAGAAGGGTGTAAAATAGTAGAGGAATATGAAAAATTTAAGGGCAAATATGAAGAAAAAAATGCCAAATAATTTTATCCCGCGCGAGACTTTAAAAGTGAATGAAAATTTGCCAAATAATTTTACCCCGCGCGAGGCTTCAAAAGCGAACGAAAGTTCGCCAAATAACTTTATTCCGCGCGAGAAACCCCCAAAGGGAAAATTCATTCCTTTTACGGTAGATAATTATGAACAAAAAAATGCCAAATAAAAAAATATTACAGGAGAAAATATTAAATATTTTAAACGAAATACAAAGGAAGCGAAGCCAAATAAATTTCGACTCCCAAAGCGCAAGAACTGATTTGTCAGAAATTATTGCATCCGCCCTTGATTAATTATGAACAAAAAAACGCCAAATAAAATCCTAACAGCGGCAATTTTATTATTTCTTTCAGGCGCGTTATTGTGCGCGAGAAATATAGACCCCGATGTGGAAATAAGAATAAAGGGACTCGTATGCCCAAGTTGTGCAATAGGACTCAAAAATATTTTCAAAAGAAATTTTTATGTAAAAGAATTGAAAATTGATACTAAAAAGGGTATTCTTTTTTTAGAATATCAGAGCATTGAAATTCATCCTTCTAAAATAAAAAAAATGGTTAAAGATTCTGGTTATGAAGTATCGTCTATCAAATGGCTGAAGAAGAAAGAACCAAATAGATACAATAAACCTTGAAAAATTTAGATTGCCATACCGCCAGAGGGCGTAAGTTTATTGATGCCCAATATGATACGACTGATATTTTAAAAAGATTATATCCTAGTTTAATTTTCGTCCATTCGACGAACGATAGTCAAGCGGAGGATTGTTACATTTACCACAACAAAAAATTGAGTGGCGTTGCCGAAATTAAATGCAGACCATATATTAATAGGAGGGACAAGGTTCCATACAAGTTGGAAACCATCAAATCCCGCTATAACAATGAGTATTTAATTACCAAAACAAAAATCGACAATCTCCGAGCAATTAGCTTAAAAAAACTTATCCCTTCATTTATTTTTTTAAATTTACCCGCCGAAAAAAAGATCGTGCGATTTAAGATTACCGACAGGGAAGGTAAGTGGACTATACCAGTTCAATCACGCATGACTCGTACCATGTATAGTTGCAACGATTACAAAGGAACAACTGAAAGAGAAAATGCTTTTTTGCCATTAGATAGTAGTGCCGTGAAGGTCGTAAGTTACTGTTAATCAACGGTGAAAAATTTTTTTCACTTTTTTTGCAAAAAGGGGTTGACAGTTGTTTTTGGGGGTGCTAGAATTACCTCGTTGCTATGATTACAAAAGCAGTTGATAAAAAATCGTTGAAGCAGTCGCAAGACTTCACTTCTTATTCGTTCGGCATAAAAGAGAGCGGCTTGGCCCATATCTTTAATGTCCTCCGCAATCAGTTATACTCTGACAAGATTCTTGCAGTCATTCGTGAGTATAGCGCAAATGCTTTGGACGCTCATGCCGAAGTGGGTAAACAGGAGACTCCCATTCTAATTACGCTGCCAACCAAATTGAATCTCAATTTTGAAGTGCGGGATTTTGGTCGAGGTTTGACCGAAAGAGAGATCGGCGAAATCTATGCCATGTACGGTGAATCCACCAAGCGTGGAACCAACGAGCAAATTGGTCAACTTGGATTGGGTTCAAAGAGTGGGTTTGCTTATGGAGATAATTTTGTAATTACCTCTTGGGTAAAAGGGATGAAAACTGTTTACAATGCGTTTCTTGACCCCTCCAAAGTTGGTCGCATTGCAAAAATGGAGCAGACTGACTCTGATGAACCGCAAGGAGTTAAAATTGTCATTCCTGTCAAAGCGGAGGATACTGATGCTTTTCGTGAAAAAGCGTTTGGTCTTTTTGAGAGATTCATGGTTACTCCCAAAATCAAGGGAGTGAGCAAGACAGAATTGGAATCTCAATTTGACCCCAAGAAGGTTATAGTGGCAGCAGATGATAAGAGTTGGCAAATTCTTTCAAGCAGTAACAATTACGGCAACGACTCTTTTGCTATTATGGGCAATATTGCTTATCCGATTGATCGTCAGGCTTTGAATTTCACTTATGGAGACAATCGGGACAAATTACTTCAGTCTTGCCCTGTTAATCTCCATGTTCCTA
>Ga0315334_10000339_pt1 | contig 28681 bp, 16 predicted proteins | sample M150034915metaG_FD_205555 | JGI IMG/M metagenome (GOLD analysis project Ga0315334, IMG submission 205555) | Ammonia-oxidizing marine archaeal communities from Monterey Bay, California, United States - M1 500m 34915 | ecosystem: Environmental > Aquatic > Marine > Intertidal zone | place: USA... | reverse complement strand
ACACACCGCGAGAAAAGGCACAGTGCACTCATTCAGACTGCTCCGTGAGTTCGACCGAGGTGATGGCAAGTCCAGCCTGTTGATAAAGGGTGTGGCACCACATCGATTCCACGATCAGTTCATTGGCTGATGAGGGAAGATTGTCCTTCATTGCCGAGAGAGCGGGATCAAGTGTGAAGTTTTCAATTTCAAAAGAATGGTTGAAAGCTGCACCGGGCTGGAATTCACTCCTCGGTATCACCACCTGGAATCTTCCTGCAAAGTCTCCCTCGGTAGTCTTCAGGGTTATGCCAACATACAGATTGGTGGCACGATCCAAGCGACCTTTGACGTTGATGATGGTACGTTTATTCGTTATGACGGGGGCAGCATCTGGCACCGTTACTCTGAACGAAGCTGTGTAGATGGTTTTGTTTTTTTCGGTGACGTGGGGAAGGCAGACGAGCATTGGATCTTGATCTGATGTGCCGGGCAGCCAACGACCATGGGTGCGTCTCGGGCCGTCTTGAAGACGGCTTCGCCAGTGGTGAGCTACTTTCGGGATCTGTGCGATGCTCAAATCTTGATCGGCTGCTGCGATCACTTGATGCTGTGCTGGTACATCGACAAATTTACCATCGCTGCGTCGTATCACTCGCACTTTTCCTTCGGTCACATTGAGAGCGGTTGCAGCCAAATCAGTATCAATGTCAAAACTGGTTCCGACGATCTCGAGAATGGCTGATCGGGTGTGAATCAGCATGGGGAAACCATCGGGTTGCGGCGTTACATCGGCCGACAACCGTCCTGCTTTCAAGTGTAGGACTTTCTGGCCGAGATCCGAGAAAGCCAGCATGGAATTTCCCGAGGTGACAACGACCGAGCCATCGTCGAATTGCAGGGAAAACCATGATTCGGGTGAAACACCATCGATCGTTCCTCCCGATAACTGCATTCCGACGGTCAAGTCGCTTCTTACTTGGCCACCATTGCCAGTCCACTGGAGTGGTCCATTGACTCCCATGATGGTCGCAATGGTGTCGGTTTGTGTGTTGGCGGTATCCGATACGAAGGTGGCTACCAGCAATGAGGCAGCAACGACGGCTAGGAGCCAACCGGTTGCCATGATCCATGGACTGGAAAGTCGGGAGGACGCATCAGAAGGTTGAGTGGATAGTGGATGAACGGCGTGATCGGCACAGGGACTCTGATCCTGTTCACAGGCAATATCTTCGATGGCTGCGATCAGATTTGTTTCCTGCATGAAAATCTCACGCGCATCAGCATCTGTTCGAAGCAACGCATCAAGCTGCCTGATTTCTTCGTTGTTTAACTGTTGGTCCTGATATCGACGTACCAGTGATTCAATTGAGCGACTCATGAGGATGGTTCTCCCAGCGACATTGTGTCGCGAACGCAATCTGCGATCTGATTTCGAATGATATTTACCTTACTGTATAGTCGTCGCACTCTTTGACTCGATTCCGATGCGATACGTGATATGGAATCGCCTTTTGTGTGGGTGCTGAGCAACAATCGTCTGTCTGAGTCAGCCAGCTTTTTCAAACACTCTCTGAGCGCCAGTCGTTCTGCTTCGCTCTGTTCGAGACGCTGTTCTGCACAGGTCGCAAGCAATTCGATGACTTCGTCACTCAGAACCAAACGATCCCTCGCTCGACTTCGACGAAATCGCAGGACTTCGAAGCGGGAAATGACACAGCACCAGCGAAGGAATTCCTGAGCAGATCCCTGCGTATCAAACTGATCAAATTTTTTCCAACATACCAAGGCAATGTCCTGCATCAGGTCGTCAACATCCTGACCGGACAGCAGCAACGAACGCACATAGGCCCGGATCGCCCGTTCGCCACTCATGAAAAGCGACATGAATCGATCGTACTGCTGATTTTTTTCCATGCCTGAGATTGATGTTTCGTGAGTCATTGGAGGAAACCGAAGGGTGCGTGATCTAGAGTGGGCATCGCTTCCGGTGTTGCCTAGTAAGAGGTGATTGCTGCCGTAGGGATTCACTGCCGGTCGACGAAAAATTACTCTGAGAATCCGAAAGTTTCGGTAAAATAGTCGCCCGATCGCAGCCTAACACACGCATCCCAGATCATTACCGTAGCCTGATTGGGTTCGTCAGTAAGTAACTGAATGTAACCTGTGGGTAACTTCGCGGCAGCGGGCTCTGTGTTGTTATCGGATGCGAGATAAAATAGGCTCGAACTCTCGACTCTCAAGAAGCAATCTACACGGAGAATGATTATGTGGCCGGCTGTTATTACGCCCCTTTGGCCCTCGACTCGCCAAACGCTTCTTGTGTTTGCATTTCTGGTCAATTGCTTGGCTTCCGCCTCACTGTCCGCTGCCGACGGACCGGAATTGACAACGTCTGAAGGTTTTCGCGGATCCTATTTCGTGGGTGGCGAGATTCATGTCAATGTTTACGGCACTTCAGAAGGAAAGCCGTTGACAACGGGGCATTGGGATTTCAAACCGTCCTGGTCAAAGACCGGTGACATGCTCGTGTTTTTTCGCAGGCTCAAGAGTGACCCCGATGTGTCGAAGTGGAAGACAGCCATTCACATCATCAATGTTGATGGCAGTGGATTGCATCGGTTGAGTGATGGCACCTACACTGATTTCAATCAGACGTGGACACGGGACGGCACCAATACTCCGATCTGGAATCGAAAGAATCCGAAGACAGGAGGATACTGTGTGATGGCGAGTAAGGTGGGTGCCCGTCCAGGTGATGAGATTGCTTTGACCGACAACAAATACCACACATGGGCATTCACCTGTCTCACTGATGGGCGAATCCTCGTTCGCTCAAAGCATCCAAAGTTGGGTTGGGGGTATTACCTCATCACGCCCGGCAAGAAGGCGAATCCAAAGTTCGAACGCATCGCCTGCGATCTTGAAAAAACCGGAGTGCTTGATCGCGTGAGTCTTTCACCCAGCGAAACCAAAATCTGTTTCGAATACCAACCCGGGTTTAAAAAGCAGGTGCCGGGGCGAACACTTTACGTGGGTGACTTCGATGCCGAGAAACGTGCGATCACAAATTTGAAAGCGTTTGCCAACGCAGATAGAAAACCAATCTGGTTTGCCTATCCACGCTGGTCCAAAGATGAGTCAGCCATCGTCTACCATGCTGGCAAAAAACTCTTCCTTTACACGTTGGCTGACGGATCTACCAAACAGGTATCGACCAACGATCGTGCAGATTACCGTTACCCGCACATGGAAGGTGCTCCGAAATGACTGCACCCGTGACAGTGAAGGCAGTGAGTCTGTGGCTTGGTTTACCTTTCCGATTCACTTCTTTGACTCACGGACTGGGGCACCGTGCCTGCAGTAGTGATTCACTGGCAGGCATGACGGGAATACTCATGTGGTGAGCAGGTCAAGGATTACTTCAATGCCGAGTAGTCCGTTGCTTTCATGTAGGTTGAAGCAGGCGGCTTGGCCAGTCGTCCCACTCCCGATTCCTTGGCCGCTTTTTTCCAATTGGGATCAGCAACGAACGCTTGCCATGATTTGCTGGCAGCCTGTGGGCTATCGTGTTTGATGATGTAGATCAGCATGTCTTCGGAATCGGGTTTGTCAGTCGGATGCCAGTAGGCGACTGATTTGATTCCGTGACGATCAAACAACTCGATGGTGTGGTCACGAAATCTTGCATCGAGCTTGCCAAGTTTTCCTGATGCTGCTTTGTAGATTCGTAACTCAAAGACGTCATCGTCGTCACGGTCACCATTTTTCCACTGGGGTGAATAGTCAGTGGTTTCCATGTAGACCGATTTGGGAGGACTTGCCAGCGGACCGACTCCCGATTCCTTGTACACTTTTTGCCACTCAGGGTCGGCGACGAATGCTTTCCACGAGGCGGCTGCGGCATCGCGGCTCTTGTGCTTGATGACATAGATCAGCGTGTTCTTGGACTTCTGTTCGTCAGTAGGAACCCAGTAACCTACCGATTCAATCCCGTGTTTCTTGAACAAGCGGATGGTGTGATCTCGAAAGCGTGCATTCAATGCGTCGAGCTTGCCTTCGTTGGTGGTGTACGTTCGAAGTTCATAGACATCGGCCGAAACGGTCGAGACAAACAAGGTGGCAGTTGCCATGGTGCAGGTTGCGATCCAGCGCTGGATCAGTGAGGCGAGTGTCATCGAGTGACTCCGAGATGGTGGGATAGTTGATGATGTCCTGCCGGTGAAGGGTGGCCGGCACCAGATGGGGATCTATTCTAGCCACCGGCCTAGTGGATACTAGTCAAGGAATTCAGACACTCTTTCTTGATCGGGCGTATTCAGGTGGGCGGCGTTGCAGGGGATTCAAAACAGGTCGCGGATGGCACTGCCGTCTCTTAGCAGCGTGATGGGGCGACCTACCTTTGTCTTGAACTCAGTTCCTGATTCGATGCCGATGTTCTGAAAGAACGAAGCAGCAAGGTCATCTGGTTTGTAACTGGTTGAATCGGGTTCAGCAGCGGTGGCATCGGTTGCGCCGATGACTTGACCACCTTTCACGTCACCACCTGCCATCACGGCGCACATGGCGCGGGCCCAATGGTCCCGGCCGCCATTGGAATTTATCTTGGGAGTACGCCCAAATTCACCGGCTGCCATGATTGCTGTTGAAGAAAGCAGGCTGCGTTCCTGCAGACGGTCCAGCAAACCCGACAAAGCTCGATCGAAAGCGGGCAAAAGTGTACGCAGACGTGAAAAGTTTTCGCTGTGCGTATCGAAGTCAAATTCGGCGGGCCGCAGCCTGACGGTGACAAAGTGCACCCCTGCTTCGATCAATCTCGCCGACAGGAGTAACGACTGACCGAATTCATGTTTTCCAAATCGGTCGCTTTCCGACGGTTTTTCCTGTGATAGATCAAACGCCGTACGCGTCCGCGGAGAGCTGATGATATCGAAAGCCTGTTCTGTGAAACGATCCATGCCGGCGACTTGATCATCCAGGTCTTCAAAACCATTGAATGCGATGTCCAGATCATCCAGAAGTTTCTTCTGTGACTTGTAGTGATTCACCGTCAGGCCTTCCTCCAGCGAAATTCCGCGGACCGAATAGGGGACTCCATGTCGCGGCTTGGCCGCAGTCAAAGCACTGTACTGTGTTCCCAGGTAACCGGGCCCCACAAACGATTCATCAATGGAAACGTAGGTAGGCAGGTTTGTGTCCGAGGGGTATTCGTGACTGACAACGCTGCCATATTCCGGGTAGCTGATGGTTTGAGATGGTTTGTTACCTGTTAGCAGGTATTTTTTCCCAAGACCGTGGTCGGGCACGTTGTGTGTGATTCCCCGGATAATGGCATACTTGTCAGCTCGGCTTGCCAATTGAGGCATATGCTCGCAGATCTCGATCCCACTAACATTCGTCGCGATGGGTTTGAATTCGCCGCGAACTTCGGCTGCCGCCTCAGGCTTCAGATCAAAGGAGTCCTGATGGGATGGACCACCCTCAAGAAAAATAAATATGCCTGAGCGTTTGGGTGCGTTCGGCGTTTCTGCGGCATGCATTCGCAAGTACTGGGGTAATGACAACCCTGTTCCCAGCATTCCGATTCGCAACATTTCGCGGCGTTTAAAAGTCATCATGTCATCGTCAGTTTCAAAGCAGTCACGGAGTATCGAAAAGAGAACAGAAGTCGCGAACAGGTGCCGGTTGGAACAATCGGTTTAATCAGTGATTCAGCAGAAACTCTTTCGTATTCATCATTGCCCACAGCAAATCCGATATGCCGGTGGCAACGGACTCGGAAGAATTCAGATGCTGTTTGGCTCGTTGCACTTCACCAGCATTCGGCAGCCTGCTAACCGTTCTCAACCACACCTGTTCAATCAGTGAATCGTGATTCAAGTCCCGTTTTCCTGCTTCGGCGTCTTCCAAGTCGATTACCCAATCACTGTCGGCAATACGCATTCGGACGAGGGGATCATTCTGGGTGAAAATGGATTGCAGCAGGGTCGGTTCATTGACTCGTTCACAGTCACAATTGATCGATCGATCCGGCTTCCCAAACACCTTCATGGCGTGCGTGCCCGCCATTCGCATCGATAGATGCCCTGAAGCCCGTCGTTGCAGATCATTTCGTACTTCCTGCATTTTGTCGGCAGAGGCTGTTGCCTGTTTCATGCCGTCATACATCACTTCGGCTGGAATGCGTCTTGGGATGGCGCGACTGTAATTACGACGATCATTTCGGTTGGATTCGTTGGGGACCCAACTTCGTTGGTAAGCGGCGCTGGTCGTTATCTGTCGATGCAGCCATTTCATGTCAAAGTTCTGATTGATGAATCCCGTTGTCAGCCATTCAAGTAACGCCGGATTGCTCGGTGGATTGGCCGGAGTGAACTGGTCTGGTGGATCAACGATCCCGACATGGAAATAGCCCGCCCAGACTCGATTCACAAAGGCCCTCGCGAACCAGGGATTTTCTTTGTCTCGCATCCATTCCATGATTGGTTCGCGTGGGTCGTCACCTGTTTCCAGCGAAACAGTTTTACTGCGCAACAGTCTGAGATTCGTTTTCTCACGGATTCTCGATTGTCGCTTGGTCGTGGTTACCGACGTAAAGAAGCGACCGAAGTCATTGAAATCTGCCTGAGTCCACTGGTCGAATGGGTGTTTATGACATTCAGCACATTGCAATTGGATACCGAGAAACGCATGAGCGACCGACATCGCGGTGTCTTTCGGTTCTTTCAGGCTTTGTCGCGTCCAGAAGGTTGGCATTCCTTGACCCTGACCCGATAAATCGGCCAGCATGATCCCTTCGACAATCTTGTCATACGGCTCGTTACGCATGACTCGTTCATTGATCCAGTCGTACCACTGTGATGCTTGCAGGTATCCCTCTTCTCTCGCGACTTCGATCAAACTGCTGATTGATTTTGGATTGCAGCCTGTAAAATCACACAGCTTGTTTGACCACCATGCTGCATAGGCAGGGCGTTCCAGTAGCTCATCGATTTTCCTGTCTCGTCTGTCAGGTGATGAATCCGCGAGGAATCTTCGAGTCTCAGCAGGGTCCGGCAGGGTGCCCGTCATATCAATGCTGACACGCCGCAGGAACTCTGCATCAGTACAGAGTTGCGAAGGTCTCAACGCAAGTTTTTCAAGTTTCGCGTTCACCATCCGGTCGATGGGATGTTTCTCGGCATCTGCTGGCACTGGCGTGATCTGAGCGGCACCCGAGGGTGCATAAGGCCGGAGCACAGGGATAGCGGTCACACCATTGTCGTAAAACACGACGACGTGAGTATCGCCGGCACCCGTTGATGTTGTCAGCCCCTCACTGTCTACGGTGGCAATCGACTCGTCGTTGGTTTGGAACCGTGACAGGCAGGTCACATCTTCCTGTGTGCCATCATCCCACTGGGCGATGACACGGATTTGCTGCCGGCCAGGTTCAGTGAACAGTATTTCGGCTGGCTCGCAACGCAGGGCCGTTAATTGCTGTGCATCCTTTCCCGCATCCGGGCCAAATTGATTGCCCCACGGCGCTCCAAGTTTTATCCATTCACGCAAATCGGCAATTTGCTTCTCTGTGAGCTGTCCGCTCGGCGGCATCTTCAGGTCATCATTCCCATGGAGAACCGCCTGCATGAGAAGACTGTCAGCAGGCTGCCCCGCAATGAGAGCTGGACCAGTGTCGCCGCCGCGGATCGCAGCTTCTCTGGAGGTTAGCGTTAGGCCCCCCTTGCGATTGTCAAAGCCATGGCATTCGTAGCAGTGATCTTGGAACAGTGGCTTGATCGTCGTCTCGTACAGAGCGATCCCAGCGGGTCGATCGTCATCCTTCATGGTGAGCTGTGTATTGACCATCCCGGTAGAGCTGTCAATTCCCCTTGCACCTGATGCGATCCAGCGGTGCAGCAGATTGTATTGCCATGAATCAACATGCAAACGCAATCCACCCTCGTGGTCAACCTGTTGGGTTGGTTTAGCGAGTGCCAGACTGTCAGTGGGGGAATTGCTGTCGACGCGCTCTGCATCGTTCAAGCTGGCATGATCTGCTTGGAAATTGAAACCAAACAGTGAGAGTCGAAAGCCACCCTGTCCCTGAAAAGAACCATGACACTTGGCCGAGTTGCAGCCCAGTCGTCCCAGCAGGGGAACGACGTGTCGCTGGAAATCGGGAGCAGCGTCTGTGTCGAGAGTCTCAAAACGTTTTGATGCTGATGCGACGATATCATTCGCATGAGCCGTTTGAAAAAAGCTCTTGGCGACAAAGAAAATGAAGATAACGAGGATCAGTAGCCAGCGTCTCATGAGTACTTATCCATTTCAGGATCTTGATGAATGCCGAAACAGCCACGCAGGCTGCTCAATCGTTGCTACCTACTTCTCAACTTTTTCGAGTTGATCCGTAACTTCAAGAGAATCCCGGCCCGGATTTCGGTGGGAAACACTGAGGCGAATGATGTCACCCTGATGAAGGTCGGCATAGAGATCACGGTGTTGGTTGTAAAAGCCCGTAACTCGAATCCGCCTTCCTTTGATGCTCTCAGGCTTGTCTGCTTTGTTTCCAGTGGAAGGCTTGATTTCCGCCGGTTCCATCACAACTTCGTACCCTGCGGCTTCGACAATCTTGCCAGTCAGTTCGCCATCAAAGCCCCGGAAATCGGCAGGGGGAACACCAAAGTCTTCCGGCTTGAAGGGTGGGGTTCGTTCCAGTACCTGAAACTTGTATCCAAAACCCAGCACGTTTTTATTCGGGTCGTAATCGCCGGTTCGGATTTTGATCGTTTCTCCGCGTTTGATCTGCAACAGGTTGTCAAGAAACGCACCTGAGATGCCGACCAGTTTGACTCGGTTTCCAACCAGATCCTGGTTGAGTTTGGCGCGTTCACTGATGACGTAATCAACCTCCAGTTCGATCTCGCCCAGTTCGATATCCTTGGATCGTAGGCGTCCAATGACAATCGCATAAAAATTGACTGAGCCGGGACGGACTGCATTTTTGGAAGCCATTTTCTTTTGGGGTTTTGCGGTTGGCTTTGAATTCCTGGCTCCAGACATCGCCTTATTCCAAGCCTTCACGGCAGCCTCCTTGGTCATCTTTCCTGACTGGACTGCTCTTTTTAGCTCAGCGCCGTAGGCATCCATGTCCTTGGGCTTGTTGTCTTCTTTGTCCTGGTTACCACCGACCATTGTCTGCAACAAAGTTGCCGCCTGCTTCTCTGACAGTTTGCCATTTTTCACCATGTCTTTGAGCTTTTCTTTTAACGCTTTCAGTTCGCTGTCGTTGGGCTTGGTGGGGGCGCCATTCTTTGCATCACCTTTTTCATTCTTCATCCAAGCAATGACATCTTCCTTCGTTGCCTGTCCATTTTCAATTTTCTCTCGCACTCCCGGATCTTTCTGCAGCAATTGTTGATAAGCCTTTTCCCAATCCGTGTCGGATTTGCCAGCAGGTGTTTTATCACCACCCAAGTCTGATTTGTCTTGAGCAGAAACGATAATCGGAGACGCGATTAAACAGAGGGTAGCAAACAGAAAGATGGATTTCATGGATAGTCTCGTATGGTTGCGAATGTTCCGTGGAAGGCTCGTCATGGGAAGCGACGCAGTTGAGGATGATTGACAGGTTTCTATTTTTTGTTTTGAGCTGCTTTGTAAATTTCGGTGGCTTCCTTGAGGCTCAGCGTGCCCGCTTTTACAAGGACACCCAGTTGTTGTCTGAGTTTCGTGAGTCGCTGATCCATGGTGGGTTGTTTCGATTTTGACCACGCGGCTTTGGTGCCTGTTGATGATGCTTCTGGGTAAACATCAGCAGCAACCTGTGCGGCAGTACGCTGATGGCCTTCATGCAGGCAATACAGGTGAGTTGCAGAACGCAGGATGAGAGATGAACCTGCGACGGCAGGCGAGGCGAAGAAGCGTGCATTGAGTTCGTTTTCGATCACGGTTTCTGGAGCAGTTCTGGTGGCTGGCAGCACCCGAACATACCCATCTTTGCTGAGAAAATAGAGCTTACCGTCAGCGTAAAAAGGAGATGCCCAGTGGTCACCACCTAGTCGTTTCTTCCAATGTTCTTCGCCTGTTTTGGCATTCAGGCAGCGTGCGATTCCCCCTTTGTCTGTGACCATGAACATCAGGTCACCCAGAATGATCGGCGAGGGAATGTGGGGCGTGCTTCTGGTGGTAGACCATGCAACGTGAGTGTCGGTGACGTCGCCTGTTCCGTCGACCTGGATCGCCATTAGGTAACCCGTCAGGCCACTGGTGAAGACATAGACCAGGTCATGCGCATAAAGTGGGCGTGCGGCAACGTTGAAGCCACCCGGGTGTCGTACTCGCCACAGTTCTTTGCCGGTTTCAGGATCGTATGAGATGGTTGCTTCGCCTGCAGGAGCGATCAACTGCCGTTTGCCTCCCGCATCAATCAGCTTTGCCGTAGCGAAAGCTTTTTGACTGTCACCCGGTTTTCCACCTTTGGACTGCATGCCCTTTTTCTGCAGCAAGGATTCAAAGTCCGAATCAATATCGCGGTTAACTTTCCAGCGTGTTTCTCCTGACTTTTTATCCAAGGCAACAAAGAACTGTTCATCGGTGCCGTCGTAGGCGACATACAGATTCTTATCGTCAACGATGGGTGAAGAGCCCTGTCGCACTGGTTGATAAACCCGGAGGTCACGCCGTTCCCAGATTTTCTCGCCACTCTTTCGATTCAAACACGCAATTCCCTGTGACCCATAGCTGACGTAAACGCAATCTTCTTCAACGACCGGTGTTGGGGTTGCCGGGCTGTTCAAATGCGGCGAATCGTGAACATAGGCCTGGTCCAATCGCCGTTCGATCATGTCAAAGACTTTGATGTCCTTCATGATCTTGCCGCTTTTGAGATCAACGCACAGAGCCCGAAGTTCCTGTTTTTCGTCACTTCCGGTGGTAACCCATATTTCATCGTCCCAGACAACTGGTGATGACCAGCCTTGGTTAGCGATGGCCGTCTTCCAACGGACATTTGCTGCTTCATTGAATTGATCTGGCAAATCACCAGCTGATGAGATGCCATCTCCCTCCGGTCCGCGAAACTGGTTCCAGTTCGTATCCCCGACGACGAGTCCGGCAGGCAGCAATATCAAGAAAACGATCGATTTCAAATGATTTTGAAACAGCATGGTAATGTCGAATTTTAAGGTGAAAAAAATATCTGTTGGGGATGAGGGTATACGTTTCGAAAGATTTGAAGACGAGAACAGCTTCATTTAGCGTCGATGATTTCGATGCTGGTAATTTCGAGTTTGGTCACCTTGTTGGTCGGGTGCGAGCACCAGCAACCGACAAATTCCCGGCCAATCGGCGACACAGGGAAATCGTTATCGCTCCGGATCATTGTCTCGATTGGATTGTCATTGCGAGTCGATGAATCATTCATTGCATGAGTAAAGCAGACATCGTCTCGAAGTTACCCCCCCAAATCGTGAATTTCGGAAATGAACAAGGGATGGCGGGAAACGACTCACTAGGCAGCAGTTGAAAAGGTGATGTACTGCGGATGGCAATGGAGCGAACGACATGGGAAAGAAACGAACCAATCGTCTCGTATTCTGATCAACGACGCAACGTTGTGCGGTCTCAATCGGTCAGCCGGTGACTGCGGTTTCCTTGTCTTTTCCTCTCTGATCGGTCCGTTGCAAGTGCTGGGTGGCCAGCAGAATGGGGCCCGAACAGGCTGACCCCGTCCGGCAGGCCGCTGGGATGCGTTTTCGCATTCTCCACAGTTGACCGTGATATCTGAGATCGACGTTTGCAAATTGTCCCTACTGCATCAGGTTCATTGTGATCGGGTTGCTGGCATTTACGGTTTTCCAGTGTGCTTGAGAGCCACTTTCTATCCTCCGGTTAGTCCGGCGACGGTGCACGTCATCTGCACGGCACAGAGCGTAACGACGCGTATCAAGCTTTACCGTTTTGTACCAATTTCGGTGCAACATGTCACAGGGTGCATACCGTCCGTTACTTGTTCTGTACTGTTCTGTACGGAATGAACTTCTATGTTTCAGACAGTGACTCGTTTCGGCGATTATGACTTGGAGTTGGGCATGAGGTTGAATTCACAGATTCGGTTGTTTGCTGGATTGCTCTGTGTGATTGGACTGGTAGTGTTTGGTTCGTTGCGGCTTTGGGTTGGTAAGTCGTTGACGCCGGGTGAGTCGCGATTCGCCTACGTCGACCGGCCCACAGCGGAGGATCATGCGCAGTGGGATCGGGAAGCAGCAGAATCTCAGCGGGTCAAGCTTGGTGGTGATTATTATTTTCCACTGCAACGGCTGTTTGAATTCCCTGGTGTCGATCATCCAAGTATGGTTTCAAAAGACCATATTGCTCTTGCTTCAGAAACTCCCATTGTTGGCATTGAGGTATCGGGGGAAGCCTATGCTTTTGTTCTCGACAGCATGAGTGATCCAAGAACGCACATCGTCAATCTTTATGTCCACGGAGTGGCGATTTCAGTAACTTATTGCAATCTGTCGGATTGTATTCGTGTGCTGACCACCGAAGGCAAAGAGTTGCTGCCACTTGGTGTTGGTGGACTTGATGTTGATAATCAACTGGTGCTGCTGTGGCAGGGAATCAGGTACGGGCAGTCGTCCACCAAACTTCCCTTAGCCGATTATCCATTTCATCGAATGAAATGGGGAGAGTGGCTGTCGAAATACCCAGATACGCGTGTGTATCGAGCTACAGACCCCAATAATGCAAGCTAGGAAGCAACAGCATCATTCGCGCGAAAGATTTCGCTACCAGTGTTTCTTTCGCTGCCGCATCAGCTCAGGATACGCCTCATCGTGGTCGCCATATTGCTGCTTGAGTTCAAGCAAACGATTTTTCAGAACGCGTACGATCGGTGCGTATTCCGGTTTGTCATACACATTGTTGGTTTCCTGTGGATCAAGCTGCAGATCGTAAAGTTCCCAGCCAGCTGTTGAGGGTTGGAAGTTGCCTTTTCCCAGACTGGCATCCAGCGGCAGCCCATAGAAGAAGACCAGTTTGTAACGATCGTTGCGAACGCCGTAGTGCCCGGGAATGTTGTGGTGAGCGAGATGCATCCAGTAGCGATAATAAATGGCATCACGCCACTCCTCTGGCGTTTGCCCACTGAGAATGGTGCGGAGGCTTTGCCCCTGCATCTTGCTCACTTCGGGTGCATCGCTGGCATCGGCATAATCCAGAAATGTTTGCGCGAAATCGAGATTGGAACACAGTTGTGAATCATTCACGGTGCCGGCAGGAATCACACCCGGCAGGCGGGCAAGAAATGGCATCTGCAAACATTCTTCGTAAATCCAACGCTTGTCAAAGTAATCATGCTCACCCAGAAACATTCCCTGATCAGCGGTGTAGATCACGAGCGTGTTGTCAGCAAGCCCGGTTTCATCAAGGTAGTCGAGGACACGCCCCACGTTTTCATCGACGGCTTTGACGCATCCGAGGTAATCATGCAGATATTTTTGGTAGGCCGCTTTGCCTTTTTCCTTCTCGGTCATCCCGGAAAGGTCAATTGATCCAGCCGGCCAGTCAGGCTTTTGCACATCGGCTACCATCGTTCGGCGCGGATGGAGTCTGCTTGTGATTGACGTTCCCATTTCCCGTGTGGCAGAGGAACGGTGCGAGAAATCTTCCCAAAGGGTTTCGGGTTCCGGGATTTCCACATCAGCAAGATAATCCTTGTGTCGGTCCGCTGGTTCCCATTTTCCGTGAGGAGCTTTGTGGTGCAGCATCATGAAGAACGGTTTTGTATTGTCGCGACTGTCCAGCCACTCAAGTGCATAATCGGTGACAAGGTCGGTGTAGTAACCCTCGGTCCGTTTCGCTGACTTCTTTGCTCGTGCTTCGTAGGCGACTCCGTCGCTGGAAGAAACGAAAACGGGATTGTGGTACATCCCCTGACCTGGTCCCACTTTCCAGTAGTCAAACCCCCACGGCGGTGATCTTAGATGCCATTTGCCGACCAGGGCGGTCTGGTAACCTGCCTGACGGAGTATTTTTGCCGCGTTGGGTGTGCCGGAGTCAGGACCGGGAAACGCGTCCACCAGAGTCTTCACACCATTCACGTGTGAATGCTGGCCAGACAGGATCACCGCACGACTTGGTGTGCAGATTGAATTCGTGACGAAACACTTGTTCAATCGCATGCCCTGTTTGGCAAGGCGGTCAATGTTGGGAGTCGGCGCGACTTCCGACAGTCTGCCACCGTAGGCACTGATTGCGTTGCAAGCGTGATCATCTGACATGATGAACAGAATGTTGGGTCGTTCAGCAGCGACGCCTATGGAAATCAGGAACGTCAGATTCAGCAGGAGGCACAAATATTTCATCACACAGTTTTATTGAAACGCGAGTGTTGGTAGCTTTCGATTCAGTCAAGTCGTCTCTTTTCCAGTTTAACCACCCATACCGCCCTGCATACGCGACCCAGTCGCAGGGATGCAAAACGGCTGAGTAGGCAATTAGACTCGTGTGCAGGGGCTTTCCTTGTGTGGGTGTGCATCCACCGGCGCGGTCAGAATCCCCTGTGAGGCTGGCAATTTCGGTGTTCTGGCGGATGAGTAAGTGCTTAAATTCGATTATCACAGTGCATATCGATCCGAAAAGTCATTTCACTGGATGAACAGTGACACTAAACTGGACGGTCCGCCTTTGCACTGCCTGCCTCTTCCAACTCCCCCTCCGTTTGGTGTTTGTCGTGTTTCGTTCGCGAATTCTGACCACAATTGGTTTTCGGAATCTAATCGTTCTGGCGATCGGGGTGTTGGTCGCTTTCCAAGCGTCGAGTGGTTTTTCTGAGCCTGTTCGTGAACAACTGAATTTCTTCGAAAAGAAGATCCGACCCATTCTTGTCGAACACTGCTACGAATGTCACGCAACTGACGCCAAGGAGGTTGGTGGCAAGTTCTTGCTCGATACTCGGGCAAGCATGACGACCGGCGGTGAATCAGGAACAGTGATTGTTTCAGGAAAGCCGGACGAGAGCCTGTTGATGCAGGCGATGCGTTACGACGAGATGGAAATGCCACCCACCGGTCAACTGCCCGAATCTGTACTGAATGATTTTGAAAAGTGGATTACCCAAGGCGCGTTTGATCCAAGGACTGAGGCATCGAATCGGTCCGTTGAGGCCAGTGAGGACCTGGATGCGTTATGGTCGTTTCAATCGAGGGTTGTGTCACCTGTACCCAAGGTCATTGATGAGGCATGGTCGCGCGGTCCGCTGGATCAATTTGTACTCGCTCGAATGGAAGCAGCTGGGTTGAAACCAACTCACGATGCTGATGCAAGAACGCTTGTCCGGCGTTTGTATTTTGATTTGACAGGTTTGCCACCATCGGCCGATCAGGTTTCGAACTTTGTTCAGGATCATCAACAGGATGAGAAACGAGCAGTGAAACAACTGGTCGATCGACTTCTGGCGGAACCGCAGTTTGGAGTTCGCTGGGGCAGGCACTGGTTGGATGTTGCCCGGTACGGTGAATCAAACGGTGATGATGGGTTGGGAAGAAACGCCACGTTTCCACATGCATGGCGGTATCGCGATTACGTCATCGATGCGATGAATCGCGATCTTGGTTATGACCATTTCCTGAGAGAACAGATTATTGGAGACACTCTGAAGGCGAACGACGCTGACGAAAAAAATCGCTACCTGATTGCGACCGGCTTCCTCGCGTTGGGTTCCAAGCCAGCGTCGGCCATGAACACTAACTTTGCCATGGATGTTGTTGACGATCAGATCAATGTGGTCAGTACCGGCGTTCTCGGGTTGAGTGTGGCCTGTGCCCGTTGTCATGATCATAAGCATGATCCGATACCCACTCGCGACTACTACGCGCTTGCCGGAATCTTTTCCAGTACACAAACACTTTATGGAGCTGCCGGCAATGAGAAGCTGACAGCACCACCGACGGAACTGCATGAATTGCGATCAAACTTAGTGGGTGATCAGGTTCGACCTGATCGCAGCAAAACTCCGGTTTTTGCAGATGGTTATCTGGATGCAATTCAGGAATACCAACCGATGATCAGGGAATCATTGACAGAGCATCCCACCGCTCTGAAGCCAGAAGCAAAATTGTCGTTCAATGAAACAGAGTTTGCAAAAGTTAAGGAGACCGCTTTGCATGGTGAATTTTCGGGTGACGCCGAATCATACACCGTCTCATTCTGGTTCCGTAACGTACTCAAAAATGACGCTCGGCCCATCACCACTTATCTGTTCTCCAGAGCAAAGCTGGGTGACAAAGCCTTACCGGGGGACCATCTCGGTATTGGTGGTAAACACGAGAAGGCGGTTACGGGCAAGCTGTTTGTATTCAACGGAAATGACAAGAAAAAATCAATCAGAGGCTCAACGGTCATTCCACCCAATTCATGGAACCATGTTGTTCTGGCGAGGCGTGGTGAAAGGGTTGAGGTCTATTTGAATGGGCAGCTTGAATTAGAAGACAAACTCGAGGCGACGTTTGGTAAGTCTCGTGAATTCAGTCTCGCACGGCGGAGTGACAGGTTTGCGCCTCTCGAGGGTAATGTCGGTGAGTTTGCAGCTTATGAACGAGCCTTGGATCGTGAAGCCATTGTTAAATTGCATACGGCATCGGGCCAACCCAAAGGAGTCATTCCAACACCCATCGATGGTTTTGCGATGGGGGTTCGCGAGAAAGCGAAGCCGGCAGACATCAAAATCCACATCAATGGTGATGGGGCAAAAAAAGGGGCATCTGTCACGAGGGGAGTTCTGACTGCCTACGAGACAATTCCCAAGAAAGCCACTCATCGATTCGATACCGGTGCATTCAAAGTTGGTGCCGGTTCAAGTGGACGAAGAGAATTCGTGGAATGGTTAACGCGTGATGATCACCCCCATACATCACGGGTCATGGTCAATCGGATTTGGATGCACCTGATGGGACGCGGGATCGTAACCACGCCAGATGATTTTGGTGTTTACGGTGCCAGACCCAGCCACCCCAAATTATTGGACTATCTGGCCGAAGCGTTTGTCCGCCAAGGTTGGTCGGTGAAGCAGATGATCCGCCAGATCGTGTTGTCACGGACTTATCAGTTGGCCAGCCAGCATGATGCCGATTCGCTGCGATCGGATCCGGACAACCGTTGGATGGCTCGTCATCCACGGCGTCGACTCGATGCTGAATCTTTGCGTGACAGCATTTTATATGTCACGGGGAGACTTGATCACTCACCGCAGCAGGGATCGGCGATCGAGAAAATCGATGCTTTGATCAACTGGCCTCCAGGTGAGGCGACCAATTTGCATCGCGAATCAAATCATCGGAGCGTTTACCTGTGTATGCTACGGCACGCACCACCTCCGGAACTGGTGGCATTTGACTTACCTGATGCTGTTGAGATTGCCGGCAAACGCGAAGTGACGACCTTGCCGACCCAGACCCTTTTTCTCCTGAACAGTGAATTTGTTGTCTCACAGGCCAGTATTTACGCCCGGAAATTACTGGAAGACGCCTCACTTACAGACGAAGTCAGGGTGAGAAGAGTGTTCCTGTCCTGTTTTCAAAGGTTCCCTAGTGATGTCGAGTTGCGGCAGGCGATAGATTATCTTGTTGCTATAGGTGATCACTTCGAGAAAAATAAAGCTGATGCGGCGAAGCGAACGCACCGCGTCTGGAAGAGTTTTTGTCAGGCAATGTTAATGACAAACGAATTTCGATACGTGGACTGATTACTGTCATGATTTCAAGACGACACATGCTGCAATCGGCGTCCTGCGGATTTGGATATCTGGCTCTGCAGTCCTCGCTCTGCCAAGGTACCGTTCAGGCAGGAACGCAAGCAGGTTCGCTTGCTGCCACGAATCTAGCCCGAGCCAAACGGGTGATCTTTTTGTGCATGAGCGGTGGTCCTGCGCAAATGGACACATTTGATTACAAACCACAGACGGGCAACAAGAAACATCCAGGCTCTGCTATGGCGTTTCAGCAAAGGGGCGACAGTGGTCTGTGGATCTCGGATCTGTTACCTGAAACCGCTAAGCATGCAGATCGACTGTGCGTGATCAATGGAATGCATGCTGATACTGGCAATCATGCACAGTCATTTCTGCAATTGCATACGGGGGAGCGACTGAGGAAACGGCCGAGCATGGGATCGTGGATCTCCTACGGTCTTGGTAGTGAGAATGAGAATCTTCCAAGTTTCATCAGCTTGAACGCTGCCAAGCCATCAGTCTATTCCAGCGCTTTCTTGCCGACCGAATATGCCGGGACCCCGATTGGTACCAATGGCGAAAACATGTCTGCGGCGACCATCCGTGATATTACTGGTAATCACCTTCCCAGTTCAGTCAAACGGCAGCAACTGGATTTTGTTCAGCAAATGAATCGCCAGCACGCGACGCAACGCTCAAGTGATAAGCACTTGGAGGGTGTAATCGAATCGATGGAGTTGGCGTTCCGTATGCAATCGAGTGCTCCCGAATTGCTCGATTTGAGTAATGAAACGGAAGCGACGTTGAAGCGATACCGAGTCGGAAAAAAATTGTCGATCGGTACCTGTCGGCCCACCGATTTCGGAAGACAGTGCCTGCTTGCACGCCGATTTGCTGAAGCAGGTGTACGCTTCATTGAACTCAATCACGGTGGATGGGATCAGCACAAAAATCATCGGCGCGATTTGAAGGCCAATTGTGAAACTACCGACGCGCCAATTGCAGCGTTGTTGGAAGATTTGACCGCCCGTGGACTGATGGACGACACGCTCGTGGTGTGGGGTGGAGAATTCGGGCGACCGGGTTTAACGCCTGATGACGGAAAAGATGAGACCGGACACAACGCCAAGGGATTCACCTTCTGGTTGGCTGGCGGTGGAGTCAAATCGGGTTACGTTCACGGTAAGACCAATGAGACAGGAGCGCGTGCAGTGGAAGGAAAAGTGCACTTCCGTGATTTGCATGCGACCATTCTGAACCTGATGGGACTGGACCATCGAGCGTTGAATTTCCAGCACGAAGGTCGTCAGCATCAACTGACCGGGCCTGAAGAAGCCAAAGTGGTCACGGAACTCTTTGCCTGAACTTTAACTCGTGAGTGCTTGTATCTTTGGCCCAGGCGGAGCGTCGTCGCGATGTTCCAACCAGCAAGGTTGAATCGCTGATCACTTGCTGCGAACGAATGCGGGCAGTAATTGTCGTGGTATCGATGTCAACATTTTACCCATGCCCCGTTGGTGTGCGGTCACGATGATGATCAATTCCAGTTCTGGCAACATCAGAATGAACTGGCCGCCGGCACCACGACCCGATTGGCAATCGTACATGTGGTCTCCAACCTGCATGTTATGTCGCCACCAGAAATAGCCGTATGATGTGCCCTGGGCGTTGGTGTTGATGCGATCCGTTGCCCGCCTTACAAAATCAGCAGGAATCAGTTGTTCGCCATTCCATTTTCCCGCATTGCCCACCAACATGCCCCACTTGAGCATGTCGCGGGAACGCATGCTGCTTCCAGCAGCTGACTTGGGAAGCCCACTGACATCGTCTTGCCATGCAAAATTCGTGATTCCCAGTTTCGCGAGCAGTTCTGTTTCGATGAATTGCCTGGCGGAACCTGGAACAACCGCTTCCAATACCTGCATCGCAATGGAAGGATCAGAGCCTTGGTACTTGAAGCTCTTGTCAGTTGAACTGATGGGTTGGCTGTACTGCAGGTAGGCTTGAATTTGTCCCTGGCCCGAGAGTAGATCTTTTTCCTTCCTGAGTTCATTCGCTTTTGCCTGATCGATACGGATACCTGATTTCATGTTCATGGCTTGGGCGAGTGTGATCAGCTCGGCTCCGGGAACAATCTTGGATTGATCAATGTTCTTCAGGAAATCAATAACAGGTCGATTCAAGTCCGCGATGCTGAGATGATTCAACTGAATGGCTCTGCCGATCGCCATTGCCGTATACGATTTGGTGATCGACATTTGGTAATGAGGGTAGTTAACGCGACCGCGTCGGTAGTAAGACTCGAACAGCAATTTGTCGTGTTGGTACAGCAGCAGGCTGTCGATGTCGCCATGATCGCCAGCCGCGATCTCATCTGCGAACGCAAGGACGGTGGCAGCGAGTTCGTTGTCGGTGACCAAGCTGCCAACCGGAATCCCATCACTTCGATCATTGGGAGATGTACTGATATACGGCTGCTTGAGATCAGGGATGTCTTTTTCCAGAGAGTAGGAAACATCCTCAGCGTTAAGATCAGTGATTTCAGGAGCCGTGCCGTTTTCACCGTCCACTTTGGACAGTTCTGAATTCGGAGCCTGCAGCATGGCAGGACGTTCCCAATCCGTCGGCTGGTAATCTTCAGGGGTTTGCGGCTTGGTGACCTCAATGACTTCATCTTCGCCGTCGAATAGTGGCCAATCATCGGTTCGAAATGGTGAGGCAGGCAGACCCTCACGGTTGTACAGAAGGTTGCGTTGGGATGGATTCATCCCCCAGGCGTAGCGTACAGCGACTGGTGATTCGACGGCGTTTGAAGAGACGATCACCTGACCGTCCTGAATCACTGCATCTGCCCATTTCCACTGTCTGTCTTTGCCGGAAATCGCGAATGCATTCAGTGGTGAATCACCCGATTTGGTCAGGCTACTGGCTTTGGCCAAGCCACTTCCTAGGCAATCAAAATCAAGGACAATTCGGTTGCCATCGACTTGCAGTGCTTTGAATTGTGGTCCCGATCCGACCACGTCCATTGCATAGACATTTTCCAGAGCAAACAGCGCATGCCGGATACCAATCGGTCGTTTGTTTTTGGGGTGCAGTTGGACGGGATCGCCAGTGTCGATGGAAACGACCAGTCCCATGTTTGGCAAATCGTGACTTGCTAAACGCATCATTTCGCGATTGACAGCCCAAGGCGCTTCTAACCCTTCGACGGCCTTGGTTTGTGGTGGATTCCAACTGGGCAGTTGGGTGATGATGAACGGAAAGTCGTTAGCAACATTACCGGCAGACAGGTCGTGCCAGGAAGAGCGGTAGTAAGTGACCAACTTTTTGAGCTGATCGCGATAGTGCATTGCCTGAGGCACATTCTTTGAGTTGCGTTCACCCTGGTACCAGATTGCACCCCGGATCCCGTACGGCCGAATCGGGTGGATCATGGCATTGAAGATGTGAGCCGGGTATTGGTGCCCAAGGGTGGAAGGTTTGGTGATGAAAGGTGGTTGCAGTTGCTTCCACTGATTCTTCATCGTTTCACCAGCATCGATTTTCTGTTTGTAGGTTATGAGTTCCTGTTCGTAAATCTTAAGGGCTTCGTCCCGATCAAAGCGGCGAGAGTTTTTCTCCAGTTGAGCGATGTGAGCAGCAGTGCGGCGGTCACCGGTTTGTATGTCGGTTGGCATCCATCCCTCGATGGGGGTGCCGGCATAGGCCTGAACAATGATTCCGACTGGAATGTCGATTGCTTCGTGAATTGTTTTTCCGAAGTAATAAGAGACTGCGGAACTGGCCGCAGCTATTTCTGGTGTGCATGGTGCCCATTTAGACAATCGGTCGCGAGATTCTTTGAGCGGTTGATGCCAATGTTCGCGAGACGATTTGAAAATGCGAAAATTGGGAGCATCGGCACTAAGAACTTCTGTTTCAGCGTCAAAGCAGTTGCCCAGCGCCCAGCCCATATTCGATTGACCGGCGCACAGCCAGACTTCGCCGATCGCAACCTTGTTTAGAGTGATTGTGTTGTTTCCTCGAATGACAAGCGTATAGCCTGTCCCGTGCGAGGGAGTCTTGAGGAACAATCGCCAATCGCCGTCTGCATTGGCGGTTGTGGATGACTGATCTCCCCAGCTTGCTTCTACCGTTACCCTTTCACCAGGATCGGCGAATCCCCAGACGGCGTTGTGGGTCTGCTGTTGCAGGATCATCTGATCGCTAAACAGACGGGGAACACGGACATCTGCGATGACCGCGAGGCTTGAAAAAAGAAACAAGACAAGTGTGTTGAGTGTTCTCATGGTGATCTGCTGAACGTTGTCGGGATTCGCTATTAGGTGGCATGTTGGTGATGTCGACCGAGATGCGAACAGTCGGTCGGGCAATGGCAGGGTAGAGACAGTCGTGATCTTACGGACTGGCCAGTACCACCACTTGCCGCAGTGTGGTCGTCTTATCAACTGCGAAGGTACCCCACTTGGTCATCCTATGCACATTGTAGGGATTGCGACATAAGTAGCCGCGGAAAACCCTCTCAAACTCGCCCTGCACTCGCTGTCTGCGTCCTAGAGTTCAGCGGTTCATTGTCTTTGAGTTGCCGGAGATTCGCGTATGTTTCGTTTACTGACGATCACTCTTGTCTGTGCCAGTATCTTGCATTGTACTCAGGCAGATGCCCAATTCCTGTTTGGACGACGTCATCAATCGGCCAAAGGAGCGAAAATACAGCGTTACGACACCCATCGACAAACCGAAAACACAGAACGTACTTATCGATCCTACCGGCCCTCGTCGGGTTTGAATATCAGTATCGGAATCGGCAGCTATCCAGGCTATGGCTACTATTCCGGGTTCGGTGGTTATGGATACCCCGATCCCTATCGCTTTGATGGTTACGGTTACGATCCCTATCGCTATGGCAGCTTTGAGGCTCCCGATCTGTTGAAGGATCCCTACTTTCGGGAACGCTACCGTTACGACAGCAAGTTTCCTGGGCGATATCGGGCTCCAGCGATACCTCGAACCTTGACTGCAGGTGCCAGCGAAGATCTGTATCGTTTTAAAACGACTGACGCAGACATTCGCGCTGGTTCATCGGTGCTGGCTGACTCCGGAGCGATGTCGATGCAATTGCGTAAGGCAACCGAACAACTTGCCCGTGGTCTAGCAGTCAGTGAGTATGGTGAGGCGTGGCTTGAATACCTTGGTCCCCGTCAGCTTCCAGCGCTGATTGCTCGGGGCAAGACAGCAGAACTGCAGGAGTTGATGACACATTACGATGGTGTCGTTGCGAATCCCGAGTTGCAATACATTACAGCCACTGATGGTTTCGCGGAGACGAGTTATTTATTACGCCGGTATCTAAGAAAGCCAGTTGGCGATGTTGGTGTTGAGGAAATTGGTGTCGTGCCCTCAGCGGTTGAACCTGCTGGCACTGCTGCACCTGCTGCCACTGTTGAGCCAGCTCTGAAACCGGAGACATTGCCGGTACCCAAGCCGTCATTGGACCAAAACCAGCCTTGAATTCGGCAACGGGTGTCTGATCGTAATTTTGACGGTCAGTCTGCTATCAGTCCCGATCTCTTCGGTGACACCAGCGTTGGGCATCCCGGTTTTATGTCTCGATAGAGATGTCGGGTAGGAGACCGGTTCGTTGGTTCGTCATTCAAGTACTTTTCCCGGCATACTGCTGCCATCATCCAGCTGCGACATTCGTGAGGTAGTCAGCTGAGGCGTGTCGGTTAGCTGATTCGTCTCATGAAGAGAGCTTGCTTCATTACCCGTGATTACAGCGATATTCTTATCCCCAAAGTATCCAAATTCGATCTTGGCGTCAGTGCAGAATTTTTTACTGATGGGCAAATACTTGACGATAGAAGGTGTTAAACTGTGGGGCCTTAATGATCCTGCCCCGCGTGGAACGTTGGCAACCAGTGTCTGAGCTAGATGGACGCAGGTGTCTTGCCTCAATTCACTCAGTCCCTGCGACGCCTGAATTGCTGCGACGCCTGAATTGCTGCGAAGTGAGCATTGAGGGCGATACAACCTCATGTGACAGCTGAGTAAAAAGCAAATGCTGTTTTTATTAATCAAAACATCCCTGAATGCTTGCTCGAATTTGAGTTGGATGATTCGATTGCTGATTGCGTTGCGATTTGCAAAGCGACTGACACTGTCAGTATTCGTGGTTTGCTGTTGTAGTCATTTCTGCCTCGCTGAGAATCGGGTGGTGGATCCGAACGTGTTGGATTCGGCGACGCTTTCGGTGATCAAGACGTACTGCAGAGACTGCCATGGTGGTGAAACGAAAGAGGGAGACATTGATTTTGATACCCTCGATACGATCGAACATGCTCGCGACAACACCGATCTCTGGTTGAAAGTTCGGCAAGTTCTGGGCAGTCGGCAAATGCCACCGCGGGATGCTCCGCAACCGAGTGATGCCGAATTGAAGCAGTTGCAGACTTGGACGCGAGCTTTTTTGGCAGCTGAGGCCATCGCCAAATCGGGTGATCCGGGCCCGGTCGTGCTGCGACGTTTGAGCAATGCTGAATACAGTTATGCAATCAGTGATATCACGCAACTGAAGACGCTTGCGCCAGCCAGAGAACTGCCAGTGGATGGAGCTGCTGGCGAGGGTTTTACGAACGTCGGCAGCGGACAGGCGATGTCGCCTGCACTGTTGCGGAAGTACCTGGATTCTGCGAAACGCATTGCGGACCACTTGATGTTGCTTCCCAACGGCATCGAGTTCACTGAATCAATCACCCAACGTGACCGCACCAATGACTTACTGGCCGAGATTCAGAATTTCTATCGAAGCTATACTGCCGATGGCGGCGGAGCTGCTGTTAACCTGCAAGGCATCAAGTTTGAGACTAACCAGGGAGGCTTGTTGCCGATCAAGTCGTACTTGCAGGCTACCTTGGACAGGCAGCATGCCCTGCGAAGCGGAACACAGTCGATTGAACAGGTTGCCAGCCAATATGGCCTGAATCCGAGATACCTCGGGATTCTTTGGCACAGTCTTACGAACGAGGACACTGACTCGTTTCTCATCAAGAACTTGCAGGCTGAATGGCGCAGAGCAGCAACGACGGATGTTGACTTGCTTGTTTCCAAAGTAAAGCAGGCCCAGGACGGGTTATGGAAATTCAATTCGATTGGACACATTGGTCGTCAAGGAGGACCCAAGCAGTGGATGGAATCGGTGACTCCAGTGCTGGACCAACAGGAATTGCGACTTCCACTGGTGGCGTCAGGGGACGGTTCCGACATTCGGGTGATCTTGGCGGCTCACGATCTCGGTGATGGAGATCAGCACGACTTCGTCGTGTGGCAGAAACCCCGTCTCCTTTTTAAACCCGATTCTTCCGGCGTTCAGCCACCCATTCTTTTGCGGGATCTGCGTAAGGTGGTTAGAGATGTTGAGCTCTTGCAGAAGCAGCAGGCCACAAAAACGTCGCAATATCTCGATGCCTTGCTGCAGTTGCATCTCGGGAAACTGACACTTGACGAGATTACCGATGCCCAGGCCCTCAATCGTGACCTGTTGGCATGCTGGTCCGCCGTGACCGGGTTGGGGCAATCGCACACGCGTGAGATTAAAGACCTCTTTGTGAATCGTCTGACCAAGGCTCAGGGCTACGATGCAATCAACGGTTGGGGTGTTTTCGAGACACCAAGTTTATTGACCAACCGTTCGCGAGAAGCAATCAGCTTTCTCACGTTGACTATCCCTCAAAGGTCGGTGGTTGTTCATCCGTCGCCTACCAGTGCAGCGTGTGTTGGGTGGAAGAGTCCGTTAAATGGCACAATCAAACTGGATGCTCTTGTTGCTGATGCAGATAACAAATGTGGGAATGGTGCGGGCTGGATTATCGAGCACCGTACTCGGCGCGGGCAGAATGTGATTGCTAAGGGAATGATCGATAACGGTGGTCGCCAAGATTGGATTGGGGAGCAGGCAATAACTGTGGCTGTTGATGATGTTGTAGTTTTGATGATCTACCCACGGGATGAGAATCACGGATGTGATACAACGCACGTCGAGTTGAAGTTGACGGAAACTGAAGGCTTGCAGCGATCATGGGATTTGAGTGAAAATATTGTTGATCGCATTCAAGAAGGGAATCCACTGGCGGATACCTTGGGGAATCCTGGCGTCTGGACTTTTTTCGAGAGTGCTTCGGAACCAGAGAGTGCCATCGCACTTCCGGCCGATTCAGCATTGGCACGCTGGAGTGAATTGGTGTTGTCGAGAGACAGCCCTGCGATCGGAAGTGAGAGAACAGACTTGCAGGAACTGTCAGCTCTTGCTGCGACGGTACAACAAGCGGTGATAACGGACAATCCACAGGCCCTCACCGCGGGTGACCGGGCGATGCGCACGCTACTGCTTGATTGGCGGGGGCCGCTTCGATGGCTTGCCATTTCGCAATCGGCTGTTTCGCCAGATTCCACACGCGGGGCCGAACAGGGTAATGCGAGCGATGATGCGGATAGCCAGCAGCCAGATTTCGGTGTTCATCCTGATGGAGGTTCACTTGATACAGCTGACCTGTGCAGTCAAGGGTCTCATCGTATCGAGTTCCAGATTCCCGACGAACTGGCCGCAGCAGAACTGGTGACTACCGCGCGGATGCATTCAGCAAGCGGGATAGAAGGAACTGCTCAAGTCCAGATTCATTTCGGGAGTGTCGATACGCCAGAACTCGATTTTGGTGGAACTGTTCTGGTTCATGCAGCGGGAAAAGTCAGTGGTACGATCAAGTCATCGATGGCGTCCTTTGGACAACTGTTTCCACCTGCACTCTGTTATGCCCGGATCGTGCCTGTCGATGAAGTTGTGACGTTGACGTTGTTTCATCGTGAAGACGAACACCTGCGTCGGCTGATGTTGGATGAACAAGAGGCTCGGGAATTGGATCAACTGTGGGACGAACTGCTGTTTGTCAGCGATGAGCCGTTGAAGTTGGCTGTGTCATTCGAGCAGATTTCTGAGTTTGCGACTCAAGACCGACCGGACCTGGTAACTGCGTTCGAACCTCTTCGGGGACCCATTAATCGTAGGGCGATGGATTTTCGGCAACGAAAATCCAGCGTGGAACCGGTACACGTCAGATCCGTCGTGATGTTGGCGGAGTTGTCCTGGCGACGGCGGCTCGACGAGGATTCACAGCAGCAGTTGATTGGTTTCTACCGTCGGTTGCGGGATGAGGGGATGTTTCATGCGGAGGCATTGCGTTTGTTGCTTGCTCGTGTTTTGACATCGCCCGAATTCCTTTACAAGCTGGAGACCCCCGGTACTGGGGCTGGTCAGTCTGAGGTGGATGGTCAGGAATTAGCATCAAGGCTCAGCTTCTTTCTTTGGTCCTCGATACCGGACACGGAATTGTTGGAATCGGGCCGGGACAGTCGACTGCAAAGTGATCCCGTCTTGATTCAACAGATGAATCGCATGTTGCGAGATGACCGGGCGAAGCGAATGGCGGTTCAATTTGCCTGCCAATGGTTGCATCTTCGCGATTTTGACACGAATGATGACAAGAATGAGAGCCTGTATCCCGAGTTTGCTGCACTACGAGGCAGCATGTATGGAGAAACGGTCCGGTTCTTTGAAGACATGTTTCAGAACAATCGATCGATTCTGGATTTGATTGATGCGGACCATACTTTTGTTGACCAGTCGTTGGCAGACCACTATGGAATCAAGTTGTCGTTGGGCAATCGCGTTGATGTCGATCTGGTTACGGAAGAAAAATGGCAGCGGATCGAGGGGATCCGAGCCAGTGGACGCGGTGGTGTTTTGGGTATGGCGACCTTTCTGGCCAGTCAATCAGGTGCTTCGAGAACGAGTCCGATCTTACGTGGAAACTGGATCTACGAAACGTTGCTCGGCGAGCATTTGCCAAGACCCCCGGCAAACGTGCCGTTGTTGCCTGAAGAACTGCCCTCGGGACTTACAGCAAGACAAATGATCGAAAAGCACAGTTCGGTCGCCGCCTGTGTCAAGTGTCATTCGCACATTGACCCACTGGGCTTTGCTCTCGAATCATATGATGCCCTTGGCAGGCAGCGACCCGAGACGACCGATACGCGGGCGACGCTCCTGAATGGTCGGGTGATTGACGGGGTCTCCGGTCTTCGTCGTTACCTGATCGAGGACCGTCGTGATGATGTCGTTCGGCAGTTTTGCCGCAAGCTTTTAGGATTTTCCCTTGGTCGTCAGGTGTTGCTTTCTGACGAACCGTTGTTGAATCAAATGCGACTGGCACTCAAAGCGAACGGCTACCGATTCAATACCGCTGTGGAACAGATAGTGACCAGTCCGCAATTTCGGCAGATACGTAACCAGCAGAATACGGTTCAACCCTGAGGAACCTGTAATGATGAATAACAGACTATCCCGTCGTCGGATGCTGAGAGGCTTGGGCGTGACAATGGCGCTGCCATGGATGGAATCGCTATCAGCAAATGAGGGGACAGGAAAATCCGGTTCCCTGAATTCAGCGCCAACACGAATGGCAATCCTGTTCTCGGGTTGCGGTTACCATTCCAAAGAATGGTGGGCTAAAGGCAGCGGGGCTGAGATGGAACTCGGCAAAGTGCTGCAACCTGTCAATGAGTTCCGCGACCGAATGGTGTTCATTCGTGGTTTGTACAACGCGGAGGCGCTGAAAGGAAATATTCACAGTTCGCAAACCGGGAATCTTTTGTCCGGCGCTCCCTTATCGTCGGGAGGCACGATTCGTTCGGGTACCAGTGTGGATCAGGTGATTGCCAAAAAACTCGGGCGAAGAACGAAATTGCCGAGCCTGGTTTTGGGTTGCGAAAAAGCCAATCCATCAGTGCACAAAAATTACTCGATGCTGTACAGTTCGCACATTTCATGGAGCAGTCCGACGTCACCCACACCGCTGGAGGTCTATCCGTCGCTTGCCTTTGACCAACTGTTCAAAGACGAAGCGGGGCAGGGTGATCGGAGTGTTCTGGATG